>Ga0214921_10003606_pt1 | contig 23511 bp, 19 predicted proteins | sample LL1505_MetaG_FD_177992 | JGI IMG/M metagenome (GOLD analysis project Ga0214921, IMG submission 177992) | Freshwater microbial communities from Lake Lanier, Atlanta, Georgia, United States - LL-1505 | ecosystem: Environmental > Aquatic > Freshwater > Lake | place: USA: Georgia | collected...
GTATTGCACAAACACCGACATGTAATGTTTACCCTCCGGCGCCATGGTGGGGTCGATGATGGAGGGCATGAGCATGTCCACATAGGGGTGGGCTGACCACCGGCCGGCTTTCCAGTCGTCGTAGCCACGCTCAATGTCGTCCATGGTCTCCGAGATGTGCATGTCGCCCTTGATCGCGGGCGAGTCTGGGGGCAGGGCGGGGAAGTGGGGCAGCCCGTCGAGCGCAATGTTGAGCTTGCCCGAGGAGCCGCGAATCTTGAACCGCTTGACCAGCTCCACAAAGTCGCTGGGGAGCTCTTTCTCGTCCAAGGTATTCAAGAACGTACGTTTGACGTCCATGTTGGAGATCACTGTGCTGGCGTAGAGCTCCTCCCCACTGGCCAGTGCTACGCCGTAGGTGCGTCCATGGCGGGACAGTATTTTCTCGACCCCTGCATCGACCCGGATTTCGCCGCCGCTGGCGCGCAGGGAGTCGGCCATGGCGCGGGTGACGGCGCCCATGCCGCCGCGCGCAAAGCCCCAAGAGCCCACGGCGTCGTCGATGTCGCCCATGTAGTGGTGCAGCAGCACATACGCGGTCCCCGGGGAACGTGGCCCCAGGGCAGTGCCGATGATGGAACTGCCGGCCAGCGTGGCCTTGATCAGGTCGTTCTCAAAGTACTCGTCCAAGTAGTCCGCCGCGCTCATGGTCCAAAAGCGGATGGTGTCGTGCATACGCTCGTCGCCCAGTCCGTGAAAGCGCTGGGCTAGGTAGAGCAGCTCCATCAGGTCGCTGGACTTGAAGGAGCTGGGGTCCGGCGGCGTGCGCATGAGCAGGGGCTTGATGAACTTGCATTGGCGCATCACGTCCCGCGAAAAACGCTCATAAGCCTCGGCGTCGCGCTTGGAGTGGCGGGCGTATTCGCGCCGCTGCGCGTCATGGTCGGGATAGGTGGCCAGGTGGCGACCGTCCTTGGTTAGCGCCGCGCCGCCGCCATAGGGGATCACTTGCAGACCATATTTGGGCAATTCCAGGCCGCGCATGATCTCGGGACGGAGCAGGCTGCAAACGTAAGAACAGTTCGAGTAGGTGAACTCCGGGTGCAGACTGCGACTGACCGCGGCGCCGCCGACATAGTCGTTGCGTTCGAGCACCAGCACCTTAAGACCGGCACGCGCCAGATAGCCCGCGCTGACCAGGCCGTTATGGCCTGAGCCGACCACGATCACGTCGTAGCGCTGGCGTTCGCTGGGGGAGGAACTTGTCATGCGGGGACTCCGAGGACCTGGCCTGTCGCGGATCGACAGGCTGGGTGTGGCTGTTACTGTACGTTTGTTTAATACAAATATCAAGCCGACTGAGCCCTCATACGGGTTTGTACCAGTCCAAAAAAGTCGAGCGTTCGGACGCCTGTCTTACTATACTGTCGTTCAACAATAGGAGGTCGGTCCCGTTTAATCCTCCTTGCATTGCGGAAGTTTCATCTATGGCCTACCCTTTGTCTGACGAAGCGCTCCAGTGGCAACGCAAGGCCCGTGCCTTTGCCGATGAGGTGCTCATGCCGCACGAGGAAACGGCTGAGTTCAATGATGGTGAATTGCCGCCCGCGGTCTACCTGCACCACCAGCAGGCGGCCATAGAACTGGGCTTGCCCCTGATGGACGCACCCCTTGACTACGGTGGGCTGGCGCTGCCCATGCTGACGCAGACGGTGGTCTGGGAGCAACTGGGACGCGTTACCAATGCATTGTGCTGGTGCATGTCCGAGGTCCACGCCTGGATGTTTGAGGCCTGCAACGCCGACCAAATTGAGCGCTACATTCTTCCGATGATGCGAGGTCAGCGCCGTGAGTGCTACGCCATAACCGAGGCGGAGGGCGGTTCAGACAATGCGTCCATCGCCAGCGTGGCGCACCGTGACGGTGACGGCTATCTGATCCGTGGCGAAAAATGGTTCGTGACCAGCGCCAATAAAGCGGACTTCTTCTTCTTTCAAGCGGTCGTGGAGGAGGGCGATGGCAGGCGCGGGCAGCATGCCCTGTTTTTCATTGACAAGGACAGTGCCGGCATTGAGATGCTCGACAACCCGCTGTTTGGCCACACTTATTCCTCGCACCATCCGACCTATGGATTTCATGGGGTTCGGGTGGCGGCGGCCAACCGCATCGGCGCGCCCGGAGCAGGGATGAATTTCACACGCAGCTGGTTTCGACGTGAACGACTGATGATCGCTGCGCGTTGCTGCGGGGCGGCCGGGCGACTAATTGATCTGGCCAGCGAATTCGCGCAGTCGCGGGTGGTCTCAGGTAGCCCCATCTCCGAGTACCAGTTAATCCAGGCCATGCTGGCCGACAGCATCACCGAACTTTGGGCTGCGCGCCTGATGACCTATGAGGCCGCCGCAATGCAAGACCGGGGCGAGGACCTGGCCTTGATTCACACCCATTGCTCGATGGCCAAGCTCTATGCCTCGGAGATGGCCAACCGGGTTGCAGACCGGGTCGTGCAGATTTTTGGCGGCCGTGGCTATATGCGCAACAACCCGGCACAGCGATTTTTCCGAGAGTTGCGGGTGGACCGCATTTGGGAAGGTACCAGTGAAATCCAGCGCCTCATCATCGCGCGCAGTCTGCTCAAGCGCGGCGTGGACCGGGTGATCGGATGATGACCACACCTCCACATTCGACCAAGATAGCGCCCACCGCACCGGTCGGTGATGAGGGCTTTTTGCAGATCGTAGAGGTGAGCAAGAAATTCGGCGAAGTCACGGTGGTAGACCGGCTGAATCTTTCAGTACGCCGCAAGGAGTTTTTTGCGCTCTTGGGCAGTTCGGGTTGTGGCAAGTCCACCTTGCTACGCATCATGGCGGGACTGGAGACGCCAAGCAGTGGCCGTGTAATTTTGGACGGTCAGGACATCACTGACCTACCGGCGCACCGTCGGCCGGTGAACATGATGTTTCAGTCCTACGCATTGTTTCCGCACATGAATGTCAGCGCCAATGTGGCCTATGGCCTCAAGCGGGAGGGCGTGGCGCGTCTGGAGCGCGAAGAGCGGGTACGCGAGGCGCTGGAGTTGGTGCAAATGGGGGCCTATGCCGGGCACATGCCTGCCCAGCTCTCAGGCGGACAGCAGCAGCGCGTGGCGCTTGCGCGCAGCCTGGTGAAAAGCCCCAAGCTGCTGCTGCTGGACGAGCCCATGTCCGCCCTTGACAAAAAAATTCGCCAGAAGACCCAGTTCGAGCTCGGCACGATTTTGCAAAAGGTGGGCGTGACCTGTGTCATGGTGACGCACGACCAGGAAGAGGCCATGACGATGGCCGACCGGTTGGCGGTGATGAGTGAGGGTGCGATTGTGCAAATGGGAACGCCCGAAAACGTTTATGAGGCGCCCAGCTCCCGTTTTGCTGCCGAGTTCATTGGCTCCACCAATGTGTTCGCCGGGACCCTCACGGAAGATGGTGGCAGCCTGTTGCACTGCGGCGAGCTAGAGCAGCCGCTAGAGCTAGGCTTTGCCATGGCCAATGCGCGCCAAGGGCACGCGGTGCAGGTGTCAATCCGACCGGAGCGCATTCGCTTGTCCTTTCCCGAGGACGACACAACTCCGCCGGTCCACAACAGCGCCTTGGGCGTGGTGGAGCAAATCGGGTACATGGGAAGCTATACCCTGTACTACTTGCGGCTGCGTTCGGGTCGCGTGGTGATGGTCCACGTGCCGCGGGAAATTTTGGTCGGCTTTTCTCAAGAGCCCGACTACGGCGACACCTTGCAGCTGCGTTGGTCGGTGCGCAGCCTGGTGGTCTTGAGCTGACATGGCGACACCGCGCAAGCCCGCTGCAGACCTTGCACTATGGCGCTGGTTGCCATCGGGCAAAGCTTGGGCGATTGGACTTCCTTTTGTATTTTTGCTGGTGTTTTTCATGGTGCCGTTTTTAATGGTGCTCAAAATCAGCTTTGCCGAGTCCACCATGGACGTCCCGCCATTTACGCATTTGTTGGCGCTGGAGCATGACAAGCTGGCGATTTCGCTGAATTTCGAAAGCTACCGGACCATATTGGAGGACGACATCTACCTTGCCGCCTATGTCAGCTCGGTCAAGGTGGCCTTTTTTACGACACTGTTGTGTTTGTTGGTCGGGTATCCCACCGCGCTGTTGATTGCCAACGCCCGCCCGGCGCTTCGCAACCTGCTGCTCATGGGCATCATCCTGCCTTTTTGGACGTCCTATCTGGTGCGCGTCTACGCTTGGATTGGCATTTTGAAAGACCAAGGATTGGCCAACCGGCTGCTGATCTACCTGGGCCTCAGCGACACCCCATTTGCGCTCATGCAAAACACCTTTGGACTGTACGTAGGCATGGTCTATTCCTACTTGCCTTACATGGTGCTGCCGATGTACGCCTTTTTGGTCAAGATGGACACCAGCCTGCCCGAGGCTGCGCGAGACCTGGGCGCCAAGCCCTGGGAGGTGTTTCTCACGATCACTTTGCCCCTGTCGTTTCCCGGGATCTCTGCGGGATGCTTGCTGGTGTTTATTCCCTCGGTGGGCGAGTACGTGATTCCGGAGTTGTTGGGAAGTTCTCAAGACCTCATGATCGGCCGGGTGATGTGGTCGGATTTTTTTAACAGCATCGCGTGGCCGCTGGCCTCGGCCGCAACCTGCGTGATGGTCGCGCTACTGTTGCTGCCCATGGTCTGGTTTCAGCGCGTGCAAAACCGCGAGCCGCAGACCGCATGAAAAACATCGGGCGCCACCTGGGCAGCGGCTTTTTGGCGCTGGTGTTCCTGTTTTTTTACTTGCCCATTCTCAGCGTGGTCGTGTATTCCTTCAACGAGTCCGTAATTGCGAGCCAGTGGACACATTTTTCGTTGAAGTGGTATTTCAAGCTCTTGGACGATACCGAGATCTTGGACGCCTGCCGCACCAGCCTGGAGTTGGCGCTGGCCACGGCCTGCAGTTCGGTCTTTATTGGCGCGTGGATTGGCTACGTATTGGCCAACTACCAAAGGTTTCGGGGGAGCACGCTGTTCGCCGCCATGGTGAACGCGCCTCTGGTGCTGCCGGAGGTGATCTCGGGCATCTCCTTATTGCTGCTGTTTGTGTCGCTTGAGCAAACGCTGGGTTGGCCTCAGGGGCGCGGCATGGCGACCATGTGGATTGGCCACACCATGCTCTGCGTGTCTTATGTCGCCATTACCGTGCAAGCGCGCCTGTCGGCCATGGACAAGTCGCTGACCGAAGCAGCCCGCGACCTCGGGGCGCCACCGCTGCGGGTGTTTTTTGATATCACCCTGCCGCTGATTGCGCCCTCCTTGGTGGCGGGTTGGGTCCTGTCGCTGACGATTTCGCTGGACGACGTGATCATGTCCGCCTTTTTGTCAGGACCTGAGACCACGACCTTGCCCTTGGTTCTGCTGTCGCGCATGCGCTTGGGGCTCAACCCCGAAATCAACGCCATTGGTACCCTGATCATTGCGGTGGTCAGCTTTGGCGTGGTGATAAATAGTTATTACATGATGAAGCGCGAACAGCGCCAGGCCCGCTACCTGCGCATGGCCGTACTCAGCAACAGCAGCGAGGGCCGCCTGGCCCACGCACCTCCCGCCTGACCTTTCCCTTTATTCCGATCCATTCCCAAAATGAGGAAGCCACCATGAGCCCCCCCCAGCAAGCCGCAAGCGGCGCCGATCCACAGCCCTTTTGGATGCACCCTTGGGAGTACATGCCCACGGCGCATGCGGCGCAGCGCACCGTCATCGCCCACGCCCAGGGCATCTACGTGCACGACGACACCGGCGCGCGCATGATCGATGGTCCCGCCGGCATGTGGTGCACCCAGATCGGCTATGGCCGCCAGGAAATGGCCGATGCGATAGGGGCGCAAGCGGTCAAGCTCAGCTACGTCAATCCCTTTGCACTTAGCGCGGGCCCTCCGGCTGAATTGGCCGCACGGCTGGCACATATGGCGCCGGGCGCCATGAACCATGTTTTTTTCACGACCGGCGGAACCACGGCGGTTGAAACCGCGCTACGGTTTGTGCACTACTACAACAATGTGCTGGGCCGCCCTGGAAAAAAACACCTCATCTCCCGCGCGGATGCCTACCACGGCAGCAGCTATCTGACGGGCATGGTGGCCGGCAAGGACCGCGACAAGAGCTACCTGGACAGCACCATGGCCCAGGTGCATTTGCTGTCCAGCGTGAACCCCAAGCGCCGCCCAGCCGACATGGATATTGCTGCCTTTTGCGATGCACGCATTGCCGAACTTGAGGCCAAAATTCTTGAAATTGGGGCGGACAAGGTCGGGGCGTTTATTGCGGAGCCGGTCCAGGCCTCGGGTGGTGTCATCGTGGCGCCGGACGGCTACTACAAGCGCGCCTGGGAGGTCTGCCGCAAGCACGACGTTTTGTTTATTGCCGACGAGGTGGTGACCGCGTTTGGTCGGCTGGGGCACTGGTTTGCCAGCAAGGAGGTTTTTGGTGTGGAGCCCGACATGGTGACTTGTGCCAAGGGCATCACCTCGGGCTATTTACCCTTGGGCGCGTGCTTGGTTTCGGACCGCATATTCGACCAGGTAAGCGGCGACAAGGCGCGCGGCGGCTCCTTTGCTCATGGCTATACCAACTCCGGTCACCCGGTGTGCAGCGTAGCCGCCCTCAAGAACATCGAGATCATCGAGCGCGAAGACCTGCTGGGCAATGTGCGGGCGTTGGCCCCTCATTTCCAGGAGCGCCTGCGCTCGTTGCGCGACATCCCCTTGGTATTTGACACCCGGGGCATCGGCCTGCTCGGTTGCGTGGAGTGCACCGTTCGGGGCGTGGAGCACAGCGGTCTGTCCCCCGAAGCGTTATTGGCGATTGACGTGGACCTCGGTGCCCGGATCGACCGTCATTGCCAGGACTTGGGCCTGATGCTGCGCCCGATCGTGAACCAGTGCGTTTTTTCACCGCCTCTGATCATTACCCGCGCCCAGATCGATGAGATGTTCGACATCATGCGCGAGGGCATTCTGCGCACCATGCGCGACATTGAAGTGGAACTGGGCTACACCATGGCCTGAATGCGACGGGACCCGCTGGTGCGGGCTCCGATCCAAGACTCCCCGCTGCTACCGGCCAGATTTGTAGCGCAGCCACAGCTTGTTGGTGGCGCGCAGCAGGTCGGTCTCTTGGGGCTTGAAGGTGAAATACTCCGCCATTTGAGCCTCAGTGGGAAACAGAAAGGGGTCGTTCAACAACTCTGGCTTGATCATCGGCCGTGCCGCCAACACCGCGGTGGTGTAGGTGATTTCATTGTTGATTTCAGCGGCAATTTCTGGGCTGAGCAAGAAATTGATCCATTTGTGCGCGGCCTCCTTGTTGTTGGAGTCTTTAGGTATTCCCATCAACGTGAACCACAGGCCGGTCGCGCCTTTGGGCGTCGCGTAGCGGATGTCGTAGTCTTTGCCTGCGGCCTTGGCGCGTCGCTTCATGACGTTGTAGTCCCCAGACCAGCCCGTGGAAATGCAAATGTCCCCGGTCGAAAAGTCCAAGATCACATTGTTAGAGAACATCTTGACATAGGGTCGAATTTTGGCGAGTTCCTTGAACGCGTCTTCAGTGTCCGACATCTTGGGGCTGTTGGGGTCACGGCCCATATAGGCCAACATCGTGCTGGCCTCGCTGGGCTGGTCGATCAAGGCGATGCCGCATTTTTGCAGGCGCTTTGCATTTTCTGGATTGAACAACAGGTCAAAGCTCAGGGGTGGAAGTTCCCCGCCCCAAGCTTGTTTGGCCTTGGTCACGTTAACGATCAGACCCTCGCTGCCCCAGACGTAGGGCACGCCGTATTTGTTGCCCGGGTCGTTCTTGGCGGTGTGGCCCATGACCATGGGATCGAGGTATTGTTTGTTGGGAATCTTGGTCCAATCAATCGGCTCGTAAACCCCTGCCTTGATTTGCTTTGCCATATAGTTGGAACTCGGATAGACCACGTCGTAGCCGCTGTTTCCGCTGAGTAGCTTGGCTTGCAAGGTGTCGTCGCTGTCCAAAATGCTGTAGATCACCTTGATGCCGGTGGCCTTTTCAAACTTGGCGACGACTTCGGGGCCAATGTATTCGGACCAGTTCAGCACCTTGAGCGTCCCCTGCGCGTGGCCCATGCTGGTGGCCACTAAAAGCAAGCCGGTACCCAGCCATCGCACGATCCGCGGAAAAACAGACTTGGCCATCATGAAACCTTTCAGGAAAGTATTTGCTCGCCTTGGAAAATCGTTTGCAGCGCCCGCGTGCAACCACTACGGACTCGGGCCCAAGGGCTCCAAAATACCATGCTACTAGCGATTCGTTCAATAAGGCCTAGGGGTTTGCACTGGGTCGTTGGTGGCTCATTTTTCCTTGGGAAGGCAAGGGTTTTCCCGGGCTAAAAATGTGCGATTTGGGCCGTTGCAGATCTGCACTGTCTAGCCTTGGCGTGGTATCGTGCATGATACTTTTGGCGCATGTCCCAGGCTCTTCGCGTTCGGTCTAAGTGACGCGTGAATTAGGGTTTTTGCGATCCAATAAGGGTTGGGCTCGCCGGCAGCCCCGAATTGTGTGATTAACCTACAGGAGAGAGATATGCGCTTTCAGAAAAAATTGTGTGTCATGGCTATTGCGAGCCTATTTCCTATGGCCAGCGCGTTTGCGCAAACCAGCGCCGATACCCGCAAAGAAATTGACGCGCTCAAGGCTCAGCTCAAATTGCTGCAGGAAAAGCTGGACGTGCTGAGTGCCGCGACCGGCGACGGCTCACCCCTGTCGCAGCAGGTTAACCGCTTGGAACAAAAAATGGACCTGTCGGAAAACACCGCCGAAGCCTCAGGCTTTTCGGGGATGAAGATCAATGGGGTGATTGAGGCGGCCTACAAGTACAGTGATGCAGATAAAAAGCATGATTTCGGTGCATCGGCCGGGTATGGCGTAGGCGAGGTGGGGATGATTCAACTGACCAAGGAGTCCCAAGACGGCGAGGGCATTGATTGGACGCTTCGGCTGATGCCCGGTGGGGATCCCTTTGTGCATGAGGCCTCATTGTCGATTCCCCTGAACAAAGAAAACCGGATCATTGCCGGTCTAATCCCTGACTTTCAGGGGTATGAGTATGTATTCCCCAACGCGACGTCGACCTTGGGTAACCAGTTGATCACCCACAACGCTCTCTATGACCTGGCGGGTGCAACGGCCTACACCGGCGTCGGAATGTCGCACGTCTTGAATGGTGGCAAGGTGGCGCTGAAGTGGTTGGTGGGGAATGTTGACAAGGGTAGCGACGACAAATCCATCACCTTTGGAACGGATCCTGTGTCGGAAGAGCCATTCTCCGGCGCTGCCTCAAACGGGTCAACCTTGGCGGTGGCGTACCGGATGGACTATTACCCCAATGATGCAACCTACTTTGGGCTGTCCGGGTTGCATGGTTCCAATAACCGCTCCTTCAATATCATGGCGCTGGACGCAGGTTATACCCGAGGCGATTGGCAATACAACGGTCAGATTACCGTTGGGGATATGCTCCGAGCAGCGGCCAACGGTGGCAAAGCGCAATGGACGGGCGTTTCTGGCTTTGTGAGCTACAAAATTGTTCCGCGACTGCAATTGATGGCGCGCGCAGACTTTATTCAAAACAGTGCCAATGGTGGTGGCACCTACTATGACAACGGCGGAGCTCTGTTGAATGGGTTGGGGCCAGAGCGAAATGCCGTAGGTGAGTTTGCGGTTGACGACCTTGGGTACGCCACTACAGGGGCCAATCTCACCCGGTTGACTTTGGGCACGAACTACCAAATCAATGCCAACACCCAGTGGAAAACCGAGTACCGGCTGGATCAGTCCAGCGGCTACAACTTTGAGGTAACCGATGGGGATACGACTACGTACTCCAAGACGAAGACTTCTTGGGGTACCTCTCTGGTGTTGTCCTTCTAAACGACAACCGCCGCCCACCCTTGCGGTTTGGCTGCGGCGTGATGACGCCAGATGGATCCCTATCGCTTACTCTGAAGCGACTTCGACAGTCGGCTGTCGCAGCTGCCACACAATGTGCGCGAGCAACGCCATAAACACCATGGCGCCGCCCAGCACAGTGCGCTGGCTCGGAATTTCGTTGTGAATCAGCCAGACCCACACCGGACCCAGCACCGGCTCGGCAATGCCGATCAGCGCTGCAATCGCTGAGGGGAGCAGCCGCGCACCGGTGGCAAAGAGTGCCAACCCCAAGCCCAGATTCAATGCGCCGAACGCAAACAGCAGAGCCCCGTCCGTCGGGCTGACGGCAAAGCCGCTCACCATATTGGCCGACACGCAGGCTGCAATGAAGGTGCCCAAACACACCGCGGGCATCATGGCCACGTGCGCATGGCGGCGGGTGATGACGGTGGCGGTAGCAAAGGCCAGCGCAATCAGCAGCGCCAAGCCGTCTCCGATCGGCGATACATTGCCGCCAAATGATTCCGATACCATCACCGCCACTCCGGAAATCACGGCGGCAATCGCGATCCAGGTGGCGCGGGGTATGTGCTCCCGAAAGAACAAAAATGCCATCAGCGCAGCGATCAAGGGTACGCCTGCCTGCAGCAGCAGCACATTGGCCACCGTCGTATAAGCCAGCGCCACCACAAAACAGGTGGATGCCAGTGCAAAACAAGACGCCACGCCCACGCCGGGCCAGCCCATGGCCAGAAAAAGGGCGATTGTTGCCTTGCGCCCGTTTTGCCACAGCATGAAGCAAAGCAAAAAAGTAGAGGCAAAAACCGAACGCCAGAACACAACGGTCCAGCTGTCGCTGACCGATAGGAATCGGGCAATCGCGCCGCCAAAACTCCACGCAGTGGCCGAACCGAAGACCAACCAAGCCCCACGAACGTCCAAAGACCGGGTCTCCATCGGCTATTCGGCGCCGAGGCGCTGGATCAACTCGATTTTGTAGCCATCGGGGTCGGTCACGAAGGCGATGTGCGTCGTGCCGCCCTTCACCGGACCGGGCGCTCGTGTGACGTTACCGCCCGCAGCCTGGATCCGCTCACAGGCTGCATAAATGTCGCTCATGCCCAGGGCGACATGGCCGTAGGCCGTACCGACTTCATAGTGCTCTACGCCCCAGTTGTAGGTGAGCTCAAGCTCCGCATGGTCCGGGTTGCTGCCAAATCCGACAAAGGCCAACGTGTACTTGTATTCGGGGTTGTCGGAGGTGCGCAATAGCTTCATCCCGATCACCTGGGTGTAGAAATCTATGGAGCGCTGGAGGTTGCCTACGCGAAGCATGGTGTGGAGTATTTTCATGGCGCCATTGTCACCCAGACCGATGGCGGCCAGGCGATATCGGACACAATGAGCGCCCGAATCGTCTGTCTGTTGTCCGCCGGAGCTCCATGACCCACTTCACCAAAATCGTTTTGTTCACCGATGTCGACGGTCGCGCCCGGTTCAAGGAAGAGTCCGTGCCACTGGACCAAGGCACGCCGCAGACCCGCTTGTCCGAGGTGTTTGCCAGCGGCGGTTACCAGTTGCGCACCAGTCCCGTCGGTTTTCGGAGCACCTTTCATTGCACTGGGTCGCCCCAATGGGTGTTCATCTTGGGCGGCCACATGGAGATTGGCATCCAAGGTGGTGTGTCGCGGGTCTTTGGCCCCGGCGAACACTTTTTCAGCGCCGACGTGCTACCCGAAGGGGCCATTTTTGACCCCGAAGTCCACGGCCATTGGAGCCGCCAGGTCGGTAGTGACCCCTTGGTGACGCTGTTTTTAAGGGCATAAAAAATGGGCCCTGCAAAGCCCATTTTTTCGATTTAAACCTTTAACGTCCTGCCGGTCCGCGATTGCCGCCTGGACCGCCGCGACCTCTGCCTCCGCCACCGCCTCGAGGGCCTTGGCCGCCAGGGCCGCCGCCATACCCACCGCCGCCACCGCCACCGCCGCTGCGGTTGCCTTGGTAGCCGCCACCACGGCGTCCGCCGCGCTCGGCCATCAAGTCGACGCTGGTGCGCATAGGGTCAGGTTGGCCACCGGGCGCACGGGGCACGCGAGGCTCGCTGGGGAAGCTGGACATCCGGTCTTGCCCCAATCGTGGTCGCGCCGCATGGGCGTCGTGGGAGCGTGGGGGCTGGTCCTCATGGCGACCGGGGCCGTCATCGTCACGCGGGAATCCGCCGGCACGAGGTGCGCCTCGCGGTGCATTGCGCGGACCATTGCGTCCACCGCCACCGCCACCGCCGCCGTTCCCACCGCCGCGGGGGGCTTGGCGTTGTCCTCCACCGTTGCCACCGGGGCCTTTGCTTTCGCGCACACGCTGTAGCATTTCAGTGCGGGCGGCCTTGGCCGCCGCTTGCATCACATCGCGACTCGGTGGCTTGCCCGCGCCGCCCCAAATGGTCTGGCGTCCCATGGCGATCGGTTCCGCCCGCTCACCGGGTTCGGGGGCAAAGCCCTCGACCACCACCACGTCGATGTTTTGCTTGGTAAAGCGCTCGATGTCCTGCATGAAGCCTTCTTCGTCCAAGCAGACCAGGTTCACCGCGGCGCCGTCGGCACCGGCGCGGCCGGTGCGGCCGATGCGGTGCACGTAATCTTCGCTCACGTTCGGAATTTCATAGTTGACCACGTGTGGCAGGTCGTCGATGTCAATGCCGCGCGCGGCAATGTCGGTCGCCACCAGGGCGCGAACTTCGCCGCTCTTGAAGCCTGCCAGCGCTTGGGTCCGGGCGGCTTGGCTCTTGTTGCCGTGCAAAGCCATGGCCGAAATACCGTTTTTTTCCAAAAATTCCGCCACATTGTTGGCGCCAAACTTGGTGCGGGTGAAGACCAGCACCTGGCTCCAGTTTTGTTCGTTGATGATGTGTGCCAGCAAGGCCTTCTTTTTGCCACGACCCACCGGGTGGATCACTTGGGTGATGCGTTGCACCGTGGTGTTGCGCGGAGTGACTTGCACGCTTTGGGGGTTTTTGAGCAGGGTCGCAGCCAGGTCGCGTATTTCGTCACTGAAGGTGGCTGAGAACAAGAGGCTCTGCTTGTCCCGGGGCACCAAGGCCAGTACTTTTTTAACATCATGGACGAAGCCCATGTCCAGCATACGGTCGGCTTCGTCGAGCACCAAGATTTGCACCTGTCCTAGATCGAGCATGCCCTGTTGCTGCAAATCGAGCAAGCGACCAGGGGTGGCGACCAGCAAATCCACCCCTTTTTTGAGCTTGGAAATTTGCGGGTTCATGCCGACGCCGCCGAAAATAACGGTACTGGTCAGGTCCAGGTATTTGCCGTAGGTGCGGATAGATTCTTCCACCTGCGCGGCCAGTTCGCGGGTTGGGGTCAGCACCAAGGCGCGGATGCCGACGCCTCCAAACTTGTTTTTTGCCGCCGGTGTGGTGGACAGCCGCTGCAGCATGGGCAGGGTAAAGGCGGCAGTTTTGCCGGTACCGGTTTGGGCGCCACCCAACAGGTCGTGTCCGGCCAGCACCAAGGGAATCGCTTGGGCTTGAATGGCGGTGGGGGTGTCGTAGCCTTGCTCGAGCACGGCTTTGAGAATGGCAGGTGCCAGGTTCAATTCATCGAAGGTCATAAAGAGGCACCGGTTTGCGGGTGCTAGCGTACCGGCCTGTCCGTTGGCGGTTGGCCAACGATCAGTCATAGGCAGGTAGATTCAAAAATGGGACGAACCGCTTTGGTTGCTGTCCCCAGCATGGTGCTGTCATTGCGGGCAACTGAAACTCCGCAAGTGGGCTAATTGTCGCACGTTGTGAAGTCGCCTCGAAAAACGTCGCTCAGGTGGCTCCGTGCACTTGGACGATGCGCAGTCGATAATACGGGCTTCTCACTTTTTGACTCTCCTCGGATACCGCAATGGCCCAATACGTTTTCTCGATGAACCGGCTCGGCAAGATCGTGCCGCCCAAACGCCACATTCTGAAAGATGTGTCTCTCAGCTTCTTCCCGGGCGCCAAGATTGGCGTGCTCGGCACCAATGGCTCGGGCAAGTCCACCCTCTTAAAGATCATGGCGGGTCTGGACAAAGAGATTGAAGGTGAGGCTATTCCCATGCCCGGCTTGAACATTGGCTACCTACCTCAAGAGCCTCGGCTGGACCCCACGCAAACCGTGCGTGAAAGCGTGGAAGCGGGGATGGGCAAAGTGTTTCAGGCCAAGGCCCGTTTGGAGGAGGTTTACACCGCCTACGGCGAGGAAGACGCAGATTTCGACGCTTTGGCGGCTGAACAGGCGGAGCTCGAAGCCATCATCGCCACGGCCGGCACGGATTCGGAGCACCAATTGGAAATTGCGGCGGATGCCTTGAGGCTGCCTCCCTGGGATGCCAATATTGGCGTGCTCTCGGGGGGTGAGAAGCGGCGTGTTGCGCTGTGCCGGTTGCTGCTTTCCAAGCCCGACATGCTGTTGCTGGACGAGCCCACCAACCACTTGGACGCTGAATCCGTAGACTGGCTGGAGCAGTTTTTGCAGCGCTATCCCGGCACCGTTGTGGCCATCACCCATGACCGCTACTTTTTGGACAACGCGGCAGAGTGGATCCTGGAGATGGACCGCGGCGCGGGCATTCCCTACAAAGGAAATTACTCTGACTGGCTGCAACAGAAGCAGGCCCGGCTAGAGGCCGAACAAAAAGGCGAAGAGTCGCGCGCCAAAGCCCTGAAGAAAGAGTTGGAATGGTCGCGCCAAAACCCGAAAGCCCGCCAGGCCAAAAGTAAGGCGCGTCTGGCCCGCTTTGAAGAACTGAGCGACTTTGAATACCAGAAGCGCAACGAAACCAATGAAATCTTCATCCCCGTGGCCGACCGCCTGGGCCAAGAGGTCATTGAATTTGTGAACGTCACCAAGTCGTTTGGCGACCGCGTGCTCATCGACGACCTGAGCTTCAAGATTCCGCCCGGCGCTATTGTGGGCATCATCGGCCCGAACGGTGCGGGTAAATCGACCTTGTTCAAGATGATTGCCGGTCGCGAAAAGCCCGACTCCGGCGAGGTCAAAATCGGCCAGACCGTCAAGATGGCCTTCGTGGACCAGAACCGCGATGATCTGGCCAACGAAAAAACGGTTTGGGAAGACGTCTCCGGCGGCCTCGACATTCTGAACGTGGGCAAGTTTCAAATGGCCAGCCGCGCCTATTGCGGCCGGTTCAACTTCAATGGCGCGGACCAACAGAAGCGCGTGGGCACGCTCTCAGGCGGAGAGCGCGGTCGCTTGCATTTGGCCAAAACCTTGATTGCTGGCGGCAATGTGCTGATGCTCGACGAACCTTCCAACGATTTGGACGTCGAAACCTTGCGTGCTTTGGAAGACGCGTTGCTTGAGTTTGCCGGCACGCTGATGGTGATCAGCCATGACCGCTGGTTCTTGGACCGCATTGCGACCCATATTCTGGCCTGCGAGGGCGATAGCCACTGGGTGTTCTTTGATGGCAACTACCAGGAATATGAGGCGGACAAGAAGCGTCGTCTAGGAGAAGAGGGCGCCAAGCCCAAGCGCATGCGCTACAAGGCGCTGAAGTAATCGCCGCCCCACGGATGATCAGGTTCGGGCCGCTCAAGCAAATAAACGCTGCGACGGAAACGGCGCAGCGTTTATTTGTTTAAGAAGTTAAGTCCGTCGTCGGTTGACCAGGGTGATGCCCATTCCGACCACCGCCAAAGCGACCAGCAACTCAAGGGTCACCGCCTCGCCCAGCCACAGTGCACCAAACAGAAGCGCAAACAGGGGCGTAGACAGGGCGAAAGAGCCCATCTTTGTGGCAGGGTAACGTCCCAGCAGCCAGACCCAGGTCAGGTAGCTCGCAAAGGCGCCGACCACGGTTTGCAGCAGCAGTGAACCCAGCGCAAAACTGCTGAGATTCCAATTCCAGTTTTCCTGAAGAGTCCAGGACAACAGCGGTAAAGCCACGCCACTCACCGCTACTTGGTAGAACAGGATTTTTTCAGCGCCCAGGCGGGTCAGCCGCGTGGTTTTGAGCACCACGGTGGTGAGCGCCCAGGCAATTGCGCCACCAATTCCCAGCAAATCGCCCCAGTGCTGCTGCGGTGTCTGCCCGCCGATAAATCCCTCACGCAAAGTAAAGCCCACCGCCAAAAACGCCAGCAACAAGCCCAGCCACTGCAGCAGCGTGAGCCGCTCGGACTTAATGAACCAAGGCAGTACCAAGGCTGCCCACAGCGGCGCGGTATACAAAAACACGGTGATGCGCGAGGCGGCTGTGAACTGCAAGCCGGTAAAAAGACACAAAAACTCCATGGCAAACAAGGTTCCGGCCAACAAACCGGGCCAAAGTGAGCCGTCACGCTGCCACAGCGGAATGCCGCGCCACAGGCACCACAACCACAGCACAACGCTGGCCCCGGCAAACCGGACTCCCGCCATAAAAACCGGCGCCATCTCGCCCAAGGTGGCCTTGACCAATACCTGTTGAAAGCCCCAAAACGCGCAACACACCAGCAGCAGCACAATGGCCAGAGGTTCGAGGTGTTCCTTACGCGGACTCGCTTGTGGCATGGGCGTCAGCGCAGTCCGTTGGTGTAGAACGCACCGCCGTGGTAAAGCAAAGGGGCGGCCTGATCACGGTGGGTACAGCGTTCTACCTCGCCGACAAAAATGATGTGGTCCCCTTCTTCGTGGCGGCTGCGGTTAAAGCATTCAAAGGTCGCAACCGCCCCCGTAATCAAGGGCACACCTTGCAGTCCGGGCTCCCAGTGCACTCCGGCGTACCGGTCAATATCTTTGGTGGCAAATTGATGGGCCAGCGCGGTTTGCTCTGCGGACAAGACGTTGATCGCGTAGTGACGGCAGGCCAGCAAGGCGACCATAGAGCCGGATTTCAGCGCCAGGCTCCACAACACCAAGGGCGGAGCCAAGGAGACCGAGTTGAACGAACTGACTGTCAAGCCCACGAAGCCTCCCGCCGAATTGATGGCGGTGACCACCGTCACGCCGGTGGCAAATTGGCCCAAGGCCTGGCGGAATTGGCTTTGGGAAAAGTCGGGGGTGAGTGCGCGGGTGGGAGGCGTAGCGGCGGCGGGGGAGGGGTTCAAATCAATGGCCTAGGATTTTTGACAGAAAGTCGCGGCTGCGCTCGCTTTGGGGATGGTTAAAAAAGTCATGGGGATTGTTCTGCTCGACGATTTGACCTTGGTCCATGAAGATGACCCGGTCCGCGACCGCTTTCGCAAATCCCATCTCGTGGGTCACGCAGACCATGGTGATACCTTGGTTCGCCATCTCGATCATAACGTCCAGCACTTCTTTGATCATCTCAGGATCAAGCGCCGAGGTTGGCTCGTCAAACAGCATGATCTTGGGCTTAAGGCACAAAGCCCGGGCAATCGCCACCCGCTGCTGTTGGCCGCCTGAGAGTTGCAAGGGGTATTTGTGGGCCTGTTCGGCAATCCGTACGCGCGCCAATTGCTCCATGGCTTTTTCATCGGCTTCTTTTTTTGGCATTTTCCCCACCCACGTGGGCGACAGGGTCAGGTTTTCCAAGACCGTCAGGTGTGGAAACAGGTTGAACTGTTGAAACACCATTCCGACCTTTTTTCGCACATCGTCGATGACTTTGACATCGTCGGTCAGCTCGACACCGTCCACGGTGAGGTGGCCTTGTTGATGCTCTTCCAGATGGTTGATGCACCGTATCAACGTCGACTTACCGGAGCCCGAGGGACCGCACACCACGATACGTTCGCCTTGGGCGATATCAAGGTCGATGTCGCGCAGTACATGAAAGCTGTCGCCGTACCATTTGTTGACCTTGTCGAAGCGGATGATGGGAGCTGACATGGGAGTCCTTAGCGAAGTTTGCTTTTGTTGACCTGCTTTTCGATCCACTGGCTGTAGCGTGACATGGAAAAGCAAAATCCAAAATAAATCAGAGCGATGAAAAGGTAGCCTTCGATGCGAAACGGCCGCCAGTTAGCGTCGGCGTTCATGGCCATGCCCATAGCGCCGGTCAGCTCGTACAGGCTGACGATGGCCACCAGCGACGTGTCCTTGAAGGTGGATATGAAGTTGTTCATGATGCCGGGGACGACCATCGCCAGCGCTTGCGGCAGGACGATCAGGCGTTGGGTCTGCCAGTAGCTCAGGCCCAAGGTCGCCGCCGCTTCAATCTGCCCTTTGGGCATCGCCTGCAGTCCGCCACGGATCACTTCGGCCATGTAGGCGGCTGCAAACAAGGTTATCCCGGCCAACACGCGAATCAGGACGTCGATGTTGAAGCCCTGCGGCATCAGCAGCGGAAACATGAACGAAGCCATAAACAGGACCGAAATCAGTGGCACGCCCCGAATCAATTCGACATAGACGGTGCACAGGCTGCGAATCGCGGGCATGCCCGAGCGGCGCCCCAGCGCAATCATCAAGGCGATGGGAAACGCCATGGCCATCGACAAGGTGGCCAGCAGCAGTGTCAATGGCAAGCCGCTCCAGAGGTCCGTTTCCACCATGCGCAGCCCGAAAACGCCCCCCCGCATGAGCATGAAATAAGCCGCCAACACCAGCAACCACAGTGGTGCCAGCCAGGTTTTCCAGCAAGCGCGGGTGCAACTCGTGACGATCAGCGCGAGCAGCATCACGGTGCAGATGAGCGCTCGCCAATGTTCCTCAAACGGGTAGCGACCAAACAGGATGAAACGAAACTTCTCGCGCACCACGCCCCAGCAGGCACCGCTGGCGGCATGACAGACGTTGTAGTCGATCACCCAAACGGCGTCGATTACGGCCCACTGCACCAAGCGGCCGATCGCCAGCAGCAGGGCCGTCCCCACCAGCACGGTCGCCAGCGAAGTGCCCCAGCTATTGAACAAATTGAATTTGCACCAGGCCACCAGGCCTTCGGTGCGTACGGGCGCCGGTCGGGGTGCGATCGCTTGGAAAATTTGCGCAGTCATGGTCGGTGCCTTAACGCTCGGTAATGGCCGCTCGGGCGTTGTACCAGTTCATCAGCACCGAGGTCGAGAGTGAGGTGCTGAGATAGACCAGCATGATGATTGCGATACATTCCACCGCTCGCCCAGTTTGATTGATGGCCGTGTTGGCAATCGACACCACATCCGGATACCCGATGGCGACCGCCAGCGAGGAGTTCTTGGTGAGGTTCAGGAACTGGTTGGTCAGTGGCGGAATAATCACCCGCAGCGCCTGCGGCAGCATCACCAGCCGCATGGTCTGGCCTTTGTTCAGACCCAAGGCACTGGCTGCCTCAGATTGCCCTAGCGCCACTGACTGGATACCTCCACGCACGACCTCGGCCACAAAAGCTGCGGTGTAAATGGTCAGGCCGAGCAGCAGGGCCATGAATTCGGGTGTCAGTGCGCCGCCGTTCTCAATCGCGAATTCTCCTTGGATGGGCAGGTCTAACTCGGTCGGTGCGCCACCGATCAGCCAGCCCACCAGGCCGCAGGCCAGGGCCAGAGCCAGTGGCGCCCAGACGGTACTTTGCGGCTGGCCGGTGGCCTCAAAACGGCGTTGGGCATGCCGGCGATAAAACCAGGCCCCAACCAGGCCGACGACCAAGCCCCACGCCGCGGTGACCTGGCCGGGCGCCCATACGGGGATCGGGAAATTCAGTCCGCCCTTGCTTAAGAAAAACGGCCCGAATCGCCAAGCCTCGGTGGAAATGGGCAAAACTTCCGTAAAAAAAAGGTACCACATGAGCAATTGCAACAGCACCGGAATGTTGCGGAAAAACTCCACGTAGCAAAGGCACAGGCCCCGCACCAAGGCATTGCGAGAAAAGCGCCCGACGCCAATCAGCGTGCCGAGCAAGGTGGTCAGCACGATGCCGACCACAGCCACGCGCAAAGTGTTGGTCATGCCCACCAGGTAGGCGCGCCAGTAGGGTTCGCCGGAGTCGAACGCAAAAAGGCTTTCTCCGATATCAAATCCGGCGGCCCCGCCCAGGAAATCAAAACCGCTTTGAATCCCCCGCGCCCGCATGTTGGTGGCCGTGTTGCTGGCGAGGTACAGCACCAGCAAGGCGATCACCGCCACCGCCACAATTTGGTAAACCAGTGCGCGGAAGGCCTGGCTGCGCCAAGACCACTTCTTTTTGGGCGGTGCAATGCGGTCGGAGGACATGGTGCGTGGTGGCGTGAAAAGAGGAAGACGCACCCGCTCAGGGTGCGTGAAAAAGGGCAGCGCAAGGGGGTTGCAACTGCCCTTTGGGGGCGGGATGGTGGGGCGTCTCCCGCAAATCGACCGCTTAGCGGATGGGCGGTGCGTACTGGATGCCGCCTTTGTTCCACAAGTTGTTCAGGCCACGGGGCAATTGCAGGTCGGACTTCGGACCCACATTGCGCTCAAAAATCTCGCCGTAGTTGCCCGTCGTCTTGACAGCACGCGCCAGCCACTCTTTGTCGAGACCCAAGAGCTTGCCAGTGTCTTCGGTGGAGCCCAGGATGCGTCCCACAACGGGGTCTTTGCTGTTGGCTTTGAGATCGTCCACGTTGGCAGCGGTCACGCCATTTTCTTCAGCCTCCAGCAGACCGTACACCGTCCACTTGACGATCGCCGTCCACTCGTCATCGCCGCGGCGGACCATGGGTCCGAGCGGCTCTTTGGAGATCAGTTCGGGCAAGATCAGGTGGTCGGCGGGATTCTTGGCCGATTTGTTGCGCACCGAGGCCAGGCCGGAGGCGTCAGTGGTATAAGCCACGCAACGGCCTGAGAAATAGGCGCCTTCCACGGCATCCAGTTTTTCAAACACCACAGGCTTCACGTTCAGGCCATTCGCTTTGGAGTAATCCGTCAGATTTTTCTCGGTGGTCGTGCCGGACTGCACGCAGACCGTTTGGCCTTTGAGCTGCTTGGCGCTCTTAATCTTGCTCTTGACAGGCACCATGAAACCCTGGCCATCGTAGTAAACGACAGCGGTCTGGCTCAGCCCGAGCGAGGCGTCGCGGGTGAGTGTGAAGGTGGTGTTGCGTGACAGCACATCGACCTCACCGGACTGCAACGCGGTGAAGCGGGCCTGCGCTACCAGTGGCACGTATTTAACTTTGTCGCCATCGCCCAGCGTAGCGGCGGCGACCGCACGGCAAATATCGACGTCAATCCCAGTCCATTTGCCGTTGGAGTCGGCAGCGCTGAAGCCGGCCAAGCCGGTGTGCACGCCACAAATAACCTGGCCGCGGGCTTTGATGCCGTCCAAGGTTTTGCCGGCATGGGCAGGGAGGGCCAGGGTACCCAGGGCAGCGACTGCGAGGGCCAGAGTGGGAATGGATTTAAAGGTCATGGATGGACTCCGATGGGTAATAACGGTCAAGAAACAGCGAACTGCCAATAGCACGGCCTAAGTGCAGAGACCCCGAGGCAGTGGAATTCGGTGGCCCGAACTGTAACGTGTCTTGGGCCGCGGTGGAATCGGGGTTAACGCTGGAAAAAGCGGACATCGAACCGATGCGGCTAGAACGTATTGCGGCTGCGGGTCGCGCTGGAGACATGGCTTGCAGGCCCGCGTGCTGCTAGGCTCTATGGTGCGATCTTTGGCTCTCTGTATTGATAGGCGTAGCTTCACTATGACTGATTTTTCACCATCAATTCGCCCCAGTGCGCCCCATTACCGCTTCTGGCCCAAGCGATTACCCCGCCGCATTACGGTCCCGGCCACCTCCTTGTGGGACAACCTGGAGACCGTCGCGCGGCGCTTTCCGGACAAGACGGCGCTGGTTTTTTTCGGGCGAAAGCTCAGCTATGCGGAACTCAAGCGCCAAGCCGAGGCATTTGCGGCCTATTTGGGCGGACTGGGGGTGCAAAAAGGCGACCGGGTCGTCCTCAGTATGCAGAACTGTCCCCAATTGGTGATTGCCCACTTTGGGATATTGCGGGCCAACGCCGTGGTCGTGCCGGTCAACCCCATGAACCGGGCGGAAGAACTCAAGCACTACATCAGTGATCCCGATGCCCGTGTGGCGGTGACGACTGCCGACTTGGCCGCCGAATTGGCCAAAGCGAGCAATGCACTGCCGGTTCCCCAACAATTGGCACACCTGGTGGCCACGCACTTTACTGATGCCTTTGACCCTGACGCGGGGGACGATGCCCCGCCGGCCGCTTGGAGGGAATGGCTGCTGGCGCGCCACGCCATGCCCGGGCTCAGTGGCGGCCAAGTGCACCTTTGGAGTGACGCGATGGCTTGTCCGCTGGCGCCGCCGGCCCTGGCGGTCGGCGCGGACGACCTGGCTTTATTGCCCTACACCAGCGGCACGACCGGTTTGCCCAAGGGTTGCATGCACCTGCATTCGAGCATCATGCACAACGCCGTCGCCAGTGCGCTCTGGGGCAATGGCAGCATGGAAAACGTCACCCTGATGGTGGTGCCCATGTTTCACATCACCGGCATGGTCAGTCTAATGCACACCAATATCTATTGCGGTGCGACCATGGTCCTGATGCCGCGTTGGGACCGCGAGCTTGCGGGTGCGCTGATTGCCAAGTGGCGGGTGACGCACTGGACCAACATCCCCACGATGGTGATTGACCTGATGGGTAGCCCGAACTTTGCCAGCTTTGACTTGTCGAGCCTGGTGCTGATTGGGGGTGGCGGAGCCGCCATGCCCCAGGCGGTCGCGCAGCGCTTGTGGGAGCACTACGGACTTCGCTACGTTGAAGGGTACGGCCTGACCGAAACCGCCGCGCCCTCACACAGCAATCCACCCGATGCACCCAAGCAGCAGTGCTTGGGAGTGCCCTTCGTGGGCGTCGACGCCCGCGTGGTGGATCCTGAAACCTTGGCCGAGATGCCGGTGGGCGAGTCGGGAGAGATCGTGATGCGGGGGCCGCAGATCTTTCAGGGCTACTGGAAGCGCCCGGATGCCACCGCCGAGGCCTTTGTCACCATCGATGGACTTCGTTTTTTCCGTTCAGGCGATCTGGGTCGAATGGACGAGGAGGGCTATTTCTTTATGACCGACCGGCTCAAGCGCATGATCAATGCGTCGGGCTTCAAAGTCTGGCCGGCCGAGGTTGAGGCCTTGATGTTTGGGCATCCTGCGGTGCAAGAGGCCTGCGTCATCGCAACCCAGGACAGTTACCGCGGCGAATCGGTGAAGGCGGTGGTGGTGCTGCGCGCGAGCCACCGGGGCACCGTGAGCGAGCAAGCGCTGATGGACTGGTGCCGCGAGAACATGGCGGTGTACAAGGTGCCCCGCGCGGTACAGTTTGTTGATGCCTTGCCCAAGAGCGGCGCAGGCAAAGTGATGTGGCGTCTGTTGCAGGAGCAGGAGGCTGTCTCCGCCGCCGCCTCCCAACCCATTGGAACCGTCTGAAAGTTAACTTTATGCATCCCCAAAGCCTGCCCACCGCCTCGCCTCAGACCGTGGGCTTTGACGCAGAACGTTGCCATCACATCGGCCGCGTCCTGCAGCGCCAGGTGGACACCGGCCGCCTGCCTGGGGCGGTGGTGCTGGTGGCCCGGCACGGTAAGGTGCTCTTGCACGAGGCGCTGGGCCAGCAAGACCCGCAGGCGGGCACACCGATGGGCCGGGACGCAATTTTTCGGATTTACTCCATGACCAAGCCGAT
>Ga0214921_10003607_pt1 | contig 23500 bp, 15 predicted proteins | sample LL1505_MetaG_FD_177992 | JGI IMG/M metagenome (GOLD analysis project Ga0214921, IMG submission 177992) | Freshwater microbial communities from Lake Lanier, Atlanta, Georgia, United States - LL-1505 | ecosystem: Environmental > Aquatic > Freshwater > Lake | place: USA: Georgia | collected...
CCCAAAGATATACGAGGCAACATTGCGAAATCCTTGCGAACCGTACGTGTCAAAAGAGGCTCCTGCCAACTCGGTTTTCGCCACAATCATCGTATCATACACCCGAATTTCGATGCCCTCATCAAGCACGCTTTCCACCGTATAGGTTGGTTTTTCAATTTTTCCCATGTAAAAAGAATAGATTCCGAAAAGCACCAGTATGACAATGCCCAATACCAGCAAACATTTAGTAAACATTCCTTTCAAACAAACGTATTCGGAAAAAGTTTGCACAGCCACGGCATGTTGAATAATACACCAACTTGGAATTCAATTATTTATGAATCCAGACAGGTTCCACAAAGCGCTGTTCCGTACCTTGTAGACAGATTATGTAAACCCCTTCGGGTAACTCTTGGATATCTAATACCTGGTGAGTGGTTTTTTCTATTGGCCAAGTTTTTACCGTTCTCCCCATCGCATCCAACAACGTTACGCCATCGATTTGCGATGGATCCTCCAATTCAAGGGTAATTTCATGACTCGACGGATTGGGATAAATGCGATAATTTGAGGTGAGACTCGGTATTCCAGCACAACCTGCCACCACGATTTCTTGGGTATAAAACGAGGTTCCCGCGGCGTTTTCTACATATACCGTCACATGATAGGTACCTAAATGGTCGAAATCAATCGTTGGATTCATTGCGGTGGAATACGCTGGCGTTACCCCGTTGGAAAACGACCAAAAATATTGGTTGTTTGTTCCAGTACCATCGTAGCTAAGAGCGAGTGGCACACCTAAACATGCCGGTTCCGCATTCGACGTAAAATGTGCTTGAGGAACCATTTCTTGGGAATTGTCATTTCGGGTGTACCATATAGGAGATGTAAAAATTTCATCGCCATCCCCTTGAACAATCCGAGCATAATAATACCGCGTTGTGCCGTCGGGAACATTGTCGGTATAGGTGGCTGTGGCCAATCCATTGATCTGGGTGAGTAAAGTAGCCTGCTGCCCACTTCCCGGCACCCCGTAATAAATATAAATGGAAGAAACCGTTTCGGACAAATCCATATCAATGCAATCGATGAACAAGGTAGGATTTCCACTTTGTTCCAGAATACTTCCCATGGGTTGTTCATTAATTTTAAAAGTTGGTTTGAAATTCCAATCATCCGACGAATAAAAATGCATTTTACGTAGCGCGTACATCAGGTCGTTTTTAGTAAGATTCGGGGCAATCAAACCCATTCTACCTTGTTGTGAACGACCAAAAACACTGTTATGGGTATCGTGATCCAAACCTATTCCGACATGGTACCCGAGTTTTAAGGCTTGCGTGTAACGCGCCCAATAATTTGCTGAAGAAGGATTGCTGTAGGTGATGTTTTGCGAGAAGGCAGGTCCGCTTCGAAAAGGGAGTCCCACAATCGCCTGATCGGCAGCAGCATCCAAGGGTTTTAGGAGCAGGGAATCGAAATCGGTGGCTTGTGGATGGGCCAAATAACCAAAACAATTGGGTTTTTGATTGATGGTATTCCAAAGGGTTGGAAAATCTGTGGGCTGTACATAGGCGTCGTAGAGTCCGTTTTCCCAACCAATTAGGCTATCGTAACCATAAATGACTACATGGCCTCCTTGGGAAATAATGCCCCACTCCATGCCATACAAGGCTACAAAAGTATCTTCCACGGTGGCGAATTTTGCATCAGCTACTCCGTTGTAGTAGTTCTGCTTACTGGTCATGCCCGCATTGCTGTGGTTGTGTTCCGAAATGCCATAAAAATCAATGTGTTGCGAGGCCTTAGCATAGGTAAAATCCTGAAAGGGCGTAAATAAACCGGATGTCAGGCTATCCTTGTTACCATCGGAATACCCAGAATGCGCGTGAATGTTACCGAAGTAATGGTTATAGGATTGTCCGAAACAAACCCATTGAACCAAACAACAGACCCATAAGCAACTCGGTTTCATGCCCTAAATTTACGAACGAATTCCTAATTTTTGAAGCCTTCCTCGACGATTTCGTAGACGATATGCTGGATATTGGTGCGTATTCCCATGTCTCTTAATTTCCAATTGTCTTGGCTAGGATGTACGCGGTTTGAAAGAAACACAAAAACCACCTCGTTCTTCGGGTCAGCCCATGCCAAGGTTCCCGTGAAACCCGAATGCCCGAAGCTTTGCTGAGAAGCCAATTCATCGCAGGTTCCTCCACCTTTCGCATTGGGCCGATCGAACCCAATTCCTCGTTTGTTTCCCGGGAATTGTGCTTGCGTAAATTCTCGGACCGTGGCCTCATCAAAAAATTGATGTCCTGCATAACTTCCGTGATTTAAGAATAATTGCATGATGCTGGCCAGATCCGTCGCATTGGAAAAAATCCCCGCATGACCGGCCACACCTCCAAGCATTGCCGCCCCGGGGTCATGCACATATCCCCAAAGCAATTGCTTTCGAAAGTACTGATCTTCTTCTGTGGGTGCAATGCGTTCCTTTGGATAAAAGTTCAAGGGTTTGTAGGTAATATTCTGGAGCCCCATTGCTTCATAAAAGGTGGTTTTAACATATTGATCCAAGGATTGACCTGTTATCTTTTCGAAAATGGGCTGCATGAAATAATAACACAAATCGGAATATACATACTTTTTCTCTTTCAAGGGGTTTCTTAATATTCGGGCATACATGCTATCCTTGTAATCCTTTCTTAAAAACAGTTGATTGGCAACCTCTAAGGAATATTCCCCTGATTTCAGTGACGCATACCAAGGAGCTGTAGGAATACCCTCCGTCAAGGAACGTTTGTAAAAAGGAATGAAAGGTTCTAATCCGGCCTGATGTGCCATCATTTCTCGAAGGACAATGTTACTGTATGAGGTATTCCTGGTTAGTTCGGGGATATATTGTCCTAAATGTTCATCTAACTTCAACCGATTTTCATAATTCAACTTCATGGCCGTTAAGGTAGATGCAGCAATTTTAGTAATGGAGGCAATATCGTAGAGGGAGTTATTGTTCACTTGAATAGCCTTCTTATCGTAGGTATAATTTCCAAAAGATTTTCGATAAATAACTTTACCTCGAACAGCAACCACTATTTGACATCCTGGATAAGCACCCGATGCGATGCCATGCTCGGCAATCTGGTCGATTTTCTCGAAGCGTTGGGTCGCTAAACCCAATTCCTCGGGAACCCCGAAACTCAAACGGCCATTCGCGGGAATGGTCAACCCTGTTCCTGGCGCAAAACCTGCCTGAAACTCGGTGATTTTTCCTGTAATCGATAATGCTCCGAGTAATTTCTGAGCGGTTCGTTGTTGCATTTCTGGATGATTTTCAGGAGCGATAATCAGGGCATCGAATAAGGATAGTTCGGTTGGTTTTAGGGCTTTCATCTCGCCAAATACCACTAAAATTCGTTGGCTAGCTGCAGGAATTTTATCCAACACCTGGAGTATCCAATCCGGCAGGGTGGCATTACTCAATCCGTCGCTGTGCAGGCTGATAATATACCGATCAGCGCTTGGAATTTCACTTGCTGCAAACTCCTTTTTCGAGTAAAAACACTTGATACTCGGTTGAAAAAACAGGTTGATTCCGGCCAAAAAACCATCGCTGTTGCCACCCAAAGTTAGCACCGCAGTAGATTTATTGAGTTGGTTCAGGGGTAGGGAATTTTTTTCGTTTTTCAGACAAACGATTGACTCGTCCATTTTTTCAGCTAATCGTTTTGGATTGTTCGAATCGGTTACTAACCCCGGGGAAAACCACGTCCGCGGTGCTTTAGGTTTGTTGGGGTCATCTACCGATTTGGAGGAGGGCTCCACCACACACCCCATTACGGCAATCATACCGAAACAGAAAAGCATTGCATATTTCATCATAATACCGAAGTTAAAGCAATCCAGACCATTATATCCGCACAACGCATTTTGTTTTCAACATTTGCGGGAGAATTGTTGGTAAATGCCGTTCAAATTTAACATTGCACGCGGCAAATATCTTTAGATTTGCACCTTGTTTTAATAAATGCAATGGAACTACAATTGAACAAAGAAAAAACGGCAAGTTTGTATTCAGACCTTGGTATTGGTGGCGACCAACCGATTCATTGGAACCTGTCGGCAGAGGCCTTGGTAGAAATTACATTAACGTTGAATCAAGGTCAACTGGCCAACAATGGCGCCTTGGCCATTAACACGGGTAAATTCACTGGGAGGTCTCCAAAAGACCGCTTCATTGTTCGGGATTCCATTACGGAAGAAGCGGTATGGTGGGGTGAGGTAAATATCCCTTTCCATCCCGAATCCTTCGACCGACTCTACGATAAAATGATTCATTATGCGAATCAAATCCCTCTGTATGTGCGTGATGCTTATGCATGTGCTTCGGAAGAATTTCGCATGCCACTTCGCGTGGTTACGGAATATCCTTGGTCCAACTTGTTCGCATACAATATGTTTTTACGTCCTGAGAGCTCCGAATTAATGCACTTTACCCCTGACTGGCATGTGCTATGTTTGCCGGGATTTTTAGCCGACCCGGCAGTGGATGAAACGCGACAATCGAATTTTGCTATCCTCAATTTTTCCAAAAAAATGATTCTGATTGGTGGCACAGGGTACACCGGAGAGATTAAAAAAGGAATCTTCTCGGCCCTGAATTTTCTGTTACCGCACAACCACCGTGTACTTTCCATGCATTGTTCTGCCAATATCGGTGCAGCTGGGGATACTGCCATCTTTTTTGGGCTATCGGGAACCGGAAAAACAACCCTTTCCTCCGATCCGAGCCGTCGCTTAATCGGGGACGACGAACACGGTTGGTCCAACGAAGAGGTATTCAATTTTGAAGGCGGTTGCTATGCCAAAACCATTGATTTAACGCACGAAAAAGAACCCCAAATTTATGAGGCCATCAAGGAAGGATCCCTCTTGGAAAACGTGGTTTTTTATGAGAATTCAAACGAACCCGACTATACCGACGGATCTATTACGGAAAATACGCGCGTATCCTACCCGATTCACCACATCGATAACCTTGTGATTCCCTCGATTGGGAAATCTCCGAAGAACATCTTTTTCTTGACCGCCGATGCCTTTGGTGTGCTTCCTCCGATAGCTCGGTTAACGAAGGAACAGGCGATGTACTATTTTATGTCAGGGTATACAGCCAAAGTGGCGGGCACCGAGGTGGGAATTACTGAACCAACGACTACCTTTTCTGCAGGATTTGGCGCGGCATTTCTACCTTTACACCCCGGAAAATATGCTGAATTGTTGGGAGAAAAACTCACCGGAAGCGATGTACGCGTATGGCTGATCAATACCGGATGGACAGGTGGAAGCTATGGCGTGGGGTCGCGCATGAAACTCAGGTACACACGTGCCATGATTTCTGCTGCCTTGGAAGGTGCTTTGGATAATGTAACCTTTGAAACAATTCCATTTTTTCAACTGGAAATTCCAGTAAGTTGCCCTGAGGTTCCTGCGGAGTTATTGAACCCCCGGAACACATGGCAAGATTCCGCTGCTTATGATCAAACTGCCAAAAACCTTGCGATTAAATTCCAACAGAATTTCAAAAAATTTGAAGCACAAACTGCAGCTGAAATTGTCGCTGCTGGTCCACAAATCTAGGATTCATGCCTGTTAAAGCTACCACAGTTGATCAATACCTATTGGATGGGTGCGGAAGGTGCAGCAAGGGAGGAACACCGAAATGTACCGTGCATCAATGGAATCCCATTTTGATTGCGATGCGTGAATTAGTCTTAGAATGTGGACTCAACGAAGAAGTTAAATGGTCGGTTCCTTGTTATACGGTAATGGGCAAAAATGTAGTGATGATTCATGCTTTTATGGAGTATTGCAGTATCATGTTCATGAAAGGCGCACTCCTCACCGACCCAGAAAATCGATTACTTCAACCCACGGAAAATGGTACTTCGGGAAGACAACTGCGCTACACCTCACTGGAAGTATTCATGAAAGAACGCACCATGGCCAAGGCGTTTATTCTCGAAGCTATTGACTTAGAAAAAGCGGGTAAGAAGGTAGAAAAAGGAATTCAAACCGAAATCATTGTGGAAGAATTAATGGAGGCTTTTGGACAAAATTCTTTGTTAAAAACGGCCTTTTATCAGCTAACTCCAGGACGTCAGCGCGCCTATTTGTTGCATTTCGCGCAACCAAAACAAGCCAAAACCCGAACGGCACGCATTGAGCAGTGTGCGCCTTTAATTCTTCGAGGCGATGGATTGCATGATGCCTATCGAAAATAACCCTGTGAAAATTATTCCATGATCACAGTAAAATTCTTCGTTGTTGGTCTTCTGTTTTTTGGGCTTTTATTATTGGTTATTGCATACATCCTTTGGCGAAAACGCAGCCTTGCTTTCCGGTTTGCCACCCTTGCCGTGATACTTTACGGTGTGATTTGCACCCTTTTATTTTTTTATGTCATCGAAATAAAAAAACCTCACTGGCTACCTAGACAGCTCGTTAAAAAAACGAATCGATTAAAGGCAATCCGAGGGTGCGATTGCACCTGGGAATCGCTTCATTTATCAAAAGATGACTATACTACCTTTCACAAACCGGCTGCGCAAAAAATAACCCAAAACCGCTACCTTCGAACCGAAGCACAGCGGGCTAATTGGATTCGTCATGGGCACCTTGTTCCCGTAGCGGAGTTGGAGGGTTTCGGTATTTCCTACCTAAATTTTAGCACAGCGCACCTTACGCCATTGGCCAGAAAACGATTGTATGAATTGGGAAGAAGGTTCAGAAACAACATTACGGAAGTTAAGCAAAAAAAGAGCTATTTCGTGATCAGTTCCCTTACGCGTAGCCACCGGCAGCAAGAACGTATAAAAAAGAGGTATTCCAGAGCAGCTACCAAGGATCACTCGACACATTGTTATGGAGTGGCCTTTGATATTTATAGAATAGTGAGCCCCAACGGACAATGCACTGCGGCGGTCGAGGCTTTGGAAAAGACCCTAACCCAAATGCAACAGGAAGGGAAATTGTTTCTTTGCCCTGAGGCCAAGTGCATTCATGTAACTGTTTGCCATTGAGCATTCAATTGTTTCGAGCTAGCGCTTCAATGAAAAATAAGCCTACTTCACCCGATTCAATCCCATCGCCTTCAACATCCACTTGGGAAGGAATTTTCCGGGCTTGCGGTTTTTTAAATTAAGGTACCAACCCAACTTTTTGATGACTGGAACTTTGTGCGTCTCCACAAATTCGATCCACGCTCCATCGGGGTCTTCAATATAGGAAAAACGTCCTCCCGCCTCCCCCATGTCAAAAGTTTCTGCACTATCCACGGTGAAAGGGAATCCCGCTGCTTCGCATTTCGCTTTCAACGCATCCATTCCCTGCACATCAAAACACAGGTGAATAAATCCCCAATCACCCCAAAAACGATTTTCAAAGATACGGCGTATATCGGTGCGATCCATAGATTGCACGAGTTCCATGGTGGTAGGTCCCAGTAATTTCGCAAAAGGACCTTTTCTCGCCTCCCTGTGAATTAATTTAACCCGTCGGAACGTTCCCTGCGAAAGCGAGGAGAAATCTTCGAAGGTATCCGTCACATCGTAAACCACCGTTTCATACCCGAGGACATCCCGGTATAACTTCAGCGATTGTTCCATGGAGGATACCCCAAGGATAATTCCTGCCACCCCACCACATTTTGACGGATGACCAGTTTCACTAAACCAACCTTCTCCCTCTACGATTTGGAATAGATTCCCGTTGGGGTCCTTCACGAAAAACGACAAAGTTCCGTCCGGTGCCGCGACCACTTCACTTGCTAAATCCGCACCTTTGCTGTGCATGAAGGCATATGTTTGATTTACGTTACGCGACTTGATTTTGCAAGAATAGAGGCCTAAATCCCCTAATTGCACCTCAAATGTGGGCTTCTCTGTATTTCTGCTAGTGTATTGCCAAATCTCAAAACCGCCGCCGCCGTCCATGCTCAATGCGAGCGTTGCAGTCCGGGATTGAACGATTCCCCCGGTATATTGGGTCATTAGTGGCGCTTCGGCCGCTTCTTCAAAGATTCGTACATCCACACCAAACATCATGCGGTACCAAGCCCAAATCGATTGCACATCGGGAACGCCAATTCCCATTTGTTGAATTCCGCAAATAATTGGATCCATAAAAAAATTTTAACAAAGGTAGGATTTCTAGCGTACCGCCCGTTCGTTGAACAAGACGTATCCAAAACTCACCTGAAAATTCCACGGAGTGATTGCCAAAGGAAAATAATTCACGGTGGCTCTCAATGGACCGAAAGGGGTAAAATATAATAAACTGGCCGAGCCGAGAAAACTGTTAGCTTTAAAGGGTTTGGAGTAGGTAACAGAACCGTCATTGAGTTTTTCAAGAACCACAAAGGGTTGATAATAATAGGCATCAAGGCGTGCTTCCAGGGATTTGATGATGGGAAACACTAAATTACTCCCCAAACACACAAATTGCGGTGATCGATATTCCTTAAAAAAATAGGTTTCCAAATCAGGAATTACATTAAGTGTAGGCATGGAAAGTAAACTCGCTGTATAATTCGCAAACAAGGACTGCGAATTCAACATGGCCTTTGCATGAAACCCGAGATGAAAATGGGGGGTATTAAGAAAATAATACTGGGCTTCGAAATTGATATTCAACCAATCGTGCTGCTTTCGAACTGTGGAATCAAATTGGGCCGTTGTGCCAGGGATGGTGGTTTCCAACGCGGATAAAAACTTCGCCTTGAAAAGCACAAAATGACCTTCATTGGCGAATTGTTTGCGGTTCAAGGCATTGTCGGTGATTTCATAGGAAACCAAATTGCCTTTCAGATAGGTAATATCCGTAGTATCGGTACTTAAAAAATTCAAGGTCTGATAATAATCATCTTCCAAAGAAAATAAGCGCAGATCCAATTCGCCTCTTGAATTCGCCAGCAGCGGATGCTTAAATTTAACCCCGTAATACATCTCATTTTGGACCAAGAATGAAGGTTTCACATCCTCAAAAAAGGTGGCATAACTTCGGTAATAATCCCATCGGTTCATGGTAAAGTAAGCACTTGAACTCACAGGAAATACCCCAGGGAAATCGAAATTCACCTCGCCGCGCACCGAGCCATAAAACTTACCAAAATACGACTCTCCATGAATGGACGTTGCGAATTTCCCAAGATGCCTGTAGGTCAATCCTAAATATCCTGTATTCACCGGACGTGAAGATAAATGACCTCCAATGGCCATTTTAAAAGGTTTGGATTTACGAACCTGAAGTTCCAAGTTAAATGTGCTGTCTGCCTTTAACGAAACTTTCGGATACATAAAATCAATCTGTTCCGCCGCATAAAGCTTGTAATAACGTTGTTCCAATTCATTCCATCGTAAGGGTTTCTTCGCATGGGGATTTAGGAGTGAATGTATGATGTATTCTTTCGCTTTGGCGCCTTGGATACTTGGAGCAACGCTCGTAATTGGATGACGCTCTACGTTTTGTCGGAACCGACTTCTTTTGATTTCAAGTAACACGGAATCCGAGCGATTCCCTACTTGCAATTTAATGGAGTCTATGACCCGAAGCGTGCTCAAATATCCCTCCGCTATGGCTTTATCTGCCGAGGAAAAATCAAAGGTGCTTACGGATGGATTTGGCCGAATGATGATACCGTTTTCACATGGCAATTGATAATTGGTAGGAAACCGGGTCATTTGGTCAATCAACCCAAGAAAATCATTTTCATCTTTGACAACGGAATTGGAAGAAACATTACTTCCGATAATAAAATCGGGGTTGAACTTTTCGTACATTACATCCACGGGGAAATTGTTGTAAAGTCCGCCATCGAAATAAATAACACCGTTGATTTTAATTGGGTTTAGATACATTGGATAGGTCATCGAGGCTCGTACCGCTGCATTTAAATCCCCCGAACCGAATACCACCGAGCGTTTGTTTTTTATATCACTCGCAACACAGCGAAACGGGACGAATAAACTGTCAAAATTCTTATCTACGAGCGCCCCGGATTGGCCCATTAAGCGAAACATTTCAAAATCCAACGCCATGGGCTGCACAAAATTCATGGGCAGCGCTTTACTAAGTAATGAGTCAAAGGAAAAAGGAAGGGAAATCATGGAAGCATCCGGGTTTTTTTCCCGGTAGAGGTAACGCCTTCCCGTGGGGATAACTCCTTTGGCCATTTCTTGGAATTTCTTGGAAGTAACTAAGGCCTCAATTTCTGAAGGACTCATTCCGCAAGCATACAAGGCGCCAACCAAAGCTCCAGCAGATGTTCCACATATATAATCGATTGGAATATGCTGCTCTTCGAGCGCTTTTAACACGCCGATGTGGGCTAATCCCGTAGCACCTCCGCCGCTCAACACCAATCCTACTTTCTTTTGTCCAAAACCTAGGAAAGATAAGAAGCAACAAAAAAAACCGAGAAAAACTGCACTTTTACTTTTCAAAGTTTGTTCTTTTGCACAAAAATACACGCAATCCTCCGTCGATGAACCCAAATCCTTCCGAAAGTACGCAAATATTATCCATTACTTTAAAATGCTTTTTCGGGTTCGAAAAGGTACTTCAAGAAGAATTGAAGGAATTAGGCTACCCGGACTCGGTCCTTGGAAACCGTGCCGTTTCGATCAAAGGATCATGGAAAGACCTCTATTTTTTAAACCTTTACAGCCGCTGTGCCATTAGCATATTGGTAGAAATCACGCGTTTTCCTTTTCGGAACGAGCAAGATATTTACGATGCGGCCTCCACGATTAAATGGTCCAATTGGTTCCATGAAACCAAAACGTTTGTCGTAAAAGGGGCGATTCAAACGAAAAAAGTCCGAAACACCCACTACCCTTTCCTGTTGGTGAAAGATGGAATTGTAGACCATTTTCGCGAAGCGAACAAAGAACGTCCTTCCATCGATACCAAGCACCCTAAAATAGTGGTTGATTTGTATTTATCGGACCAGGAAGGTATATTATCCATCAACACCAGTGGTTTGCCCTTATTTCAACGCGGATATCGAACAGCAACAGGCATCGCTCCTATAAACGAGGTGGTAGCTGCGTGCTTAATTCGGTTGTCCGGTTGGGACCGAAAACAAGCCTTCTACGATCCTTTTTGCGGATCAGGAACACTTCTCATTGAGGCTGCTTTACTTGCATCGGGCATTCCATCCAACATCGAGCGAACCCATTATGCCTTCAAAAATTTAGTGCATTTTGACTTACAGCTTTGGGATGAAATCTACAACAGCGCTCCAAGAATTGTCAGATCACTTCCATGCACGATCAGTGGATCGGATATTTCGGACGAAATGGTCACCAAGGCACGCAGAAACCTCCGTGGATTTTCCTTTGGGCGTTTTATTACCATTAAATCCATGGACTTTAAGGAAATTCATACCCAAGAAGGCATACAATTCATCCTCACCAATCCTCCCTACGATGAACGCCTTGAACTTCAAGATGCCGATTTATACCAGCAATTAGGCACATGGTTGAAACACACCATGCAAGGCATTCCTTCCTGGATTATCAGCAGCAATCAAGAAGGTTGGAACCAAATCGGTTTGAAACCCAGTAAAAAATACGACGTGTTTAATGGGGACTTGAAATGCAGTTTTCGCCGTTACGATACCTACGATTCAATCCTACAATCCTAGCGCTCCTGAATGGGAACGTAATCACGTTTCGTGGCACCAATGTAAATCTGACGAGGACGTCCAATCGGCTCTTTGTTTTCGGTCATTTCTTTCCATTGAGCGATCCATCCGGGAAGGCGACCTAAGGCAAACATCACCGTAAACATATCGGTGGGTATTCCAAGTGCTTTGTAAATAATTCCAGAATAGAAATCTACATTTGGATATAAATTTCTTGCCTTGAAGTACTCGTCTTCCAATGCCACTTGCTCCAATTTCTTGGCAATATCCAACAAGGGGTCGTTAACGCCCAATTTCGCCAACACCTCATCGCAGGCTTTTTTAATGATGGTGGCACGTGGATCGAAGTTTTTATAAACCCTATGACCAAAGCCCATGAGTCGGAATGAATCCTCTTTGTCTTTCGCCTTGGCTACCCATTTATCCACGTTTCCTCCATCGGCAGCAATTTGCTCCAACATTTCGATTACCTCTTGGTTGGCACCTCCATGTAAAGGCCCCCAAAGGGCTGAAATTCCGGCAGAAACGGTAGAGTATAGATTCGCATTAGAGGAACCCACAATGCGCACGGTAGAGGTAGAACAATTTTGTTCGTGGTCCGCGTGAAGGATTAACAAGGTGTTGAGTGCCGAAACTACGACCGGGTCAACGCTGAAGTCTTCGGTAGGCATCGCAAACATCATGTAAAGGAAATTCTTCACATAATCGAAATCATTGCGCGGGTACATGAAGGGATGGCTTGTAGAATTCTTGTAAGACCAAGCCGCCAAGGTAGGTAATTTTGCAATCAGACGATGTACGGTTAAATTCTTCATGTCCGCACTTCTGTTGGGATCCAGCGATTCAGGGTAAAATGTCGACAACGAAGAAATCATAGAGGAAAGAACACCCATAGGGTGTGCTTTTGCGGGATAGGCCTCAAAAAACCGTTTCATATCCTCGTGCACCAAGGTATGTTTCTTAATGCTATTTTCAAATTGAGTCAATTCGCTTTGGGTTGGTAATGCACCATAAATAAGCAAATAGGATACTTCTAAAAAACTCGCTTTCTCGGCCAATTGTTCTATAGGATAACCTCGGTATTGCAAAACCCCCTCTTCCCCGTCTAAAAAGGTAATCGCGCTTTTCGTCGCTCCCGTATTCTTGTACCCTGTATCCAAGGTTACGTAACCCGATAAATCGCGTAATTTCGATATATCAATCGCTTTTTCGTTTTCCGTCCCCGTAATGACAGGAAGCTCGTAAACTTTCCCGTCCAATTCAATTTTTGCCGTTTCGCTCATGGTGATTTTTCTAGTTCAAAATTTTGTACGCCTAATTTAGTGAAGAAATTCTAGTCGCACCTACATTTTCCCGCAAAACGCTTGTTTTTTTTTTCAATGCATTTTACGCATCTACTACAAATTCTTTAAAATATAATCGTAGAGCATTGAAAATAAGTGATTTCGGGTATTTCCGCCATAGATTCCATGATTTTTATTCGGATAAGCGAAAAAGTCAAATTGCTTGTTCGCCTGCACCAAAGCCGTCACCATATCCGCACTGTTTTGAAAATGAACATTATCATCCGCCATACCATGTATTAAAAGAAACTTACCTTTCAATTTATCCACATGGTTGATGGGCGAATTATCGTCGTAGCCTTTGGCGTTTTCTTGGGGGGTACGCATAAACCGTTCGGTGTAAATGTTGTCGTAATAGCGCCAGTTGGTTACCGGTGCCACAGCGATACCCATTTTGAATACGTCAGCGCCCTTCGTCATGGCCAAGGAACTCATAAATCCGCCGTAGCTCCACCCCATAATGCCAACTCTCTTGGCATCCACATAGGGAAGGCTTTGGAAATATTTGGCCGATTCCATGAAATCCTCGACTTCCAGTTTGCCCAATTGTAAATAGGTAGCCTTCTTAAATTGAGCACCGCGGTATTGTGTTCCCCTTGGATCAACACTCACCACCACATATCCTTTTGAGGCAAGGAGTTGATGAAACATGTAATCGTTGCCATCCCAAGCGTTTGTTACTTCATTATGCCCCGGTCCTCCATACACATTCATGTATACAGGGTATTTCGCGGTTGTATTGAAATGGTGCGGGAGTATTACGGAGGCGTTAAGTTCAACCCCGTTGATTTTTATTCGTTGGAACGTTTTTTGGCTCAACGAAAGTTTCTCGAGCTTGGATTTTAATGCGCTGTTATCCTCGAGAACTTTAATCAATTCCCCTTTTCCATCGTACAAGCCATGCACGGGAGGGGTATTCGCGTTGGAGTACGTGCCCACATAATAACGCATTCCTTGGGTAAATGAAGCATCGGTCCATCCTTTTTCCGGGGACAATAGTTGCACGCTTCGATCGCTCAACAAAAGCCTACATAACACTTTGGAAATTCCTCCTTGACTCGATCGGGTGTAATAAAAGGAAGAACCGTCCAAGCTTGGACCATACACCTCTACAATGTCCTCCGTGCCTTCGGTTAGTGGCTGTATTTTACCCTCAAAACTGCACTGGTACAATTGATTGAACCCCGAGGTTTCCGAGGTAAAATAGAACCCTTTGCCATCGATGGTAAAATGCAAGGCCTCGTTCACATCCACGTAAGAAGCGCTATGGTCAATGTGCAGGACTTGCGTTTTCGGCCCTTTGCCTTGCGTAAAGTCGACTAATAGGTATTGCAAGGAATCTTGGTGGCGATTCATGGTTTGAAGTATGAGCTGATTTTGACGGCTTGCCCATTGGATTCGAGGAATGTACTCGTAGCGACCAAGGCTAAAATCGTTGATTTTGTTCGGTTTTAGCACATCGACCCAGTGAGCGGTTACCTTGGAATTATCTTCTCCTGCCTTGGGATATTTGTATTCATAGCGCTCCGGATACAAGTCCCCGTAAAAATCCAAGCCATATTCGGGTACTTTTTTCTCGTTAAATCGAAGAAAAGAAAGGTACTTGGAATCCGGCGACCAAGCGTAGGCTTTGGTTATCGAAAACTCCTCTTCATAGACCCAATCGGTGGTACCGTTGATGACCTTATTTCGTTTTCCATCCTCGGTAACTCTCGTAATTTTTCCTGTTGTTAGGTTTTTGATGTATAAATTGTTCTCATGAATAAACGAAACCTGGGTTCCATCCGGCGAATATTCCGCCAAGGTTTGTGGGCTGAATTCTTCGGAAAGGGGTTCCAGTTTTTTTAGATCTAAGTCGTATAAATAATATACAGCCGTATAACTTCTCCGATAAATGGGTGCGATATCGGTCATTATCAGGACTTTTCGCTCTGAATCGTTGAAGGCATAATCTTCCATAGCCACAGTGTTTTCCTTATATTTCAAGGAAGCTGCGCTGATTAAAACGCTTGGTTTTTCATCGGGCTTCGAAATATACGAAAGGATCAAATCCCCACGGTCGTTGATTTGGGTATAGCGATCCCCGTCCTTCAGGGTGTTAAAACCTTCTACCCCTTGGGTGCGATATTCATAGGTTTTCCAAATTTTTTCAACGGTAATCTCCTGAGAATAACTGTAAAACGCGCCGAAGATAAAGAGTAAACAAGCACTTTTATTCATAACAATCATTTCCGCTAATTTAGAATAAAATCCAAAGGGGTTGAAATTAACAGAATGTTAATGTAGTTTCAGGTAGGGCAATTCGCATATTCCTTTTATTTTTACAAAAAAATTACACATGAAAAAATTCTTTACCCTTTTAGCACTGGTTTATGGTGGTTTTCTAATGGCTCAAGGCAATTGCTCCGATCTTTTTATTTCGGAATATGTAGAAGGCTGGTCGAATAACAAGGCCCTAGAAATTTACAATCCTACCAATCAATCCATCAACTTAAGCGGTTATTTTGTGGTGCGCTACTCGAACGGAGCAAGTTCAGCTACGGTTGCCAACGCAGTTCAGTTAAGCGGCATCATCGCAGCGCACGATGTTTACGTAGGTGTAATCGACCAACGCGATAGCTTAGGAACCGGTCAAAATGCGCCCGTTTGGGATTCGCTTCAAGCCAAGGCGGACGGATTTTACTGTTCAAACTACAACGTTTCGAATGCTTGGTATTGGAATGGTAACGATGCGGTTGTATTAGCCAAAGGTACGCTTCCCGCCAATGCAGCTACCGTAATAAACCCAGCCAACGTACCCGGATTGGTTATCCTGGATATTTTCGGTAAAATTGGGGAAAACCCAGCCAACTCCACCGGTTCATCTGCTGGAAACGACGGGGCATGGTCCACCACTTTTCCTTACAATAACGGTCAAGGGGTTCTTGTAACAAAAGACCACTCCATGATTCGAAAGGCAAGCATTCAAAACGGGGTAAGTACCCAAGTTGCGTTTTTCAACCCTTTATTAGAGTGGGACACGATTCCTGCGGTTATCGTTCGACTTGACCAAAACGGAAACCCAGTATTAGGACAAAGCGGTAATCCGATTTTGGATGGAAATTGGAATTCGTTAGGATTTCATTCTTGCCAATGCGGTCCTGCTTCAGTAAACGAAGTGGAAGAAGCTGCTTACTCCATTTATCCAAACCCTTCCAATGGAACGTTTTACATTAACAATACCGCGAGCATTAAGCATTTCCAAGTAATCAATGCGTTCGGTCAGGAGTTGTTTACCAAAGAAGTAAATAGCACTTCCTTAGTGACTTTCCAAATAGAAGAACCACGCGGTGTTTATTTCGTTCGTGTTACGACCAAAGACGGTAAAACCGAAACACGAAAAATCATCATTAAGTAATATTAATATCCCGCCTAGCGGGATTTTTTTTGCTATGCGCGGAATATTTTTCTTTTCACTTCTTGTTTTTTGTTCCTATGCTTTTGCACAACAAGGGCAGGTTTCTGGAGTAGTTTCCGAAGGATCCTCAGGCCAAAAAGTGGGGGGTGCAAAAATTGAAGTAAAATCCAAGACCTCTGGAAATGTAGTGCAGCGTAAACTCTCCGAAATGAACGGAAGTTTTCAATTCAAAGACCTTCCCTATGGGGAATACCGTTTTACGATTACCATGCTTTCCTTCGACACGGTAGTGCGTGACGTAAAGCTCAACAAGCCGGAATTAGTTCTCAACCTTAACATGGGAGGAAGTTTAGAATTCGACGAGGTGAAGGTCATTGGTAACGTGGTAAAAGATGGTCCGGTGCCTGTGGCCGTTACGAAAATCAGTGCGCAAAAAATTCAGGAGGAACTGGGATCACGTGACCTTCCCATGTTGCTCAACGGAACCGCAGGAGTCTATGCTACCCAATCCGGTGGAGGCGACGGCGACGCCCGTATCAATGTGCGGGGATTCGATCAACGAAATGTAGGGGTAATGATTGATGGCGTTCCGGTAAATGACATGGAAAATGGTTGGGTATATTGGTCGAATTGGTTTGGTTTGGACGCAATTACAGCGTCGATGCAAGTGCAACGCGGCTTGGGAGCTACCAAAATCGCCATGCCTTCCATTGGAGGAACCATCAACATCATCACGCAAGGTATCGGCAATCGAAAAGGAGGATCGTTGAAACAAGAATACAGCTCGGGAAATATGATGCGGACCACGGCTTCCTACAATACCGGGATTTTGAAAGGAGGTTGGGGTTTGACCGCGGCCTTTTCGTACAAGCAGGCTAAAGGTTGGGTAGAAGGAACCCCTAGCCAAGGGTATTTTGGGTACCTAAAAATCTCCAAACAATTTGAAAATCACCTCCTCACCCTCTCCGGATTTGCGGCTCCTCAACAACACGCTCAAAGGTCTTTCCAACAATCCATTCAATATTGGAGCGAAGATCAAGCACGAAAAAACGATGTAACCATCGATACCAATGCTTTATACTCGGACATGGGACTCCGTTTTAATCCGCATTGGGGGTACCGAACGGTTGATGGAAAAAAAGAAGTAATGTCCGAACGGTTAAACTATTATAGTAAGCCTCAGGTTACATTAAAAGACTTCTGGAAAGTATCGAAAGAACTCTCCATTTCGAATATGGCCTACCTTTCTATCGGACGAGGTGGCGGGACGGCATTGTATAACTCCTCCGCCATAATTCGAGATTCCAATAAACTCATCGACTGGGATCAAATGATTCATGAAAATAAAGTAAATTCCCTATTTGGTACACCCAACATTGATCCCCAATATTCCGCCACTGAAATCAAAAGTTCTCAAATTTTACTTGCCAGTGTAAACAATCACTTTTGGGTAGGATACTTAGGTCAGGCGAACTACAAAATCAACCCTCGAATGGAAATATCGGGAGGTATTGATGCGCGTTTTTACCGCGGTTCGCACTACCAAGTCATCAAAGATTTATTGGGAGGTGATTATTACATTGATATGTCCAACAAGAATGCAGCGAGCCCAATGAAGCGCGTGGGAGATAAAATTGCTAAAAACTTGTTCAATTCAGACCGTGACGGTTTAGTAAGTTGGTTAGGATCCTTTGGTCAATTGGTGTATGAAGGTAAAAAAATCAATGCTTTCGTGAATGTTTCAGGCATTGTAAACGGATACCGCGGCATCGATTATTTCCAAAAAAAGGAACTTACCTTAGGTGATACGGTGCTTCGTTTTGGCTACGGAGATACCATTACGTATCACGGCACTACCTATACCAGCAATTCTGAGGGAGTTGATTTTGTTAAAACCGCTTGGAAATATATTCCTGGATTTACGCTTAAGACGGGTGCAAGCTATAATTTATTTGACGGCGCCAGTGTATTTGTGAATTTGGGTTACCTGAACCGAACACCCATGTTTTCCAACGTGATTGATAATAATTATAATAAGTTCTTTGGCGTAATGACCAATGAGAAAATCTTAGCCTCGGAATTCGGAATTACTTATGCCAATAAGTTCATAGGATTTAATTTGAATGGCTATTTAACGAATTGGAAAAACAAGCCCTTTCCTTACGGGGTAGCGGTGCCAGATCCCAACGATCCGAGCGAGAGTATCTATGTTAACATTAACGGAATGGACGCTATACATCGTGGCGGTGAACTCGATGTTACCTGGCAAATTCACAAAAAAGTATCTACCGAATGGATGTTCTCGATGGGCGATTGGTTCTGGAATTCTTCCAAAACCATTGTCATTCCTCAATATGATTCCTTGAAATACACTTTTAATGCAAAAGGAGTGGGTGTGGGAGACGCGGCCCAAACAGCACTTTCGGCTACCATTCGCTACGAACCTATTAAAAATTTGTATTTTAAAGGGCAAGTTCAATATTTTGACCGTTACTATTCCAATTTTAATCCCTTTTCGCTTCAAGGGGCAAACGGTGGAAGACAGTCTTGGGTGATGCCCTCTTATTATTTGGTGAATTTGTATGCAGGGTATCGTTTTAAAATCAACGAAGACGCCTTAAACCTTTCGGCCAGTATCATCAACTTATTGAATGCTGTATACATTGCTGATGCTTCCAACAATTCCAACAATAATAACGCGAACTTTAATGCGACCTCTGCCACCGTGATGTTTGGGCAAGGTTTACGATTTAATGTATCTTTATCCTATCAATTTTAAGTATGAAAACGATTTTAACCTCTTTTGTAATCCTATCGGTGGCTTGCATGCAAGCTCAAACCATTCAACAAGCGCGCAGCCTTTCCATTGGAGCCACGGTTACCGTTAAAGGGGTCGTTTCCAACGGTTCGGAATTAGGTTCTATTCGCTACATTCAAGATGCTACCGCAGGTATTGCCTGTTACGGAAACAATCTTTCCGGAATAGCTTTGGGCGATTCCATTACCGCCACAGGCGTCCTTTTCGACTTTAGCGGATTATTGGAACTATCCCCCACCAACAGTTTTACTAACCACGGACCGGTAACCCAAAATGTTCCGCAGGTGATTCCTATTACCAGTGCGGGAGAGTTGTTGGAGTCACAACTGGTGCGCATCGAAAATGTTACTTTCGTTCAAACAGGTTCATTCGCTGCGGGTAACAGCACCGTGCAAATCACAAGCGGTGGAAATACCCTCGATGTTCGCATTAACGGAACCACCAACATTGATGGCACCTCCATTCCCGCAGGGGCAGTAACTATTACCGGTTTATTGGGGCAGTTCAATGCGAATTATCAAATCGTTCCCCGAAGCCTTGCTGATATTGTTCCTTACGTAGCGCCTGCACGCGAAATCAATGTAAAGATCAATGGAAATACGGTCTTAGATAACGGTACCTATGTAATTGGAAACACGGCCGCAAATACCATCACCGTGGAAAATTCTGGGGTTCAAAATCTTACCGTTTCCGGTACCACTTTAACCGGCACCCAAGCCGCTGATTTTACCACCAACCTCAACACAGCTACCATCGGGGCAACCAGTTCTCAGAATTTTAATTTGAATTTCGCACCCACGGGTAACGGAACGCGTGTAGCTACCTTGACGATTGCCAACGATGACAACGACGAAAATCCGTACATCATTCATCTATTAGCTGTAGGATTGGATAATCTCGCCACAGAGCCCACGTCAAATCCCTCGAATCTTACCTTTACCAACTTACAAGCTTACACGTTTACTGGAAACTACACAGCCGGAACAGGTGCTGAAAAATACGTGGTGTTGTGGTCTAAAACGGGACCAGTGTCGGGAGTTCCTGTTGATGGTACTACCTACCTACGCGGAGATGTTCTCGGGAATGCGAAAGTTGCCTACACGGGCAGCGGAACCTCCTTTGTTCCTCGGGGTGTTCGGGCAAATCAACCTTATTACTTGGCAGTATATGCCTTCAACGGGCCTGCGGGCTTTGAAAACTACAGAACCGTAAATCCTGCCACCGGAAATGTTACAACGACCGGATTGAACATCGGGAATTATTACGCGGGTATCAACGCCCAAAGCCCTACGTTTTTAAGCAATTTATCTTCTCTTATTAATCCGCATACCCAAATTAGTTATTTCAATTATAAGCAAACACTCATCAATCAATTTGAAACCTGCGATACCACTGCTGGACAATCGTATGTTACCTGCGTATATTCCGGAGAACGAAAAGTATTTACCGATCCTTTTGACTGGACCGTAGCAGGTTATTCTCGCGAGCATTCCTACTGTCATTCATGGATGCCCTCCTACCCTTGTGACAACCCAGAACTCCCTGAATATACAGACCTGCATAATTTGTATCCTACCAACTTGGCCAACGCCAATTCACCCAGGAGTAATTTACCCTTGCTGGATATCACCGGAAGTATCATTTTCACCTACTTAGAAGGAAACGTTGGCTACCACGGAAATCAAATGTGTTACGAGCCACGTGCCGCCCAAAAAGGAAATTCAGCGAGGTCCATTTTTTATGAAGCCACGTGTTACAACGGTCAAAACGGATTGAATTGGAGCCTTCCTGCTTACCAGGACCAAAATTCCTTGAAAAACTGGCATTTCAATGATCTTCCTGACGCTTACGAAATTGCTCGTCAAGAATACATTTACAACGTTCAAGGAAACCGTAATCCTTTCATTGATTCCATCAATTACGTTTGCCATATTGACTTTTCGAACATGCATTACTTAGGGGAAAACTGCTATGCCGGAGTGGCAGAACAATTGGCTGCTAATTTTTCGGTATTTCCTGTTCCCAGCAATAATAAAGTGTATGCACAGGTAAATAACACTACGATAGTTGGATACACCATTTTCGATATGAGCGGTAGAAGGGTTAAGCAAGATAATAATTTGGAAGTGCCTGTGCTTATTCTTGATGCCTCTTCCCTGAACACTGGACAATACATTTTAGCCGTGGAAACGCCTTTCGGCACAACCCAACGAAGCTTTGTGATTGAATAATGCGTTTTTGGTTCCTTACGCTTTGGGTTCTGCTATTATGGGGTTGTTCCCATCAATTAAGCCTCCATACCGGTGTTAAAAATGTGGGCCTAGATGCCAGTTATCCTGCAAAGGAAGCCGTTAGCGCCATGATTCAACCCTATTATGACAGCTTAGCCGCTGAAATGGAGGAAGTTATTGGCTTAGCCGATACCAGTTTTGATTTGCGTTTTCCGAATTCGAATTTGCTGAATTGGTCTGCCGATGCGTTGCTGCAACAAGAAACACAAGCCGTCAAAATGAAGGAACCCGTGATTGTTTTACTCAATGCAGGGGGGCTTAGATCGAGCATTAATCCAGGGAAAATCACCGTGGGAGACATGTACAAACTCATGCCCTTTGACAACGTGGTGGCGTGGGTACGCTTGCCAGTAGAACGCATTCCGGAGATTGAACAAAACCTTACCCTACAAGCCAAAGGTGTTGCCCTTTCCAATGCACGGTTTGAAAAAGGAAAACTACTTATCCATAGCTTACTACCTGAACACACCCACATTACGGTAATCACCTCCGACTACTTGGCTAACGGCGGGGATAAAATGACCTTTTTCTTGAAACCTGAATCGTTAACGATTAGCAGGCGAAATATGCGGGATGTTTTCATTCAAGCAGTAAAGCAGCAAGGAACAATACAAAACCGCAGCGAAAAAAGGTACATCCCATGAATCGAAGAAGTTTTTTAAGTACAACGGGATTGGTAACCCTGGGCGCATTGAGCGGTGGGCTGGACCTGCGTGCACAATCCTTTAAGCGTGGAAAAAAGTTAACGATTCTGCACACCAACGATACACATTCCAACATCGATCCCTTTCCAATGAATCACGCCAAGTATCCGGGCATGGGAGGGGTAGCCAAGCGTGCTGCACTCGTTGAAAAAATTCGCGCGGAAGAAGAACATGTTTTACTCTTAGATTCGGGCGATATCTTTCAGGGAACGCCCTATTTCAATAAGTACCATGGCGTACTAGAAATGAAATTAATGAGCGCCATGCAATACGATGCCTCCACCATGGGAAATCATGATTTCGATATTGGAATGGACGGTTTCAAAAATGCCCAACAACATGCTCGTTTTCCCTTCATTTGCAGCAATTACGATTTCAAAAACACCGTTTTAGAAGGAGCCACGGTTCCTCACCTCATCCTTCAAAAGGGAGGATTAAAAATAGGTATCTTAGGGCTAGGCGTAAATCTTGATGGCTTAGCGGGAGATTCCAACTATCGAGGAATGCAATACCTTGATCCCGTTACGGTGGCCAATCAAACCGCAAAAACCCTCAAGGCTAACAATTGTGATTTGGTGATTTGCCTCTCCCATCTCGGCTTCGAATACAATTCCAACCAAGTTTCGGATAAAGTGTTGGCAGCACAAACGCAAAACATTGACCTCATCTTAGGGGGGCATACCCATACCTTTCTGGAAAAGCCCTTGATGACTGAAAACTTGGATAAAAAACCCATACTCATTAACCAAACCGGGTGGGCAGGATTATTTCTAGGTCGGATTGATATTGACTTTGAAAAATCCCTGTTTCATCACGGACTCTTGGTGGTCTAGCCAGGAGATTATTCCACCGTTACAACCTCATGAATTTTTTGCAAATCAAGGTGCAATTTGCCTTTGGGTTGCGGTTCAAGAGAAATCGGGACAAATTTGACGTCACTCAATACATCTTCATAGGTATAAGCATGCCGGTAATGCACCATTTGTTCATAGGTGTCGTCGATGGCTTTCACTAATATCAAAATTTCGGCATCCAAGGCTTTATAATCCTCCAAGGTCGCCTCAAACAGCGGACTGCTTGCATCTAAGGGGTGAACCACCGTCCACGTCATGGCGAGAAAATTCACTTTTCGAAGTTCCAGTTCGAGGGGTTTGTACAGGCGAAGGCCTGTGTCGTGGTTGATGGTCGACAAAAGCACCTGCACTTCCACCTCAATGAGTTCGTTCCGCTTGGGATTGGCCAAACGAAACATGAGACC
>Ga0214921_10003608_pt1 | contig 23487 bp, 33 predicted proteins | sample LL1505_MetaG_FD_177992 | JGI IMG/M metagenome (GOLD analysis project Ga0214921, IMG submission 177992) | Freshwater microbial communities from Lake Lanier, Atlanta, Georgia, United States - LL-1505 | ecosystem: Environmental > Aquatic > Freshwater > Lake | place: USA: Georgia | collected...
TAGGAGCATCAGTTCCCGATACATTAGTTTGAAAAGCTGTAGCAGTTCCGCCTACTGATATCTTGCGGATAGTGTAATCATCGTGAAGTAAGATACCGTTGATGCTAGACCAACGAATAGACCTAGCATATTGAACTGGGCGTAGGTTAGTAGCAATAGTTCCAGTAGTTGTATTAGTAGATGTGTTATCTCTAAGTAAAGTTACTTGACCTTTAGTCCAGATATTACAACCTTTAGAGTACTTGTATTGGAAACGAAGTGATTCATCCTGTGCTGGTTCAAAGAAGGTAATACCTTGACCTAAATGAAATGTTGATTGAGAACGGATCCACCAACCGGTAAGAGTCTGCTCACCAGGTTCTCTAGTTGTATCTAATTGTTGCTTGCGATACTGAGCAGTTACGCGACGGTATGGTGAGTCATCACTAGTCTCTAAGAAAAATGGTTGTCCGCCAATAGCAATATCGTAGGCAACGGTTGATCCGCTATATGATGAATTAACTGGAGGGTTCGAGAGGGTATAGGGAATTTTTTCCGTGATGTCATCGCCAAATGGTGGAACCATTATTCTCCTTAAATTTGGACACAAAAAAGTAAGCCTTTTAGCCTCGGTGCTTAGGAGGAATTTAAAACTTATTACTTAGTTAGTGCTGCGATCTCTTCTGCAGTTAAACCAAGGGAAGCAAGCTTTGCGTTAGCAGATTCTTTAGCGGCAGCCTTAGCTGCAGCCTCTGCCTCTTCGGCAGCCTTCTGTACTGCATACTCTGCAGCCATAGCCTCACGCTCTGCGATCTCCTCTGCGGTTAGTTCAACCTCAGTAGTAACTCCAGTAGAGCAATCTACGATTAGTTTAGTTGGCATTGTTTTTCCTTTCGTTAGTTAAGCGTTAAATGTGGTGCGTATTGTTCTAGTATTTCTAAAGCATATTTAATTTTATCTTCTATGCGTTGACCTTTGGGTTGTTTAATAGACCAAAGTTCTAGGTTCTCAATTCTATTATCAAACCTATCACCGTTTTTGTGATGAACATTCTCATCTTCTGTTAATGGTCTACCAAGATGTTCAGACATAATTAGGCGATGTTCAAATATCCATCCTTTAGAATCTGAATTAGGATGACCATAGGCTGGAACCACTTTATAATATTTACGTTTACCTTTATGGCCTTTTTCTCTTGCAAAAGGATCTCCATAAAATTTAACTCTACGATAGTGCATCTGACACATACCTTTAGCGGTATGAGGTTTTAAACATTTGCGTTTATCTTGAGTAATAATCGTACAGGTTTCATATTGTATTTCTCTACCCATACGACCTTCTGTTAATGGGTTACCCCATTTTCTATATTTTTTATAATGGTTAGCACAGTAACCTTTTGCGCGATGGATATTATTACACTTATCAATAGAGCAGGTTTTCATACAAATTATTGTATCACTTAACTGGACGATATTCCATATAGATAAGCGGTTGAGTATTGAACAAAATTTGCACTTGCTGAAGGATAAATGTATAAAGACGAAATTGCAGTTGTTCTATCCCATAATGCAGCCGTCATAGTTAAATATCCAGTTGTTGCATTATTTTCATCAACAGATTCAATAGATAACGATTTGTAATTACTAGAAGTATAATTTGGTATGTAGATTTGATTATTACTAAATGTACTTGCAGTATTATTGGCTGCGGGTATTATTGTTTTTATTAAACCATCCTGACCTGATGACGCTGATGCACCATCGCCTTGTAAATACCTCATATTAGTTGCGCCTGTATTAGTTGGTTGTTGATTATTTGGCCTAATATCTGGAACATTATATAAAGCAGCATTGTCACCTCTTGCAGACAAAACTAAACATAAATCAGTATAAGTTGAGGGTATAGAAATAAAAGACATTGAAGCCGCACCACCACTACCAACCGTAACACTTGATATGAGCGTATAAGTCGCTGCCATATTATTTTACCTTTCTAAGGTTAGTAGTCATTATGCTTTTAATATTCCGTAGATGGTGAAGGTTGAACCTGAAGCAATATTAAAACCATCACCCAATAAACTTATTGATGTAATTGCAGAGGTACTTCTCCATAACATAACAGAAGCATAAACAGCACCGCTTGGGTAATTTTCTCTTGATAAAAAAGTTTTATAGGTTGTGGTGTTAGAATAATTTTGAAAATTAACAATAGCGTTTCCAAAACTATCTACTGCTTGACCTATTGTTAAATAACCATTAGCGCTATTTGTATTTCTAAAACTTCCAGCAGTAGAACCATCTCCATACATACCAGTACGAGAATAATTTGTACTGCTATCACTATTAACTCTTAATAATAAATAATTATTACCACCCGAACCTGTAGTTTTACCATTTACAACTAATACTAAATCAGTATATGAACCACTAATAGAACTAAAGGTAACCGAAGCAGTTGCACTACCTAAAGTAGTTGTCGCTATCTTTTCGTATGTTGATGCCATTATGCTCCCTTATTTAATTCCGTATAGGGATATTGAAGTATATTGTGCAAAACTAGTATCTGTACTAAAACTTAAATCAGTAATAGCATTTGTATTAACTGCGTATAATGCTGAATAAAATGCTATTTCACCCGACCCATTAGCATCTGTACCAGTTAAACTTCTTATTGTTTTATTTTTATTTGTATTTGTATAATCTAAAATATCTATTATTACTGTACCAAAAATATTTGTAAAACCTGCGGCAGGTATATTTCCTATTGCTAAATTAGTTGTGCTAGTTCCAGCAGCAACACTCGCACCATCGGCATATAAATAATGCCGTCTAGTCATAGTATTACTATTTATAGTCATCTTAAAATTTTGAAAAGTTGAACCACTAGTTGTATCTTTAGCCAAACATCTAACCTGTAAATGTGTATATGTAGAAGGTATTGAACTAAAAGTAACAGTAGAACTTCCACCTGAACCAACAGTTACGGTCGCAATAGATTCATAACTACCAGTAATTCTTTGATAATTAGATGAAGCGTAGATACCTAAGATTGGACTCAAGATAGATCTCCAATTATTAAGAACGTGTTTGAGGCTGTACAAATAACTGAAGCTGCTGAGTACTGCGCCCTTAGTTTAGGAGCAGCGGCAGAAGCACCAGTTGAAGTAATAGTAACACCAGCACCTGCTGCAAAGGTTACCTGACCCGCACCAGTTTGAGCAATACTTACTTGATCATTGGCTGAGAATACTGATGGAGGTACTGTTACTGTAATAGCAGAAGCATTGCTTGCTTGGACTAGTTTGTCCTTATCGCCAATAACTAGCGTATATGTGGTACCAGTCTGTGAATTAAAGCCTACAAGGTTATTACCGGTAGGACCTGTAGGTCCTGTTGAGCCAGTACTACCTGTTGGACCCGTTGGTCCTGTAGGTCCTAAAGTATTTGGATTTGGGCTAATACTTACTGACATTATGCAATCTCCGATCCAAATGCGCTAAATGAACTTGTACCATTTGTTGAATAAACTGTTAAAACATCTGTAGTTGCTAGGGTTATACCAGCCTGCATACTAAATACAGCTCCTCCTACTAAGGTAACTCCATATGCTACGTAGTGTTGATTAGCCAAAGCAGCACCTGCTGGCCTTACAGCAATACGAATTGTGTCAGAAGTAGCTGAGGTATTAGCCACATTTATTGTTGACACAATAGTTGATGTTGCTGAGGGAACGGTATACAAAGTAGTTGCCGTTGCCGCTGATGGGGCTGATTGCCCTAAGACTTTATATACGGTTGCCATTAGGCTATATCTCCGATCACTGTGAAGTTATTACTACTGGTGCAAACAATTGTTGCTGCACTAAATTGAGCACGAGTCTTAGGAGTTGTACTACTTGCTCCAGTAGAGGTAAGAACAGTTGTTCCATCTCCTTGAACCGTTACTTGACCAGCGCCAGTTTGCTGAATGTTAACCTGTTGACCTGCGCTAAATACTGCGGCAGGAACAGTAACTGTTATTGCACTAGCATTATTTAACTGAACTAATTTATTAACATCAGTTACTGCAGGTGTATAGGTAGTACCAGTTGCTGTACTAATTGTGATATCAACATTATTCCAAGAAGCGGCAGAGCCATCTGTCTTTAGATACTTACCACCATTACCAGTTTGTGAAGGTAATCCAGTAGGTGATGCAGCCCAATTAAGTCCAAGGGTGGCTGTGCTATCTGCAACAAGGACCTGTCCATTAGACCCAACGGGTAATCTTTGCAGGGTTGCTGTTGTTCTAGTTAATAGATCACCCTTTGTAGTTAAGGTAGATGCAGGTATTGCAGCATTAGCGGTAGTTACACCATCTCTAAAGAATACTAAGTCAGAGCTAGTAAGTACGTGTCTTACCGTTGCACCGCTTGCGTGTGCTACGGCACTGCTACCAGCTTGTCCTCTAGTAATTGTAAAGATATCACCAGAGTTAGCGGTAACAAAACAAATCTCTTCAGTCTGAGTATCTGGGTCAATAGCAATAGTAAAGATGTCACCATTAGTAAAACCTGATCCTTGAATCAAAGGTCCACCACCACCAGCGGTAACTGTCATACTTGTTGCTATATTAGATAGCGATGAAGCCAGAGTAGTTGCTACGCTGGTTGAGGAATATACTCTTGCCATTTATTCTTCCTTACTTGGAGTAGTGAGTTCTGATAGGGAACAGAGATTGCAACTTAACAGACTCTTCTTGGAGACGTTGTTGGTACAAAGCGAAAACATATTTAGAAGCTGAAGCACCAGATGTTGAAGGTAACTTAGTATCTGCTAGATCTGCCTCGGCGCTGGTAAGGTTAATTCTACCGGTATCAAGATAAGACAGTAATCTGTATGCAGCACCGAGAGTAGTAACATCTCTTGTGGATTCTGGTAATCCTGTAACTGTCGTATAATTATCAGTGCTATTAGTGAGGTTATTTGGTAAAGCGGAATAGTAGACTTGGACCGTACGACCAGGCATAATCTTGTCATAAATATTCACCGTCTTTGTTGTATTAAATGCTGCTACGTTAGCCATCTTATCGATACGCCACTTGTTAACTGGTAACCATTCTTTAGATGGACCAACAGTCTGCCAAGATATATACAGCACATCTCTTGCATCATTTGGTAAAGTGTATGCAACTTGCGCTGCATTAAAAGTAAAAGTAGTTGAATAGATACCGAATAGTTTTGGATAGTAAGAACTGATCGTATCGTTAATAGCTTGTTGAATAGTTGTTCTAGGAAAGGTAGGAGTCATAGTAATCTGAGCGTTCTCAGCGTGAGGAGATGGTGTAGTTCCTTGGTATCCTCTACCAAATCCTGGTATTACATTAAGAGTTAAGTTAGTTCTATCAAAGGATGTAACCCAGATAAGTTCATCACCAATCTCAATAATACCTTTAGCAAGGTTCTCTGCTGATCCAATCTGGATAGATAGGTCAGTAGCAGTAATGCCACCAGTGTTGGCTAGGTTAGTTATGCGATCTTGACGAAGCGTATAGCCTGCAAGATTTGCTCTAACCTCAGATATCATCTGACTAAGTGTTGTCATTACCCACCTTATCTCTGTAGAACTTTAAATTTGTTTGTAATCTTTCATCTGTTGGTGTTATCTCTAACGCCTTCTTACCGTGCTCATATGCTTCTTGCCACTGTTCTAAGTTCCAAGCCGATACTGCAATCAGATCATCTGCCATATGAGTCCAAGCCCAATCCTCTGATAAGAACTCATTTGTTCTAACAGTTTGTTCTAGGCTTATCTTGGCTACTCTGTTACATTCCTTCCACTTCTTTTGGTGGTAGTAATAGTTAGCCAAAGCTAATATAGATTCTCTACTCTGATAAACCTCAGTAGCCTGAATCAAATACTCTTCTGCATTATCGGGATCTGTCTTAGATAGAATCCGTAACGCATAAGACTTCTCTGCTGGAAATACACTGACATCTAAATACTTTTTTAGAGTCTCTGTTGCCTGTGGAAATTTCTGTTGGTAAAAGTATTCTCTTCCTAGATAATATAAGTTTCTACTATCAGGGTTTTCTTTAGCTGCCAGTTCAAGCATAGGCAGGTAATTACTTCTAGATTTCCCACCATCTGGTAAGTGCCAAGACTCTATGTCATACTCTTTAGATGTCTCTTCACCTTCACGATCATAACCTTGCGGTACTTCGTGGATGCGATAAGACCATCTAACATTATTTCTAGTATGGATTCTAAATCCTAAGAATGATGCTTTAGGTGTTTTATCAGGATTAAAATCTGTTACAAATCTATAACGAGGTTTATGTGTACCATCTTTATAGGCTTGCTCTAATCCTGCTCGCCAGCCTGGAAGCATAATCTCATCCATATCCATTGCGATACAGTAATCAGCATCGGCTGGTACTAAAGCAAGGGATGCGTTCCTAGCATCATCAAATCTAAATGGTTTAACTGAGATTGTATAAACTGTTATCCCAAGTTCTTTAGCAATTTTAACGGTATCATCAGTTGAACCGGTATCTGCTATAATATGATAATCAGCTTCTTTAGTTGACTCATACCATCTTTTGACGTGCTTTGCTTCGTTTAAAGCGATAGTGTAGATAGCAACTTTCATTACGCTATTCTACATTCCACCTAACATTAAGATATCGGGCAACGCCGTTGCACTTGCACCTGTTGAACCAGTAGCACCAGTAGCACCTGTTGGTCCTGCAACTGTTGAAGTTGCACCAGTAGGACCGGTAGGTCCAATAGATCCTGTAGAACCAGTTGGTCCGGTAGGACCAGTTGGTCCCTGTGCTCCAACAATAGCACTAACCCACGCTGACCCATCCCAGTATTTGAGCTGAGCCATTATTTTGTTTCCTCATCTGGAATGTCGATTTCCTCGACAATGTTGTTGTTTGGTTTTAATGGGTCGTAGCCGCCTAAACCAAAAGTTATTGATTTTGTCATTATGCAGTCCTAATCCAAATTGAAGGTGAAATTGTAGATGCAGTAATACTACTTGCGGTAGCAAACGCACCTGTCACAGAAGTTTGCGCATAAGCCATAACTCCAGCAGTATTTGGCGCACTCCAACCATTGATAACGGCATTAGAAGTTGATGTTGATGAAGCACCTGAACCTGAATAAACGGATAATGTTGGGGCAGTTCCTTGTTGGCAAAATGCAAGCCAATATATTCCAACCGACAAAGATTGACTTATTGTGATAGAGGAAATTGAACCAGCAGAAGCACCAGTAACTGTTCCTGCGTCTAGTAAAACAGTTGAAGGAACTCCGTTAGAATCATTATATATTCCTAAACGAACAACTCCAGCAGATAAACCAGTTCCACCTCTTAAAGAAATTCGGTCTGCTGTAATTGCGTTTTGGATAATAATTGGCAAATAATAAGTTGTCTGATGAACAACAGTTGTATCGTTTAATCTGCCTGGTTGTCCTGAAGTGTAATAAAGTCCACTTGTTTTAAGCGTTTGGAATTGTTTTGTTGTTGTCAAATCATAAGCACTCTTAACTGAGTTAGGAGTAGCAGCAGTTGTTGTGCTTGTGCTAGATACTGAATCGGTTAGCTGAAGCGCACCTACTGCTGAGGTTGATCCAGTTGAAATTCCAATATTAGCAGCCGTTGCTGTTCCTGTATTAACAATAGGAGCTGTAACTGCAATAGTTGCTGGAGTTGCAGCAGTTGCTACTGTGTCTTGCCAAAGAATTAATGTATTAGATGGTGCTGTGGCTGAAACAACAATACCCGCATCACCTGTTGGTCCTGTCGGTCCTGTAGAACCTGTACTACCAGTCGCTCCAGTCGGACCAGTGGTACCAGTAAGACCAGTATTACCAGTAGGTCCAGTAGCACCTGTACTACCTGTCGCACCTGTTGCTCCTGTCGCTCCTGTAGGGCCTGTAGGACCAGCAACTGTAGATGCTGCACCTGTTGCACCAGTAGCGCCTGTGGCGCCTGTAGATCCTGTTAAACCTATTGAACCTGTAGCACCTGTTGGACCAGTAGGTCCAGCCACGCCTGTAGAACCAGTGGCACCTGTTGGGCCTGTACTTCCTGTCAATCCCGTGCTACCAGTGGCTCCTGTAGGCCCTGTAGCCCCTGTAAGGCCTGTATTACCGGTTGCGCCTGTAGCGCCGGTAGGACCAGTTGATCCTGTTAGGCCTGTAGAGCCTGTAGGTCCTGTGGCTCCGGTAGATCCTGTAGAACCTGTTGTGCCTGTAGGACCAGTGGGTCCTGTAGCGCCTGTTCCACCTGTGCTTCCGGTAGGTCCTGTACTTCCTGTAGGACCTGTATTGCCAATTGAACCCGTAGCTCCTGTGCTTCCTGTTGCACCTGTTGCTCCTCGGTTTCCTGTAGGACCTGTAGGTCCTGTTGATCCAGTCGGACCAGTAGGACCTGTAACGCCTGGCGTTCCTTGTGGTCCTTGGTCTGCTGAAAAAATTACTGATGTCTGCGGTTGAGCAGATTCAATTATGATCAGTGTAGTTGTATCACTCATACTGTCACCCCTGGAGTCACAATAAACTGACCCTCCATAATTCTAGTTACTACGCTACCTTGGTATAAAACAAAATCATAAACATAAGAGTTGGCGGCTATATCAGTTGCTGTATTACTAAAGGTAACTGTTGCTCTGCCTAAAGCATTATTTAAAACTATAAGACCATTAGCGGTAGTAGCTAATAAAGTTGTGGTAGTTGAACCAGCAAAGGGACGAACTGTCATAGTTGCGGTATAGCCTGTTAAGTTCCAAGGCGTAGAGGCACCGGTACTAGGATTAGTATCGTTAATTGTAAATTGAAAAGTAAATGTAGTTGCTTGTGGGCAAATGAGGTTATAGGTTGCCGTCAATTAGCCACCTCACGCAGTGCTGCTGCAGGCTCTAATCCAGTAGTACCAGCAATCTTGTTACAGATACCAGCAATATCTAACATATCATTACGGTTTTTAATATTGTTGATATAGTTAATAACTCCAACTGTATCTGTTACTTTACCTAGAACTACACCTTTACGAATAGCCCAAGCCTTAGCTGCTGCAGCAGTATCCTTGTAATCCGCTCTTGGAGGATAGGTGCCACCATTGGCTAGACGATTTAATTCATCTACGAGGGTTGAACCAAATTTTCCGTATGACACCTTCTACCTCACTTCTTTTTCTTTTTAGATACTGCGGCGTTATCCACTAGATTTGGATAAGGTCTACCTGCTGCCTTTGCTCTTGCTTTTGCTGAACTCTTTTGTTTTGGTGTTAATTTTTTAGATGTTTTCTTAGGATTCTTTGTATCCCAAAATGCTTTCTTTTTCATCTGCACTTACAATCCCAAGCCCGCAAGGACTTGTTTATCCTAGAGTTTGGATCTCTTGCTGTCTTAGCAGAGGTTAATTTAGATTTCATTCCACACATACGACCACAGAAAGACTTACGTCTACCGGCTGACTTAGGTGATCTCTTAGCCTCTGCCTTTTTAACGGGAGGTTTAAGATTCATACCCTGTGCTTTGGCAGATGCTCTGCCCTTAGCGTTAAGTCCGCCTTTAGGGTTCTTACCTTCTTTGCGTTGCCACGCCGGACTGCTTGCCATATTCTCCGTACTTTCCTAATATTGCTCGAATAGTGCCATTCTTATTAAGACGGACTATTAACCCGTTTTTAATTTGAATTGAATTAAATCCATCGTGGCGCTTGTATTGACCAGATGACATTACTTCTTCTTGGCCTTCTTAGCCTCAGACAAAGCAATAGCAATTGCTTGCTTACGGGATTTAACTACTGGTCCCTTTTTGCTACCAGAATGTAGAGTTCCTCTTTTGAACTCACCCATTACTTTAGCCTCTTTTGTTTTTGCTTTTGCCTTTTTTGCCATTAGGTTTCGCCTTAATCTTTTTGATAATTTGTTTATCTATCTTTGTATCTTGATCTTGATACTTAACCTTGCGGTGTTCTTTGTCCTTCTTCTCAAACGCTCTGCGTTGAGCAGGGGTTAAACGAGCAAGTAACTTGGCATCAACCTTTTTATCACCGGCTTCGGTGTAAAGTTGACGAGCCATTAGTATTCAGATTTCTCTGTAGCTTCGTTCTCTCCGCCGACTTTTGCTCCAGGAGCACCGGTCTCAATATCATCATAAGTTGCATATCCGCATCCGCATACTGCACACATATTATTTACCTACCTTTTTCTTGCCACCTGAGAAGGTTGCTTTGTTGCCTTTGGTCTTAGGTGTAGTACCAGACATAGTTGATGCTGGAACACCCTTCTTGCTTCCCTTGCGGAAGCCTGTATCGTTAGTGGACATAGCGCCACCAGATGATTTCATTTTCTTCATAGTTGCTCCTATTTTCTATTTAGTGACGCTTAGTCTCTAAATCCCATTGTGTTGCCATCAAAGGCTTTGCCTACATCATTTGATATCTTCATTGCAGCATCTATATCTTTTTGTTTTGTAGATACTGGCTCTACTCCCTGCTTTAATGCAGACCAGTAGGAGTTTAATTCTCTGTTATCTTTATTCTCTTTGTCTTTATCCCAACCTTGTCTAGTTGGAAAACATCCTGCAAACATTGGTGAGTTCTGCTTAATGCACTCGCCATATGACTGGTGATCTTGGGTCTTACAGCTTGATGTACAGTTACTCATTGCTCCTCATAAATCGGTGTTAGGTAATCGCTATATCCTTTGGATGCCATAAAATTACCCTGAGCAATACTAATGCTATAGACGTGACCACCGAGGAAATAGTAATCAGCATCTGCTAAAGTGTTTTGATATGGATATAAGGTTTCTTCAACCTCTCCATTTTTTACAATTAAAGTTACGCCACGAGCAATATCTGTTAGAAACGGATTGATAGTTCCTGTAGATGTTCCACCTGTAATTGGTCTACCAGCAAGACGAGAGTATTTATCAGGCCAAGGTTCGCCTGCTCCCCAAGTCTGATATTGCCAAGGTGTGTTGATTGAGTAACCAACTAATACTTGTGCCATAACTTCCTTTCTAAGTGATAAGAGGCGGTTTGACCCGCCCCTTACCGAAACGGATTTATTAGCCGTTTGTTGCAGCAGATTCAACACGATAGATAGCTGCTTGACGAAGTAGTGACCATCCGCCAAAGTAGTACCAACCGATTGTGTGGAAACGACGTAGAGCGTCGATTTGTGGTCCGATAACGGTTGAGATATCTTGACCTTGCGCCTCTGCAAGCGCTTCACGTCCGGCAATTACTGCCTTGTAGACGTTAGTTGTTCCATTTGTTGCGTAAGGAACGCGAGGTGTTTCAACAATGAACGCACCTTCAATTACGCCAACAGCACCAGCGACGAACGGAGTGCGATCAACGTACTTAGTTAGGTCCTGGAATCCACCAGTTCCTGTCTCAGCACGAAGGTCAGCAGTCTGACGTGGGTGTAGGTATCCTGCATATAGTTCGCCAATACGAGGCAGAGCCTTGTTTGTACGAAGTTCAGTTACAGCCTGACGGATGTCAGAAACTGTTAGTAACTGATCAGCCTTGATACCTGCTGTGTTGGTTGCTGTTCCTGCATAGATTGCGTTTGAGCCTGCTGTTAAAACAGATGCTACAACAGCATCGATAGAGTCTGCAGCGTTATAAGCGATGATATCAGCAAGTGCTGCATCTACATCGTTGAAAGAAGTTAGGTTTAACTTCTTAGTTGTTGTTACGGCTGAGCCGTACTCTTGAAGTGTTACAGTAACCTGATTTGGGTTACCTAGGGCAATAGAAGAAACATCTGTTGATTCTGTCAAAGTTGAAGTAGCTTGTGCTAAATCAGAATAGATTGAGAATACAACTGATGATCCTGGCATTGCCTGTTGTACTGGCTTAACATCAGCAAGCGCTCTCATCACTGGGATGGAACGTAGGGCCATACGTACGTATTGATCATACGCGGTCTGGACCAAATTGCTAATTGCCGAGGTACCGGTTAACGAACCGCCTGGAATTGCCATTTAGGGTTTAGCCTTTCGGATAGAAGTTATAACCCAGATTGGCGTAGAACTTCGTCCAACTCTTCCTTGCTGTTAGTGTTAAGAATCTTTTTAAGAATATCATCTGATGAATCAGGAGTTAATCCAGAATCAATAGCGCTATTCATTTTCTTATACGCAGCCGCTTGAGCCGGGTCTACGACCTCTTGGGTTGGTTCAGCAGTTACACCAAATACGTCTCCGTATTCGTTTAACCACTTAGACAAAGACTCCTCAGTTGGGTCTATGTCCGAAGGAATGAAAGAAGCGATCTTCTTATTCACTCCACGAGCTTCGAGGACATCTTTAATAGCTCGTTCTCTTTGTGCTTTGGAAAGTCCGTCAAACTGAGATTTTAATTCAGCTAACTCTTTTTCCTTTTGCTTGTTTGCTTTACGCAACTGTTTAACGAGATCATTATTCTGATTAGATTCCTGTGTGAAATCGTCATCTTCATCCTCGTAGTCGAAATTGGACATTAGTCCATCTCCCATTCTGTTTGTAGTTTCGCGGACCTCATATAAAATCGGGGGCTTTTATATGGCTTCCACTTCTGGTGTTTGTTATCACTCTAACGGACCAGTCGTCCCGTTAGCAGGCCTAGTTGTTTAGTAAGAGCCAGCTCCTGGCGCTCCATATTGCTGGTAACTTCCAGCACGATCTCTACTTAATGCTCCACCACCAGCACCAGATGAACCACTAAATGTGGCTGTCTCTAATTGAGATAGGCGCTTGCGCTTCTTAGCGGCTTCTGCAGAGTTTGCAAGATTAAATATTTCTTGCTCTGCTTGTGTTTGAGTATAAGGAGACTCTTGATAAATCTGTGAAAGTTTTTGACCGGTAGGTAGGAACTCTGCAATAGCACCATAACCTTGTTGTGCTTGGCCTTTAGTTATACCGTAATTTGCTAAGTTTTCAGCGGCTAATTGACTTGTAGCAAGTCCTGCACCAAGTGCTGCTCCACCAATTTCAGCAGCAGTTACTTTGCGCTTAATATCAGTTAGTGCTTTAGTTGGATCAAGGGTATAAGCCAAAATATCGCCATCTGTAATATCAGGATAAAAAGATCTAAGTGCTTTTTTAACCTCTGGGTTAGCATTAACAACTCTGCTTTGTGCAGTCATTACTCGATCTTCTAATTCTGATGCAGATACATCATTAGCAAGAAGTTGATTAAATCCAGATTGAGTTCCTAAAGAATCTTTAGCATAATAACTAGCAGGTAATCCATAATTACGCATAACATTCTGATATTGATCCTCAAGACCTATGTATTCGGCAGGGGTTAACGCTCTAAGACCTTTTGCAATACGATCTTGGTTTGCAGCAAATCGTTTTTTATAAGCATCTGTTTGTTGTAAACGAAGTGCAAATTCTGATGGAGATACATTTTCTTGAACTAATGCTTTAAGAGGTTCTACTAAAGAACCTAATCCATATTGAGAAAATTGCTGATATAGTAAATCATATGCAGATTGACGAGATTCTTTAGCTGCTGCTGCTTGTGCTTCTTGCTGTTGTTTAAGTAGTAATGCTTGTTGCGCTGCAAATCGTTCTGCCTCTGACGGTCCAGTTGCTGGAGTAACGGGAGCAGAACCACCACTACCTAATTTTTCTACAATCCCACCAAGAGCACCTAATGATTCTGATAAACCACCTAATGTGTTAAGAATTGATTTATCAACTGAGGTACTGCTTGTTGATTTTGGTGTTGCTTTAGGAGTAGAAGTACTAACTGTAGTAGTAGATGGAATACCGCTATAACCGCCTACAGTTTTTGTGGTAGTACTAGGAATACCGCTGTAACCACCTGATGTTGTTGAACTGGCCATTACTTACCCCTGGAATCCGAAGTCTTTGAGAACTTGCATTACCGAACTTGATACTTCATCTCTAGCATTATTGGTGTATTGCCAACGAGGATCTTTACGTAATGCCCGTTGAAAATCATATATAGACATTTCTTTATCAGGGCCAATAGCACCTCTAAGAACTGGATCATTAAGATCAATACTGGTAGAAGGTAATTCTAAAACTGCGGCCATAGTAGTTTTATATGGAGCGTAAACTGAATCAAGATCTACACCAGTATTGAGTAATTGCTTAACGTGATCAGGCATACCGTTAGCAGCAATACTTCTAATTTGATTTTTAATAACATCAAGGTTTGTGCCATTTTGTATTTGTTTAGACCAGTCATCAATTTGAGCTTGAGATATTGTCTTGCCTAATCCATTTGCTAAAATTGTATCAGATATAGACTGTGTAGTTAAAGATGCTTTTTGTGCTTTCTTAGTAGAAAATTCTGGAAGTTTTTGAATTTCTGAAACTAAGAATTGATCTTTATCTAAACCACCTGAATATTGAGTTGAAGTAACATTACCTGATTTAGTAGATACTGCTTTAGTTGCGGCTTTTCTTTCAGCAGCATTAAGTTTCTTTGTGTAGACATCAATTTCTGAAGCAGTTGCATCTCTTCCAAGTTGTTGCTTAAAAACATTATTGATTGTAGCAGCGGCTTCAGTAGGAGCAGATATACTGGTAGTAAGGGTTACTGATGGTCCGCCACTGGTAACACCTTCTAATTTTTTAGCGGCAATAAACTCATCAATTGTTTGACTGATACCAAAATTGGTATTACGCATTTGGTTATCAGATAATGCTTTTTGGTATTGACCTACAAGATTTTCAATATCTTTGTAATTAGGAACTGCATATCCAGCACTAGTTAATTGATCAGCAATTGCTTTTTTCTCAGGATCGGATTTACCGTATAACCATTTAGGAGCAGCAGCAATTTCCTTTGATATATCTCTTGTTTTAGGAGCACTACCAGCTGTAGTAGTTGTACCCGTTGTGCCGGTGGTACTAACTGGTGGTGTATATACCTCACCTTTTTTGGCTGCTTCAAGTTCTGATTTAATAGTATTTTCTGGCTTAGATTGTTTTTGTTGTTCTTGTAAATCTTTGTATTGTTTAAGAGCAGCTTGAGCGGCTTTAGAAGCATCATAAGCATCTCTAACTTTTTGCAAGGCTGCTTCTTTTGCGGCACCTTCTAGTGGCTTACCATTTATGGTGTACTGTGCTGCTTCTACAGCTTGCTTGTATTTTCCTTGAGCATTATTTTTTTCAGCCGTAAGGCGTAATTCTTCTTTGCTAGGATTTTTAATAATACCCATTTTACTCCCTTACCAATGATGAAAATAGAACATCGTATGCAGATTTAGCACTAGCATTTGTTGACGCTAATTCTTTTAATCTAGAAATAACATTAACTTTTAACATATCTTTATAGTCCTGAGAATTAGCATTTGAGCCAAAGGCTGAGTCCCTTATAGATACATAATTTTCATACTCTTGAACCATAGAATTTAATACGGCTCTAGTATTAGGTTGTACATCTTTAAATTTAGGATCATCAAGCATTGAACGTAGGTCTTGGTAAGCCCTTAACTTTTCAACTTTACTTGCTGCACCCTTGCCTAGTTCTACTTGTAACATAGGTCTTACGCCTTTAAATTGTGTGGACCAAGTATCCCATTGGTCTTTAAGCATACGACGATATGAATCAGAAAATGCAGTTTTTAAATTAGCATCAAGTTCATCTTTTTTAGCAAAATACTCTTGCTTATCTTTAGCTGTTTGTACTTCTGATAAGAAATCTGTAAGAGTTTTGTTAACTTTAAGACCTGACTTTTGAAGTAATTTATATGCGTTGAAATCAAAATTACCGGATTGTGGAATCAAGAATGAAGCACCTTGAGGATATTTTTTCATAAGTTCAGGATTCTGATTTATCCAGTTAGCAGCACTTTCTACCGGAGCAATCTTGGCTACTGTAGTTTTATCAGATTCTGAAATCATATAAGGCATTTGATCTGGATAATTCTTTACCCATTCTTTTGTTGTCTTATCGATATCAAAATTATTAGCAGATAACATTTGATTAAAGACTTGTTTATAGTTGGTAGCACCATTGTCTCTTACCCATTTAGCCATATCTGACTTTAAGGTTATTTGAGGAGAAGCAGGTGCAACAAAACCAAAAGCAAATCGTAATAACAATACAGTTAATGTAGAGGATTGCAATTTATCTTGATAGTTAGCAATTTCACCTTCAGTTGGTGGAACTTCTAATCCAGTTGCTGGGTCAATTTTAGGTTTTAGCCCGTGACCTGTAGCCTCAAGATAGGTTGCTGCCTTGCGATAAGCGGAAGCATATTGAGAATTACGTTCATCTCTATTTAAAGTCTGTAGTAACCGGTTTATATGTGATGGAAATACTGCAGAAACTAAAGGTTGATCTACTCCGTATGATCCTAATAGATAACCCTCAAGATCTTTAATTTGAGGTATAGCTGCACCAACAAAACTTAATGGTACTGCCGCTAAAGGACCAGCAAATGTAGGAAATAATGAATCAGGGTTTAAAGATGGTGTAATCATCTTTAGTTTAGCACCAAATTCTAAAGGTGCTGGAACTTTAAACGCATCTTTCCAACCAAATATATTAGTAACTCTAGACATTACAGAGTAAACAGGTGCTAATCCTGGATAGAAAAAGTATTGATCTCCGTTATCATCTGTTTGTACAAAACCAGAATGGGTAATGCCTTCATAAGTAAGTGATGCACGAGTCAATGCTTCTGGATTGTACCTAACGGTACGACCTACGCGACGATAAAAATCTTCAGTAGCACGATAGAATCGTGCAAAATTGCGAATAGACATAGAAAGTTGACTGCGAACTTGAGGATTATCTACATAAGACAATACTCGGTTCTTTGCAATATCTTCGGCTATGGCAATAATTTGTTTTTTAGCGTTAGTCTCTGCTTTTATTAAAGCTTCGCCAGTTTTACCAGCAGTTGCTTTTTCCATAAAGGCTTTTTCAAACCCTGTTTTATCCATAGTTTTACGAACGTTAATTACAGCGTCTTGTACTAGAGGTATTCTAGACATACGGGAGTTTGCTGCACCCATAATATCCCAACCTTTTTCCATAATACCAGTAGCAAAATTATTATTATCTAATACAGGTATAAGAGTTGGACCTGAAATAAATTCAGGGGCAAGATCAAATTGACCTTTACCAGGAATATGAGTTAAGTTAATTCCTTCAGAGTTAACAATTACGTTTCCGTCTTTGTCCACCTTGCGAACTTTACTTAGTAAATCGGTATTGATATCACCGTTACGTTTACTAAAATATGGTTTTACTGAATCGTAAATTGCTTCAGCGTGACGTTGTGTAGTTACACCATTTTTAGTATATAATTGAAAACGAGCGAGATCTTTTTCTGGAAGATTATCTAGATACTTGCGAATATTGTTAATAGCATCTACACGAGCAATTTTAGGGTCTAAATTTTTAATAGCCAAAGCGCCAAGATCAGAATTAGCGTTAACGGCAATAGACATTAACCAAGATACTCTATTTTCTTGACTTAATACTGGATTAAAATTGTCAAATGAGGTACCGGTTTGTTGTTTATATTTAATACCGTCTACTTCAAATGCTTCTACTTTTCCATACTTAGATACGTCATCTGTAACGTTTAAATATTGACTAGCACCACGAAGGGAATTTTTTCCACCTTCAGATACTGCTTCTGATAAAGCATCAATATCGCCAAGTAGTGTGTGCTCAGCTATTATTTCAGCACCGCGTTTATCTAGTTTTTGACCTATACCATCTTCAATAACTGCTCTGGCTTGAATAGCACGAACAGCATTAACATCGCCTTTATCAATTGCTTTGGCAACTTCTTCTTGATATTTAGCAATATCATCTCTATGAATAAACTTATTTATAAAACCTAAGTTACCATCTTTCTTTGCTACATTTAATCTTGTAGAAAGAAACTTGCCTTTAACAATTCCCCAAGGAGAATCACCAATAGCAACGTGAACACCTAGATCTTCTGCTGCATTACGAATAACGAAACGAGGACCAGCAAGGGTACCAAACACCCAAGCAGATGTTATTTTATCAGCCCATTTTTTATAATTAGGACCAAACATTCTAGTAAGTAATGCGCCTTTAGCAGCATAACTATCTAAATCCATAACTGAAGGAACTGAAATACCAGATGATAATTGCCAGTCTAATACCGCTAATTCTTGTCCATCAAATTCTGCTGGGTTATAAGAAACTGTTTTTTCTTTACCAGTTAAAGAATCAATTTCTTTTTTAAGTATAGTTGGAGCATAGCGTTGTTTTCTAGCAAACTGTTGTTCAAGTTGAACTAAACCTGAATCGGATTTGTTCCATCCACGAACTTCAGCAAGTGTTCCCCAAATACCTTGAAATATTTGACGCTTCTGTCCTTCATCACCAGCGGCAAAAGCCTCTGAAATAATTTTAGAATGATATCTAGTATTGCCTAAACGAGCTAATCTATATACTTGAGTAGCAGCATCAGGGCTATTGACATCAAAAAAGTTATTTGCAAAATAAGGAGTGGTAGCAAACTTTTGAGCAAAACGATCTATCTTGCCTTGAATTTGATTTAATCCTAAACGGATAGCACCGTCTTGTTTAATTTTACCAACTGCTTTTTCTGCTTGACCTATTGCTTCAGCGTTTTTACCTAAATTGGTAATAATTGTTTCAGGGGTTGCACCTATACCGTAAAGATTACGAACTAAGGTTTGACCAATTTTATCAATATTAAGAATTTTATTACCGGTAGTTAATGCTACAACTCTAGTTTTACGAGCAAAATCTAATTGAGGAATTAAAGGAGTTTTACGAGCAGCTTGGCCTTTAAGAATAAAAGTTGTATCTTGAACATTTTTTAAATAATTACTTGCAGTAGGAGCGTCCTTAACACCAGCTTTAATAAATTCATCTACTGCTGAAGGACCAAACTCAGGAGCTAAACGTCTTAACTGAGTTGATGACTTTTCCATTGCAGCAAGATCGCCTGCTTTACGGGCTTTAGATAGATTATCTAGTTCAGTTCCATATACATTAAAGAAATTTGAAACTTTAGGATTAGAAAATACACGATCTACTTGTGCTTCATTATTTATAGCGCCAAGTAAAGAGCGACCATAAGTTTGTTGTTCCTTGCCTATAACGTTATAAAGTAACCAATCACCAGCATCATATGCTTTTTTGGCTTTACCTAATGCAAGGGTTGGATCTGCAAATATGCGGTATGCCGCATCTACTGTTCCAGAAATACCTTTGTATAAAAAACCTGAACCTTCTAAAGATCCTGGTAATAATAAGTTAGCTACAAAACGTCCTGGAGAATATTTTGCTGCTTGAACAGCATCTAAAGCATCTTGGAATAAAGGATCTTTATTTTGTGCAGCATCTGCTGCAATCTTTTTTTCTTCGTCAGTTCCGTTAATTGCAATATCAGCAAGGCGTTGACCTTGTGCTACTTTAGTTGCAACTGAAATATAATTGTTACCAAATTTTCTTTTAGCGTCAGCAATACGACCTGGACTGAATACGTTATCGCCTTTATCGTTTGCTATTTCAAATGCTTTACCAATATCAACACCTTGGTCTACAGCGATAGCACCGGTTCGATAAACACGGGTCATAAAATCTGATACTTCGTTTAATGCTTTAAAAGGGGCAGCAATTACTTCTTTAGTGCCTTGACCTAAGTAATGAAAAGCATTACCTAACCAACCACGCTTTGCTGCTAATTTAGGATCTTCTCCACCAAACATAGCAACGTGAGCATTTTGTTGATCTTGTGGTAATGAAGCAAAAGTTTGTTGTGCATACTCTACAGGCATTGCTAATAGGTTACGGTGTGAATCTACCAGTTTACCTAAGCCATCCATTTGTGCTTGTTCAGCAGGAGTAAGTCCTGCTTGTGCAGCAGCAGCTTTAATATTTATACTAGCCACTACAAACCTCTAGATGCAGCTTGTTGGTAAAGAACGCCTATCTCGCCTGTAGTATCATAAGGTAATAGTTTTGCTAAAGTTGTTGATAGTTTAGTAGAAGCAACTCCTTGTTGCATCATAAGTGCTTCTGGTCCTGCACCTGGCCCTACAGAAATACCGTGAGTAATTGGTTCTTGTGGGCGTTGAGTTGGTGCAAATAATGGAGTTATTGGTGCTTGACTTGCTGCGCTAGTTACTTCTGATGTTGGTGCTGGACGTACATCTGGAGTCTTAGCAATAGGTGCACCTGATGCTATTTCACCCATTTGCTTTTGATCACCATAAAAATTAGCTGGCATACGATCTAAACGCTTTGCGTATTTGCCTGGACCTGATGCTCCCTTAATTGGGTTAACTGCGTCTTCAAGCGCCATCTTGGTCCTCCTGAATCTTCTCTAAGTCGTTAGCAAAATCTTCCCAAACCTTCTTGACTTTGCTTTCTCTGTTTGCGTTATAAATTGATAATTCTAATAATTCTTCTGTAAATGTTGAAAAACTTTGTGCAAGGTTGTGTAAAAAACCTGTAATAACTACCAAGAAATCTGAATGGTGTACTGGGCGTGGGACTTTATCTCTGTCATCCACGCCAGTACTCCGATCTAATAATTAACCCTTTTTTACTTTGTTTCCTTTGCGAGCTGCTGCTGTGTAGCCAAAATATGTCTTTCCGCCTGCTGGCTTAGAAGTATCCTTCTTGCCCTCAACTGGCTTTGACATAGGAGCTGATGCTCTTGATCCTTTGTTCATTGTTCACCCCCTTTACTTTATGCCGCGCCGCCGATTGAGGCGAGCAATGATGCAATGTCAGGTTTACCTTGTGGTTGTTGGCCAGGAGCAGGGGCCGCACCGCCAGTTTGTACTGGAGTAGGCTGCGAGGCAGGGACGGGGGCCATACCTGCTGCTGGCATCTGAGGCAACGGGGTTGCCTGCGGTTGTGGTTCAAGCGCAAAGGCTTTTTCCACAATGTTTTCAATCTGCATACCTTTTTGCCGTCCTTGAATTACTTCGGCAATGCGGTTAATGATTTGTGAAGGATCTTGTCCTTGTGCTGCAAGTGCTGGAATTGCTTGAGCATATTGTGCTACAGCAACTCTTAGTGCATCACGCATTTCTTCGATATCAACTTTTTGCTCTTCTTGAGTAACGTTAATCTCAACTGGAATCTCTCGTCTTACATAATCACGAGATACAAGTTTATCGCTACGCATCTGTAGTAATGCAATAACTGCACGGTTAGGATCTAGTCCTGACATAATTCCGTAGCGGACATCTACAGTGTAATCACCGTTGATAGCACGGGCTGGAACATACTTCATTGTGAACGGAGTACCGTCATCAATTCCGCGAATCTCTTTTACTTTGCTACCAAATAGTTTCTCATCTACTTCAAAGCAGAGACCAATTAACTCAGTAAATACTCTAGCGAACTGTGCTTGTGCTGCTTTGATCTGTGTATCAAATCCAGCCTGTAATGCTTGAACACCGCGACCTGTTACAACGGATGCGTCTAATTGACCAGAGCGAGATTCAGGATAACGAGCACCCATACGAAGTTCACGCTCTAATACACCTGACTCTTGGAATACACCAGCAGGAAGTTCTAATGGAACTCGACGGATAGATTGTGGATTAGATGACCGCATAATCGCATCTGGTCCCAAAGCAAGTTCTTGTACATCTTGTGGAATAGCAATAGGTGCTTGGATAGATTTTTCAGCAGCTTGAATCTGTAGTACTGCAAAACGAGCACGTGCTAACTGAACTGCTAGTACATCATCGAACTGTCCACGAGCCTCACCATCAATAGATGGACGGAAGGCAACACGAGCCATACACTTTCCGATTGGATTAGGTGTACGGGCTAGAACTAAATCTTTACGCTCTGGTACATAAATAGTATCTTGATCTTTATCGTGGTAACGAACTAAAGAAAGATATGGAGAGCCTGGTGTAAATAAATTCTTATTTAAAATCTGATCTGCATACTCTGGATATAGTGATGCCAAAGTCTGTGCATCCATACCAACGATCTGTGTTAAAGATAAACAACGACCAAAGCGGTCAATCTCTGGGTATGAGCCAAATGGGTTGATAAGTTTAATTGTTGGATCATTGTTCTCATAATCAAGATCAATCATACCAATCATCATTCCGTAGGTGTTATACCAATCAGCACCGGTATACATCTGAACTTGTAGTTCGGAACGGTCTATATAATAATTTGCAATACGAGCACGGGTGTCTGCTGCTTTACGAGCGGCATCTGAAACCATATTAGAAGCAGAGCAACTAAATGTTGGTAGAGGTGCCATTGCCTCCGCTAGATCACGAGCGGAAACGTCAATAAGGTTAGCGATGAGAGGCTTTGGATATTCCTCTGAAAACATCGACGGATAAACTTTAGATATATCGCCTTGACGAACTGATAGTACATCACGCATACGTCCATCGCGTTGAGCGTACTTAGTTTGTAGACGAGATACCTTAGCAGTGATCTCTCTTATATTTAACAATTAAATTCCTTACATACCCTGATCGGTTTGACCTGCAACGTTGGTAGGCCATTCAACTTTGTCTTTAGCAGATGCTTCTGCTTTAGCTGCCATATACTTTGTATTAGCAACCATAGATGGTGTAGGCATTGTGATAGCGCCTTTATCTACGTAGACCTCTTCGCCTTCGGCGTTAGTGACCCAACTTGTTTGTCCCATTGTTTTCTCCTTAGATGAACTGTGTGTCCTTCTCCGCAAGTAGTTCATCGATGTTGACTACTACTCGTTTGCTCTTTTCATAACTTGATAGGAATGGATTTCTCATATGATGCTTTGCATACTGTCCGTAATTAAGCATCTCTCTTGCTCTGATCTCGCAGAACCAAAGAGCCATTACCATATCGGTCTTACCCTTAGTAGTCGGAGACCAAGTTATCAACTGCTCGATTAAAGCTTTGACGTTCTCGGTTTGATCACTAGGTAAATGTATTAAGTTATCTCGATGGTGCTTGCCATCGGCTAATTGCTTTGTACCAAATAGGGTGGACATAGATGCCACACCGAAACCTGAATCCCATTTATTAGCACCGGTATGGTGTTCTTTTAAAACTACACCTCTTGATGCTAAGTGCATCTTGATACCTTCGTCTTGGGTTAAGAAAGCTTGGAAGGCGTTCTTCTCGACGATCCATTCACTAGGTTTGTAAATATCGGTCCAGTCAAAAATAAGTTGCCTAATTTGTGCCGGAGTAGGTCGAGTAATCTTATGAGCGTCCACAATATAACGCTTGTGGCTGATGCGATCAATAGCATAACAAACAACAGCAGTGTCACCAACCATAGCAGGATCAAGGCCACAAATGAAAGTGAATCCGTTAAGGTCTTTAGGATGCCCCGGATAACCTGCATTAAGAGGACCAGCCTTTCTCATACCATCAATAGATCCTCTAACACATATTGGATCAAATATGGCATCATCTGAAATATCTTGTTGTTGGTAAATCAAAGCCCAGGTTGAAGCGTCCATAGATTGACGTTCGTTAAATAGGTTGCGACCATTCCATCTTGGGTATAGGCCGTCTTCATT
>Ga0214921_10003609_pt1 | contig 23481 bp, 11 predicted proteins | sample LL1505_MetaG_FD_177992 | JGI IMG/M metagenome (GOLD analysis project Ga0214921, IMG submission 177992) | Freshwater microbial communities from Lake Lanier, Atlanta, Georgia, United States - LL-1505 | ecosystem: Environmental > Aquatic > Freshwater > Lake | place: USA: Georgia | collected...
AACTTACTTATAACCTTACCAAAAGCAATTCAAGCGAACATATTTGTGTTGTATTGGTTTACTTTTGGTAACTTTTATAAAATTAGAAAAACTATTTATAAATCATCAAAAGGCGAACGGATTTGTTGCAGATTTCTATTACTCACATGGGTGTAAACAGCACTCAGCATGGCGACGAAACGGCGACGCAGCTCTATATTACCTGTGCTGCTATGATCGCCTTGCTCAACGAAAGCGCGAAAGTCACCGTTTAATAAAGCGAATTATTTGTCGGTCCCCGTTGAGGTTTACCATCATGATATAGTGGCCTTGTGCGATACGCGAAACATCCAATGTATAGCTAACTATGGGATCCATGCTTTTGGGAAGTTCCTCCTCCATAAGTTGCTGCCCATAAGTATCATATAAAGCATAGATGACGATTCCTTGGTTGAGGCATGTTAGGGTCAGCGATCCAGTCGTGGGATTTGGGTACAAAGTCAATGATGTGTTTTCAGGAAGTTCAGGGCAAGGACTGTAGGCCTTTCCGGGTGATCCACCGCTGCATCCCTGAAACCATTCCTGGCCCAAGGTCTGATTGCTTCCGTTTTCGCGGTACTCGAAGGTGTAATCTTCGTTAAAAGGAGCTGAAGGCCAACTTCCCAAGGTGTCGATGAATACACTCTGAATCAATACGCTGTCTTGATTGAATACGCGAATAGCGTCATTATTCGAAATTCCGAAAGAAATACCGTAAATCAATTTCGCATTCAACGCGAGGTGGCGGGTATTGAACAGGCTCGAATCTTTGACAATAACTGCGTATTCTTGGGGTTCAAGGGTGATGCCATCCAAGGGAAAATGATGCCAGTTGTTTTCATCCTTCAACCTAAATCCGCTGAGGTTCATGGTAGATGAGGTGTTGTTTTTTAGTTCAATCCAATCATCGGAATTATTCAAGACGGTTTTCTTTCCAAGATTGAACTCGCTAATAACAAGGTCTTCTTTACACGGCGTATACGCTTTACCAGGCGACCCACCAATACATCCACAAAACCAAACGGTGGAATCAAGTTGCTGCTGGTTCACAATGCGATTCTCCATGGTTCTTCCATATCCATTAGCGCAACGGGGATAAGGACGATTGTTGGTATAGTGCATAGCGATTACCGCTTTTCGATTTGGGGCAATTAAATAAATGGAATCCTTTGTATTGTTCCACCCGAAATGGGTGCTGCCTACCCAATTTGTTATCCCCGGATAAAGGTTCTTGAATTTTATGCTATCCTCGGCCACCACCAAGTACCCATTCGCAGGGATTTCCGTACCATCCTTAAAGGCAAATTGGTTGAAAAATTTATTGCTTTGAATCCGGTAACCGGTTAAATCGATGGGTTGATTGCCATAATTATGCAATTCAATCCAATTTCCGCCATCCACCGAAGGATCCGGGTTATATTGAATTTCAGATACTGTTATCGTGGTGTCTCGTCGCGTACCTTGAAATACGGCCGTGAAGTAATCATCGCTTGCCAGATTTACTACCACGCTGGATTGATGTTGTTGCGCAGCCGGTAAATTGATATTGTATTCCCAATGGTCGAAGGTGAATCCTGGATTCGCATGGGCTGAAATTCGTACCGGGTTACCATTGAAATACACCCCTTTCCACGGAAGCGAATCGGGAATGATGGTGCTGATTTTTATGTATCCAGCGTTCGACGGGAGGGTATTTAAGGTAACTACAACTGTATCGGTAAGATTGTAATAGCTTTTCATCTGTTGCCTCACTACAGAACTCCTTCGATTAAAATGGTACAATATCGTGTTTTTTCGATCATTGTACGTTGCCATGCCTCCGGCAACATCCCCCGTCCAAAGGGCAAAGTGTCGAGGCATTTCCGGTAATAATTCTTGATACATTCGGTTCACCATAGGATTGGTTGTATTCGGGTGTAAATTCGTATTCATCAGGTCAGCAAAGCGATTGATAAAATAGTTTCTGTAGGTGCTATCCTGAATTAAATTGGCATAAATTTGATAATAGGGGTTCGGTTGGTTCCCGTAGAAAAAATGGTTGAACATATCGGCGTTGTAATCGGTCCAACCTCCCAAGCCCCATTCTAAGTCCTGTAAGTTAAAGCGCCATTTGTTATCGGTGCTGCGCGTGCGCGCCATTTTCATGTTGTTCCAAATCCAATCGGTATTGGCTATCCAAAATTCTCCAATGAGATAATCAGCGTAGTTTTTAACATCCAATTTTCGATCACAATACTTAAGATAGTTAGGATCGTTTTTATCCAACGAATCAATGGTGTGTACCATGCTGTAAAAGGAAGTGTCTGAGCCTTTTACGGTGCGGATAATTCCTGCGCCATACCAGTAACTTACTGAAAGTAAGTCCAAACTATCCATATTATTCCCATAATTCTCCAGATAATACCCCTCACTGGCTTTTTCTCGTAATTCATAGACCCCAAAATACACCCCGTTGATGAAGACATTTGCGGGTTGATACCCCTGGTAATTCACATGCGTATTTTTCATGGTTCTGCAAAACGTAGCATCCCTTTGATGGTATTGATTCCACCAATTGCTTCCATTGCGGATATATAATCCATAGTAATCATTCACATAGGGTTTCTCCGGAATGATTGGAAAATGAATCGGCATACCTGTGCCATACGCTGAATTGGCGGGTTCTACCGTCACACTGTGTTGCGGATTGCTACGACTCCCACCAGCGCCCCCGTCGGGTTTCACCGAGGCCTTGCTTTCAAAGCGCTTTGTGCCCGTGGTATCGAAATACTCGATCACGCATGGTCGTTTCCAATCCGTCCACCAATTGTCGAAAATCCCATTACCTCCAACTAGATCATTCGAATCAATGGTTATGGCTACCATCGGAATCGTACTGCTTTCGTTGAACAAGAACGTTTCTGCTTCCAAAGGACTGGGTAATAAATTCGTGCCATGCGGAAAGCAACGTACTTTGACCACAGCATGCGTATCGAGCAAGATAGGGCCAGTATAAACGGTGGAATTGGTATCTGGATCGTTCCCGTGAAGGGTGTAGCGAAGGATGCCTCCGTGCGTGGAGGTATTGGTTACGAAAACTTGGATAGGTTGATGGTACACGCCCCCTACTTGTTGGATTATTGGAAGAGATTCATAGCCTGAATATCCTGAAGCAACGTTGTTGCTCGTGTTAGGGGTGGGATTGGTAAAAAGAACTACAGGGCCTGCACCGTCTTGATTTCTACCAATCGACATGTTAGCCTCCAGATCAGGTACAACGAGCGAGTCCAAAATCCCCCCAGCGTTGCTTAAATAAAGCGTTTCTCCTTCCGTAGCAATCCCAAAATTCGTTTCGAAAGTACCTCCTCCTTGATTGGCCACCTGAAAATAAGGGTGCGTTGTTCCACCAAATTGTTGCTGGTTCGAATGCAAACCGAAGGTTAAAAAAGGCCGACAACTTAAATCATCGCCCAAGCTATCACTGTTGTGCACTTCAATTGCCAGTACATTGGTGCCGTTCACTAAGAGGTTGGCGACTACGCCCATGTTTAAATCAAACGAGGTCAGCGATCCCCCTTGATACAGTTGTGCTTCATGGTCGGTAGCTAATTCATTCACCGCAGGAGGCACCCCAACGAGTCCCGATCGGGCTATTTCCGTCCCATTTAAATAGGCCACAAATCCATCGTCGTAATCGATGTCTAAGATCGCTTGCTCGATGTCTTGATAATGGGTAACTTGAAATGCATACCGTGCATAGTAGGTTGTGACCGGAGAAGCCAACACCGTGCTATCGTCTCCATCGCCAAATCCAATACTCATTTTGCCGGGCATCCACGACGCGTCGTCGAATCCTAAGGAATCCCATTGGGGTACATTTCCGGCAGGAATATGGTATTTCCATAAATTGTTTTGTCCAACCGCCGTTTCGTAGTGATGAATCAAAAAGGAACTGTTGTTTTTGTCTGCCAAGACCGTAAGAAAGGCATGCGGGGAAAGAGTATTGGGCGGAAAAGGCCATTTTTGCAAATGGGTCCGATCATCGCTTAAATAATGACCTTGCAACGAATAATTTCCGGGACTACCGTTGTACAATTCAATCCAATCCGGGGTGGAACCATTGGGCTGCACAAAAACCGCAGCATTGCTGTTACTGGCTTCATTGATCACCAATTGTCCCATCAAGGGGGTGGAAAAAATAAGGCCAGACAGTAGACTTATAAACAATCGCATTTCCAAATATACTGCATTAAGCTTAAAAAGTAAGCAAAGAGAGCATAAGCGCAGCAACGGAAAGGATGAGTCCAACAATCTTGCGCCAAGAGAATCCCTCACGAAACACCACAATTCCTAAAAGCGCACTCGAAATTACCACCCCAACGTTGGCGAAGGAGAGCACTTGCTGTGGCGTTAACCCCAAACTACCATAAGCCTTAACCAGGAGGTAAATGGAAAAATAATTCGGAATACCTAAGGCGATTCCGGCCCCCCAACTTTTGAGATGAAATTTCGCTTTACCAATTAACCGTTGATAGCAAAAATAAATAAAGCCCAAGATTCCGGCCGTTAAGAAACCCAACGCTGCAAAAACCCCTTCGTGAAAACCTTTGGGTAACCATAGGGAACGCGAACAATATAACACAAAATCCAATCCCGCACTTCCAAAAAACAAGACTACCAACATCCAGACCCCTGAGGTTTTTTGTGCTTTGTCACGTTGAAAGGAAACGAAATACACCCCCAATAATGCTAAAAATAAAGATACCAATGTGCTCAAGGTTAAGCGCTCTGAAAGAACAAAAAGTACCCCAAGAACCGATAAAGCCATCGACATTTTTACGGCGACCGAGGTGCTCGAAACACCGTTTTTTTGCGAGCTGAGTCCCATCAAGATGAACAAGGAAATAAAGAGTATTCCGCAGATCACCGTAAAAGGCAGCACCTGGAATAGGAGATCGTTCGCGGGAAAATGCGGGGCAAACAAGAGCGTACCGCAAGAAAAGGCTACAAAGTAATTGGCAATAACCGCTTGCAGGGTATCGATTCCGTAGCGCGGAAAGGACTTGAAAAGCACAAAAATGAACGACGAAGCAAGTATGCTAAAAATTAAGTCCATTATTTTCGTTGGAAGTAGTATACGGTGTCTACCGGTCCAAAACGGTGCGCGCGTATGGGAGTTTTGGTAAGCACAGGCGCACGCATGCCTTCCTTGAATTTCACAGGACTTACAATAATGCGGGCTTCATCCCATACATTATCAATAATAAAGTACTGCAATGTTCGACTACCGCCTTCAACCAATACGCTTAGGATATTTCTTCGATATAATTCCTCCAAAATATACGACGTTGCGGTTTCTGGAATTTTGATCCATTCCGCGCTTCCCTGCTGTTGGTTCCGAACGCGATTAAATACCAAGGTGGGAGCCTCGTCGGAAAAAATACCTACATCCGAGGATAATTTCAGATTGCTATCGATAACAATGCGCGTCGGGTTGTTCCCGTAAACTTGCCGAACGGTTAACGAAGGATTATCGTTTAATATCGTATTTCGTCCTACCAAAATTCCCGATTCCTCGGCACGCCATTGATGCACCAAGGTCTGTGTTTCTGGACTGGAAATCCATTGTATTCCCGTTTCATCTTCCTCGCGGTTGCGATCCAAAAAGCCGTCTTGCGTTTGCGCCCACTTCAAAATGATGTAGGGCCTCCGTTTTTCGTGGAAGGTAAAAAACCGTTTATTCAATTCGCGGCAGGCTTCTGCCAAAATTCCCTCCACCACTTCGATGCCTTCCCGTTGCAATCGGTCTATGCCTTTTCCAGCGACGGTTGGATTGGCGTCGCGGCTGCCGATAACTACCCTGCGGGGTTTTATTTCAATAATGGACGTAATGCAAGGAGGCGTTTTACCAAAATGAGTACACGGCTCCAAGGATATATACACCGTAGAGCCTTTGAGGTTTTGGCCGTTTTTTACATTCCTCAATGCTTCAATTTCTGCATGAGGTCCTCCAAACGTCCTGTGATAGCCTTCTCCTAGAATTTCATTGTCTTTCACAATAACACATCCCACCATCGGATTGGGGGCCACAGCGCCTGAACCAAGATATGCCAGGTCGATGCAGCGCTGCATATACAATTCGTCCACGTTCACCTTACGAAGGTACTAAACTTCCTACAACCTGTGTTCGTTTTCCTCATTCCGCCGGCAATTGACTACCTTTGCCGAATAATGGCACATAAATCAGGTTTCGTGAACATCGTGGGAAGTCCAAATGTAGGCAAGTCCACCTTGATGAATGCACTCGTAGGGGAAAAGTTGTCCATCGTCACCTCCAAGGCGCAAACAACCCGCCACAGGATTTTAGGGATTGTCAACGATGAGGAATTTCAAATTGTCTTTTCAGATACTCCCGGGGTGGTAAATGCTGCCTACAAGTTGCACGACAACATGATGGAGTATGTCTCCACTTCCCTGCAAGATGCGGATGTTTTATTGTTTGTGACAGACACCCAGGAGAAGAAAATGAATCACGAGGAAACGTTGGAACGCATCAAAAAACTCCAAGTTCCAGTGCTTTGTCTGATCAATAAAGTTGATTTATCCCAACAGGATAAGGTCGCGGAAAGAATTATGTATTGGCAGGAAGAACTCCCATCAGCGGAAGTGTTTCCTATTTCGGCGCTTCATAAATTTAACCTAGATACGGTTTGGGAACGAATTAGAACCCTAATTCCCGAAAGCCCACCCTATTACGATAAAGAAGAGCTGTCCGACCGGCCCATGCGTTTTTTTGTTTCGGAAATTATTCGGGAAAAGATTTTTAATTATTGCCAAAAGGAGATTCCCTACAGCTGCCAAATAGAAATAGAACACTACGAAGAAACCCCCCACATCATAAATATTCGAGCTATTATTGTGGTGGAGCGCGATTCCCAAAAAGGAATTGTCATTGGAAAAGGAGGCGAAATGCTTAAGAAAATTGGTCGCCAAGCACGTATCGATATTCAGAAATTCTTGGACAAAAAGGTGTTTTTGGAATCCTTCGTAAAAGTGGATAAAGATTGGAGGTCTTCGGAAGCAAAACTTAAAAAATACGGGTATTAATGAGCAATATTGTGGCCATTGTGGGCAGACCTAATGTGGGTAAATCGACCTTATTCAATCGTTTGACCGAATCACGTGACGCGATTGTGAAAGAGGTGAGCGGGGTGACCCGAGACCGCATCTACGGAAAAGGGGAGTGGAACGGCTATAAGTTTTCTGTCATTGATACCGGAGGCTATGCGACGACAAAAGAAGACATATTTGAAGGGGAAATTCGCAAGCAGGTGGAATTGGCGATCGATGAAGCTTCCTTGATTCTATTTATGGTGGATGCTACCACCGGCATTGTGGAAATGGACCTTTTAGTGGCCGAACTTCTGCGTAAAAGCCGGAAAAAAGTGTTGGTGGTAGCCAACAAAGTGGACTCAAACGACCGAATTGGACTTTCCGCAGAGTTTTATTCTTTTGGACTTGGGGAAGTGTTCGATTTGAGCGCGGCGAACGGAGGAGGAACCGGTGATCTCTTAGATGAAGTAGTGGTTCATTTAGATAAAGAGGACGATAATGTACTCGAACAGGATGCCCTTCCTCGGATTGCTATTGTGGGTCGTCCAAACGTAGGAAAGTCCTCGATGATCAATGCGCTAACGAACCAAGAAAGGAATATCGTTACGGACATTTCCGGAACAACCAGGGATTCTATTCACACCCGATACCGAGCCTTTGGTCATGATTTTCTATTGATTGACACCGCAGGAATCCGTAAAAAAGCCAAGGTTACGGAGGATATTGAATTTTACTCGGTGTTGCGTTCCGTTCGGACTATCGAAAACAGCGATGTGTGTTTTATGATGATCGACGCTTCCGAAGGTATTCAAAAACAGGACTTGGCGATATATTATTTGATTGAAAAGAATTCAAAGGGGGTAGTGGTGCTGGTAAACAAATGGGATTTGGTGGAAAAAGACCACCTCACGATGAAGGCCTATGAAGAAAACCTGCGCAATGAATTAGCTCCTTTTAACGATGTCCCAATTCTGTTCACCTCCACCATTACTAAACAGCGCTTACATAAAGCCGTAGAAACCGTGATGGAAGTGTTTGCCAACCGCACGAAGAAAATACCAACTTCTAAATTAAACGAAGTGATGTTGGAAGTTATCGCCTCCAATCCGCCGCCTGCGGTGAAAGGAAAGTATGTGAAAATCAAATTTGTGCAACAACTCCCAACGCATGCGCCTTCCTTTGCCTTTTTTTGTAACTTGCCCCAGTATGTGAATGATTCTTACAAGCGATTTTTGGAAAACAGATTGAGGGAAACGTTCAATTTTACCGGAGTTCCTGTAAAGATATTTTTCCGAAAGAAATAGCTACTTCAAGACATTTACAAAACCGGAAACGATATTTTTCGCATCGGTTTCTTTGTTAGCATATTGGATAACCCAAGTGTAAACACCCGCTTGTGCTTTCTGTCCGTCTGAACCGTAAGTTCCATCCCATTCACCCTTGGCATCGTTACTTTCCCAAATTACTTCACCCCATCGGTTGAAGATTTGTAAATGAAAATTAAAGGGATCAAAACCGGTGGTGAAAACCGGAAACCAGGTTTGATTGTGTTCATCTTGATCCGGCGTGAACGTATTGGGAACATAATAAATGGGTTCACTGATTAAAGGAAGGGTTAATGAATACTTAGTTAAACATCCCATTGGAGTACTTGCAGATAATGAAACGGTAACGTTCTCGGTTAAGCCATTGTAAGCATGTGATCCTTCGAATTCCGAAGAAATTTCACCATCGCCATATTCCCAAAGGTAGTTTGTTCCACCAACGGTTGTATTGTTGAAATTAATGGTTTCAGAAGGAGAAGATAAGACGTTCGGGTTTGATGTAAAGGAAGTATTTGGATAATTTTCCATACAGATGTAATCGGTATAGGTGGTTGTTTCAAGGCATCCTTGTAAACTGTAATTTAGGGTAATGCTGTGGCAGCCTGCAGATGTGAACATATAATCAACACTCGATCCTGTTCCCAAAGTGGTTCCATTGGATACATACGTATACGTGGCACCTGGAATGGGATTCGTCGTTAGATGCACCATCAGAGGATTACATCCAGTTAACGTATCCGCTACAAAGGCAGGAGGCACCGAGGGTACAACAATAACATTCATGGCAGCCGAATCAGCACATTGGTTAGGGCCAGGAGTAAAATGAAAAGCAAAAGTACCCGGTTGTGCACTGCTAATGGTTGGAGGCGCCCAAGTTCCGACGATTCCAGGGTTGTTGTTGGATACTAACGGAAACACAGGGGGAACATCGCCCTGACATACCAAAGGCATAGGGGTGAATTGAGGAATAATTAAGGGGTTAATAACGATCACCATCGAGGCAGTATCCGCACACTGGAAAGGATTGGGTGTAAAATGGAAGGTGAAAATTCCAGGAACTTGGGTATTTATGTTCGCTGGAGACCAAGAACCCGCAATAGGCGTAAGATTATTGGAGTTAGCAGGAAGCGTAACGCCCTGTGTATACTGACATAAGGGGCCTATTTGCTGGAAGGTAGGGTAGGTGTAATTTAATATGTTGATGTTCATGGTGGTGGGCACGGCACATTGACCTGCTGTTGGAGTGAAGTTGTAGGTGTAGGTACCTGCTGCCGAAGTGGTGATGGTAGGCGGAGCCCATGTTCCTGTGTAAGGGGTGGGATTGGTAGATGGGTTCGGCAATACCGGTGGTACAGAATTGATGCACATCGGATTTATTTGGGTAAATGTTGGCGTTTCATTCGGAAGAATGGTGATGTTCATGGTCGCTTGATTCGCGCAAAATTGTGCTGCTGGGGTAAATACGTAGGGGGTCGTTCCCGGTGAAGCAGAAGAAATAGTTGGCGGGTTCCATGTTCCAGAAATCGACGTAGGCACATTGTTGGAAGCCCCGGGTAAAGCCGGCACCGCTCCGGTATGACAAATAGGGCTGATTTGGGTAAAAGCCGGGTTAATCGGTGTATTCACCACCACCAAAGTTGATGCAGTGCCATTGCAGTTGGGGGTGGTATAATTTAAGGTGTAAGTGCCACTGTCTAAAGGCGTAGCATTCGGAATTGTGGGATTCTGTAGGTTGGAGGTGAAACCGTTGGGACCAGTCCAAGAGTAGCCTGTTGCTCCGGCCGTAGCGGAAAGAGTGACGGTTTGACCAGCACAGTAGGGACCGCCGTTCGATGCGCTAATATTGATACCTCCTGCTTGATAATTAATGGTAACATATCCATGGTTTGCATTGTTTGCCGCAAGACAAGAACCTCCTGCGGGAACTAAAGAAGAACCAGCGCCCCCGCCCCCGCCGCCATTGGCTCCTGTACAACATCCATCGTTTCCACCGCCACCACCACCGTAATATCCTCCACCGCCACCGCCTCCCGAAGCGGTTTGCCAAAATCCTGCTTGACCACCATTGCCCAAGGTTCCAGGGGATCCTCCCGGAGGAGTGCCTGCCCATGGAGTACCTCCAGCTCCACCGGCTGCTTGTGTGCCTCCTTGTCCACCTTGCCCATAAGTACTGCACCCTGCAGCACCGTTGTTACAATTCGCCGCGCCGCCACATACAGGAGATGATCCCCCGCTTCTTCCTCCTCCTCCTCCTGCGACGATAACGCGGTTTGCCAAGGCTGTTCCACCAATTCGAATGTCGCTTGCTCCACCGCCTCCCCAGGAATTGTAACCTGTATTTCCATTGTTAGATGCGAATCCGGTACCTCCACCATTCCATCCTCCAGAATTATTACCCTGGGTTCCCATTCCTCCAACGTAGATATTCAGCACTTGACCGGGGGTTACAGCGATAGGCGCTGAAATTTGTGCACCATTGCCACCATTTGCACCGCCTCCTTTAGCTCCCGCCGCAACGACATTGATGGTAAATACACAGGGAGGAACAGTCCATGTTTGAACTGCACCCGTGTAATTAAAGGTAATGGATTGCCCATAAACTTTGATGGCTAATATTAATACCCAAAAGAAAACGGCAATTTTTTTCAACATAAATTGTAATTAGTGCAAATATAATAACTTAAATTTAATTTAGGTTTTGCCTTGAAATCGTGTTATTTCAACAGATTCACATGCCCGACGGCTACACGGTATTCATCGGTTATTAACACCTTAAATCGAATTCGGTACGTATACGTGCCGCTCTGCACAAGGTTGCCATTTATGCCATAACTGCCATCCCAACCTATTTGGGGATTTAAACTTTCAAACAAAAGCTCACCCCAACGGTCATAGATTTGTAAGGAGTAATTATACGGATCAATTCCGGACGTAAATACTGGCTTAAAATAATTATTGCTTGGATCGCCATCCGGGGTAAACGTGTTGGGTATGTAATAAATTAACCCATCCTGTAGCGGAATAGTAATGGTCGTACTGTCCACACATCCAAGTTGGCTGTAAGCATAAAGTAAGATGGTACTGCTTCCTGAAACGCCATTGAAAGCGTGTTGCGGCGACATTTCCGTACTCGTTCCACCGTCTTGGAACATCCACATATACGTGCTTGCTCCCACACTGTTATTAAAGAAACTGACCGTTTGAGAGGGCTCTGTGAAATAGGCAACACTTGCCTCGAAATTGGCTATGGGAGGATTTTGTGGACATAAATGGTTCAAATAGGTACTGCTTGTACTGCAACCATTCAGCGTGTTGGTTAAGGTAATGTTTTGACATCCTCCCACTGTTGCCACACCGGAGATTGAATCTCCTTGATGAGGAACCCCTCCAACAGTCCAAGTATATAAATCATGGGGTTGGGACGTGTCTGCTAAGAAGGTGTAAGATAAGGGCGTACATCCTTGAATTGCTGGGGTTAGCACCGTTGCCACCGGCATAGGATTCACAAAAACATTTCGGCTCACGGGATTGCTCGCACATCCGTTAACCGTATAGGTAACACTGATCGAGGTAGTGCTCGCTGGGGTGAATACTGCCGTTTGGGGTCCAGGTCCACCGGGAGACCAAATAAATGAACCTCCGCCTTGGCTTGGCACAGCCGTCATAGTAGCTTGTTGTCCTTGACAAATTGTGGTATCGTCCATGGTGATTACGGGAAGCTGCGTTACCGTTATATTCGACGTAGCCAGTGTACTTGTACAATTGTTTAAGGTGTAATCTACCGAAATACTCGTGGAACTTCCAGGATTTACGGCAATGCTTTGTGGTCCAAGACCCCCAGGATTCCAAGTATATGTTCCACCCGGAGCACTTGGAACAGCGTTGAGAATCATCGTATCGCCAAAGCAAATGCTTCCACTGTTTAGCGTTACCGAAGGCACTACATTCACGATGACGCTTGCCGTGGCCGTATTAACGCAACCAAAATAGGAATAGAGTACATTGTACGAAGAAGTTTGGGCAGGAGTAACCGAAATGGAAGCGGTGGTTTGCGCTGCAGCCGACCACAAGTACGTTCCGCCATTCACATCCGGTACGGCAGTCAAAATACTGGTTTGCCCTGCACAAATGGTGTCATTGGCAATCGTAACGTTGGGAATGGGGTATACCGTAACCGATACCGTTTGGGGTGCACTCGAACAGTTATTGGCAGTGGAGGTAATCGTATAGGAGACATTTCCTGTGGCGGTACTAACCGTATTGATTACATCGTTGATGGTGCTCCCCGTGCCATTCGCCGCCCCTGTGGTTTGCGATTGATTTTGGGTCCAGCTGATGGTTGCATTTCCTACGTTGCTATTTAGTCCAATGTTCACAGGGTTTCCGCTACAAATTGTGGGAGAGGCTAAGGTAGTAGCCAGCGAAGGAATAGGGTTAACCGTTACAGTAGCTGTGGCCATGGGACTGGAACAATTGGCACCGCTGGAATACACCACAGAATAAGCCGTGGTGGTATTAGGTGAAACCGTTATGGACGGCGTGGTTTGACCTCCGGGACTCCACAAAAACGTACCTCCCGGGAATGAAGGCGTAGCCGTTAACACAGCGTTTGATCCATTACAAATGGTGTCGTCCACCACAGCAACGGTGGGAACAGGATTCACCGTAACCGTGCCTGAAACCGACGCGTTTTGGCAACCTGTGGGCGCGGTGTACACAAGTGAGTAGGATGTAGTTGTGTTCGGACTTACTGTAATGTTGGGTGTGCTGGCTCCATTCGACCATGCATATGTCCCACCGGGAATCGACGTCGTCGAATTCAACGTTGCGTTTTGACCGTTACAAATATTTACACTGCTTACCGTAACAACGGGTAATGGGTTTACGATCAAAGTAGATGGCGTACTTGCGCTTACGCATCCCGCAGGCGATGTGTAGACCAGATTGTAGGTGGTTGTCGCTGCTGGTGAGGCGGTAATGGAGGCTGTAGTTTGTCCTCCCGGAGACCAGGCAAACGTACCTCCCGGAATGCTTGGTGTGGCCGTTAAAGTACCGCTTTGTCCTACACAAACCGTATCGTTGGGAATTGAAAGGGTAGGGATACCATTCACCGTGACCGTAACGGGTTGCGCTTGAGCCGCACATCCTGTAGCTGCGGAATAGCTCACCGTCCAAGAAGTGGTAGTATTAGGGCTTGCTGTTAGGGTAGGACCGTTCACGTTGCCTGGATTCCAGGTAAATACGCCCCCTGGGATATTGGAAGTCGCTGTAACACTTGCGGTTTGCCCAAGGCAAATAGCGGTGTTTGAAACTGTAATGGCTGGGTTCGGATTGACCGTTATCGTTCCTGAAGCAGGTGCACTTGGGCATTGTAAATTGCTAGTAAAGATGACCGTATAGGTGGTCGTTTGGATCGGGTTGTCTTGGATGGTGCCTGTCGCAAAACCTCCTGGGTTCCATGCGAAAGTACCATTTGGTAGAGAGGATACAGCTGTCAAGGATCCAAATTGACCTATACAAATCGTATCGTTGTTCACGGTAACAACCGGTGTTGGATTGACGGTAACCGTTCCAGAAGCGGATGGACTTACACAACCTGCTGCGGAGGTATACACCACGGAATACGAAGTTGTGGTATTGGGCGATACTGTTATAGAAGCTGTTGTGGCACCCGTGTTCCAAGCAAAAGTTCCTCCCGGCACCGAAGGGGTTGCGGTTAAGGTCGCGGAGAGTCCATCGCAAATCGTAACGCTGTTCACGGTAACCGCCGCCACGGGGTTTACGGTCACGGTACCTGAGGCTTGGTTCGCAGAACAACCTGCTCCCGAAATATAATTGAGGGTGTAGGTGGTGGTAACAGCAGGACTCACATTAATTGAACTACCCACCAGCCCTCCAGGGTTCCATGTGAAGGTACCTCCTTGGGTATTGGTGGTTGCGTTCAAAATTGCGGACTGACCTGCGCAGATGGTAGCACTGGTGGCTGTGATGGTAGGGGTAGGATTCACCGTTACCGTACCAGAAGCACTCTGCGAAGGACATCCTGCTGCAGAACTGTAATTCACGGTGTACGTTGTGGTGGTAGAAGGGTTTACATTGATGCTTTGGCTTGTACTTCCGGTATTCCAGGAATAATTTCCACCTTGTACGGTTGGCGTAGCAGTGAGGGTAGCGGTTTGCCCGTTGCAGATGGTTAAACTATTTACGGTGACATTAGGCGTTGGGTTTACCGTAACGGTTGCTGTAGCATTTTGGGCCGCACACCCTGTGGGAGCGGAATAGCTTACAGTGTAGGAGGTCGTAACATTGGGAGATACCGAAAGCGATGAACCCGTTGTACCTCCGGGATTCCAAGTAAAGGTTCCACCGGGTACACTGGCACTTGCATTCAACGTGGCACTCTGGCCACTGCAGATAGTGGGGCTATTCACCGTAATAACAGGGGTTGGATTCACGGTAATAACTCCGGTAGCAGTTCCTGGACAGCCTCCTTGTGCCGTGAAAGTAACGGTGTAAAGGGTGGTGGCATTGGGAGAAGCCGTCAATGAAGCTCCGGTAGCACCTGTATTCCAAGTGTAGGTACCCGGTAGTTGGGGGCTCACCGATGCGGTAATGGTTCCAGGTTGTCCTGCACAAACGGTAGTGGAGGTAACCGAGACGGTAGGTGAGGGGTTGATGGTAACTGTGGTACTTGCGGTTCCGATACAGCCTCCCATGTTGACGGTTACTGTGTACGTTCCAGCATTCGCAGCAGTAGCGTTGGGAATAGTTGGGTTTTGAAGCGAGGAAGTGAATCCATTTGGTCCGGTCCAAGAATACGTTCCTTGGGCGTTTGTATTTAATTGCAGCGTTGTTCCAGAACAAACGGGGCTGTTGCTCGTAGCTGTTACCTGAGCAGCACCACCCGAAAAAGTTATGGTCGCGTATCCGTTGTTATTATTGTTACCACCAACGCAAGATCCTCCAGCGGGCATAAGGGAAGAACCGCCACCGCCGCCGCCGCCGCCATTGGCACCAGTACAGCAACCATCATTTCCGCCACCGCCACCGCCGTAATAACCACCGCCACCGCCGCCACCTGAGGCTGTACTCCAAGGTCCGCCTTGTCCACCTTGTCCAAGGGTTCCTGCTTGACCACCTGGAGGAACACCTGCCCAAGGGGCTCCGCCGTTTCCTCCGGAAAATTGGGTACCACCACCACCACCTGCACCATAAGTGTTACATCCTTGTGCGCCGTTGGTGCAGTTAGCGTTTCCTCCGCATACTTGAGAACTACCCCCACCTCGTCCACCACCACCGCCAGCAACAATGACACGGTTATTTAGCGCTTGTCCGTTGATGCGCAGGTCCGTAGCACCCCCGCCACCGTAGGAGCTGTAGCCGAAATTACCTGCAGATGATTGTCCCGTGCCTCCGCCGTTCCATCCTCCTGAATTGGAGCCTTGGGTACCCATTCCTCCACAATAAATATAGATAGTTTGGCCTGGCGTAACGGCAATATTACCGGTGATGGTTGCTCCTGCGCCTCCCGTTGGACCCCCACCTTTGGCACCAGCTACCGTGGCGGTAATGTTGTATACACAGGGCGGAACAACCCACGTTTGAACTGCGCCTGTATAATTAAACGTGATGGTTTGCTGACTGAGGGAAATGGTGAAAAAGCACAGCGAAAATAGGAGTAGGTAAATGTTTCTCATAAGCTAAAAAAAAACTACGCCTAAGATACGAAAGAGGAGGCTACCTGGTGGCCTTAAATTAGCATTTAATTTATTTCAATGAATATTCTAATTACTACTTATTCGTACAGTGCGCATATTTTTGTAATCGAGAAAAAAGCGATAAAGAGCTCAATACACAAGCTTCCGAAATGATAGGCTAAATTCGGCAAAGAATTATTGCGCCATCAAGCGACCACAGGCAATGACTTTATTTGCTTGATAAACTTGATAGAAATATATGCCATTGGCCAAATTACCTCGTTGAATTACTGCGCTATTGTTGTCAAATTGATGGGTTTTGTAGACAATATTCCCCATGATATCCGTAAGTTCAATGGTCATGTCCTTGGCGTTTTCTTCAGAATGGACGGTAAGAATTGCCTGGTTTACAAAGGGATTTGGGTAAACATCCACAAATAAGCTCGATAAATCTCCTTTGTTCGCTAAACCGGCACCCACAAAGGAACCATTCCATTTGAACATACCGCCCACCGTAGAGCTTGTGTTTACGCCACCCGACCAACCAGTACTCGCATTCAAAAAGGAAACCGCATGGTGGCCTACGCCATCCAAGGTTACCCAGGTAGCGCCGTCGTCTGTTGAATAAGAAGATCCATCAGAACCCGGCCCCCAACCTGTACTTACATAGGTTCCGTTTGTGCCTGGAACATAACACAAATCGTAATCGAAAAAATTACCTGTGTAAAATAAAGGAGTCCATGTAGTTCCCCCATCGGAAGTTTTAACCAGAAGCCCACCATCTGTAGCGATTCCATTGTTGGCATCTTTGAAAGCCACCCGAGTAACATCGGTTAATCCCGTGTTTGATACTGTCCAGGTGTTGCCTTTGTCAACGGATTTATAGACGCGTCCTGCGCCGGTTCCAAACCATACCTTGTTGCCTTTAACGGAAAAGGCATTATCGTTCGCCGTTTCTCCTGAAAGGTTGGCGGGGACATTGTTGGCAGGAATTCTGGTCCAAGTCGTTCCTCCATTGGTGGTGGTGTAAATTTCCCAATAACCGGTATTTGAATCCCCAACACATACCCCGTTATTCTGATTGAAGAAATGCACAAAATCGGCCCAGCCATCAGGGGAAGTAAATAATGCTGTAGTTTGTGCTGTCCAGTTGTTTCCACCGTCGTTTGTTCGATAAATTTTACCTCCACCGTTGTTGTTGTCCACCATGCTAACCCAAGCGGTGTCTTTGTTGTATGCGGAAATCGATGTAAAATCCCAACCGTTCGCGCCGTTGACATTTTTTGCGCTCCAGGTGGTTCCTCCATTGATGGTTCGTGTAAATTTTCTCACGGGCGTATTATAGGCCGTGTCGTAAGCGGTTGCCCAAACCACATTGGCATCCACAATTGAGATACTGTTTATTCCATAACTCGAATTAGCGAAACTAGAAGCCTGGGTTACCCATTGCGCTTTAGCAATAACGGCAAAGAGGAAGGTAGAGGCAAGGATAATATAGTTTTTCATTGTAGTGTTATTCAGGATAAGGTTTGAAATCATCGTAAAAATAGGAATAAAATAATACCTTCAATGCATGCTGAAAAAAGGATTCGATTTTCTTTTTTTAGAATACTAAAGTTTCGTTTTTTGAAACGAAAAAAGGTGAACACCGAATTATCGAAGTACGTTGAGTGTGCCCGTTATTTCAATTTTTTCACCTCCGAGTTTTGTCCCGAAAATAATGTTCCAAGTATAGGTTCCTGCTTGCGCTTTGATCCCCTCTCCATAATATCCGTCCCAACCCACATAAGGATTGAATGATTCCCAAATTAACTCACCCCATCGGTTGTAAACCAGCGCATGATAAAGATACGGGTCAAAACCGCTCGTAAATACGGGAAGCCAGATCGGATTGTGTTGATCATCATCCGGTGTAAAGGTGTTTGGAATATAATAAAGGAGGGGTTCACGGTATCCAATGTATTGCTTTATCGAATCCGTACAGCCCAAAGGCGAACTGGCCACTAGAGTAACAAAAAAGCCGGAAATGGTATTGGTAAACGTATGAGATCCGTCTTCTAAATTGCTGCTGCTTCCATCGCCATAATGCCAAACATAGGATGAGGCTCCTTGGGATCCGTTGTTAAAAGTTATACTCTCTGAAGGAACGCTGAATTCAGCGGGGGAAAATGAAAAACTCGCCACGGGATCGGCCTCAACACAAAGGTAGTCGCTCAGCAAACTCGAGGCAGCACAACCGCTAACGTTTACCTGAAGTTCAATGTCGTAACAGCCCGGATAGATTAAACTATAATCAATGCTGGATGCCGTTCCGATTTGTTGCCCATTCGCCAACCAGTTGTAGGTAGCCCCGGCCATGGCTTGGGTAGTTAAGGTGCCTTGGAGCGGCGAACATCCGTGCAGAGAATCAGCACTGAAGGACACCGATGGATTGGTGGAAATCAAAATATTAACGCTCGTTGTATCGGCACATTGACCCGGATTGGGCGTGAAAATCGAACTGAACGTACCGAGCTGTTGGGTGTTTACCATCGACGGTAACCAAGATCCCACCAGGCCATTACTCGATGTTTGGGGAAGCGCTGGTGCAGGAATTAAGCCAAGGCAAAACGGGCCTTGTGGGGGAAATATAGGTTCGGTTAAGGGCGTCACAAACACTTGGATGCTGTCATGGCCACCGCAACCGTTGACCGCTGTCGCAACATAATAGGTTATCGATTGAAGAGAGCCTCCAGTATTGGTTAATAGCTGATTGATGCTTCCTCCTGAACCCGAAGAAGCCCCAACAATGTTCGGATTCTGGGATGGGTTGTAGTTAAAAATTGAAACTGAAGGGCTACTGGAAATATTGGTGAAAAAATTCGTGCCGCTGCATAGGGTATCGTAAGGGGGTAAGTTGATTTGAATGGGTGCATTTACCTGTACATTCACCACATCTACGGTTTGACATCCCGTGTTATCCAATCCGTTGAGCAAGGCTACAAAATTGCCTAAATTTGGATAATGCACGGTGTGAGGTCCAACTCCTGAAGCCGAAGTGGGCGCAGCGTTTGGGGTAAAGTTCCAGGTGTAACTGTTGCAAAATTGCGAGGCATTCGCATCGAAAACCACCGAATCACCCACGCAAATGTTCAAGGTAGAAGCCGTAATTTGCGGGGCAGGCCCTTGGAAGGTACCGCCGTTGGGGTTGTTGTTGTTGAATGTTAGGGTAAATCCTGTACTGGCGGAAAAGTTATTGACCAAAAGCGCGTAGCTGGTGCCTGGGGTCATGGTGACGCTTTGTATGTAGGCATTATTTACCCCAAATTGGCAGCCTGGCCATTCACTTAAATCCACGTCATTTAGGCTCATTCCGGTCGATCCAGTAGCATTCAGGCAAGAACTCGAACAGCATCGAACAGGAGTCCTCGGTCCGCAGGGGTTGTTCGTATTTAACTGATAAAAAATGAAGTCGATGTCATCCAAGGGATTGATGGGCGTGATGTCAAAGGTTAAAGGTCCGCCCGTGGCGCAGGTCCAATAAAACCAAGAGGAGTTCGATTCATCAGGCCCGGGCATGTCTAAACAAGTGCCCGGTTCAGGCTCGTCGTTGTTTAGTCCTCCTCCGCTGAGCGATGCCACACTTACCGGGTTTTGGTTGCATAAGAAAGCTGCCCCGTTGCAGTCCGCACCTGGATTGGCGGTAGGGGTGTAGCTGTTGATGCAAAGCTCGAAAGTGCCTTGGTTGTTGGTGGGGGTTGAAACGCGAATATAATAGGTGTTTCCAGGAACAAGCGCACCTTCATAAAGTTGGGTGGTTCCAAAACCGGGTGTTCCGTTCGCACAATTTAATTCGTTTAGATTCCCACCGCATATTCCATCATACAAGGCTAAACGGGGCTGACCCATGCTCCCTCCACCACCGATTCCACTGGCCGAAAGTAATACGTCTGTCCCTAATGCCGTGAATGAAAACCAAACATCTTGCGAAGCATTGGCTGGCCAACAGGTGGGTAAACCGTACGAACCTACTGTGGCGCCCACATTGGTAAAAAATCCATTTCCAGAGCAGTAATTCAATACGTTATTGATGGGAGTAGCCTGGGCGCAATCGTCGCCTTGCCCTAATACTACAAAGGGAATCCAAAGGATTAACGCATAGAATAGCAGTTTTGGCATCGGGTTGTTAGACGAAAGTTAATCATTTTGGTTGGTAATTAAGTTAATGTTAACTTAATTTTTTATCGCGTTTACCCTTTTTTGCCGTTGCATGGGGTTTTCTTTGGGTTGATTTTGCTTAAATAATTGATAGCGTGAGGGTTGAATTATCTCAGGCCAGGTATTGTTGTTTAAGTCCACATCCGCAGTTTCAAGAAAGGGATCCAAACGAATTTCCTTTACTTCCTTGTCGAAAATAAACACCTTCGATACCTTGTCTTCGTATTGTCGCCAAATTTCAACTGGTATCCGCTGTATTTCGGTGCTGTCATCTGCGAAGGTAAATCGCAAGATTAAGGGCATGACCATGCCGCCAATATTCTCAAAATTCACCTCGTAAAAATGTTTTCCTGCGTTCAAGAGCGCTAAATCTTTGTCGCTGGTTTTGGTCTTGAATTCCTCGTACTCTTGTTGGTCCAAAGCATCCACGAAATACAGGTTGCGCTTTGCGTAATAATCATCGATGAGGGTGTCGCGCTCGTTGACCGTTTGTTTGATGGAATGCTCGTTGCGTGTGACACCAATATGCACATCTTTTTCATTGGCTTGCTCTTTTAGAAATGCTTTTTCAACCGCAGGATTTTGGCTGTTCAATTGAAACCACTTTACCTCTTTAATGGCGATATCTACGGGCTGTGTTCCGTAAAACCAACCACGCCAAAACCAATCAAGATCCACCGCAGAGGCGTCTTCCATGGTGCGGAAGAAATCGGCCGGACTTGGATGCTTGAATTTCCAACGTTCGCAGTAGGTTTTGAAGGCGTAATCGAATAATTCCCTTCCCATGATGGTCTCGCGCAAGATATTCAAACCGGTGGCTGGCTTGCCGTAGGCATTGTTCCCGAATTGAAAAATGGATTCGGAATTGGTCATGATCGGGGAGATGAATTTTTGGTCGCCGCGCATGTAATCCGCAATCAGGTGGGCAGGACCACGGCGCGAAGGATAACCGCGTTCCCATTCTTGTTCGGTGAGGTATTGCACAAAGGTGTTCAGGCCTTCATCCATCCACGTCCATTGCCGTTCATCGGAGTTGATGATCATCGGAAAAAAGTTGTGACCAACCTCATGAATGATAACACCCCACATGCCGTATTTCTCGCTTTCCGTATAGGTGCCATCCTCCTCCGGACGACCTCCGTTAAAACAAATCATGGGGTATTCCATCCCAATCCACTTGGAATGCACCGAAATGGCTACAGGATAGGGGTAATCCACCGTGTATTTGGAGTAGGTTTTGATGGTGTGCGCGACGAGTTTCGTGCTGTATCTTTCCCATAATGGATTTCCTTCTTTGGGATAGTACGACATGCACAAGATGTTTTTCCCTCCAACCGTTACATTTTGGGCGTCCCAAATGAATTTTCGAGAACTCGCGAACGCAAAGTCTCGCACGTTGGTGGCTTTGAATCGCCAGGTTTTGGTACTTGATTTCTTTTCTTTTTCTGCCGCTTCTGCTTCCGCCTGCGTCACAATGAGTACAGGGGAGTTCGATTTCTTGGCTTGGTCAAATCGTTGGCGTTGGATTGCGGTGAGTACTTCCCCACCGTTTTGCAATTCACCCGTTGCAGCTACGATATGGTCCGAAGGAACTTGGATCATTACATCGTAATTACCAAACGGCAGCGTGAATTCACCGCGGCCAAGAAACTGCTTGTTTTGCCATCCTGTTACATCGCTGTAGACGCACATGCGCGGGAAAAACTGCGCCAGCGTGTACAAATAGTTTTTATCCTTTTCAAAGTACTCGTAGCCTGATCGGCCCCCCACCGCCATGCGGTCGTTGATGTTGTACCACCATTTTACGGTGAAACTGATGCTGCTTTTGGGTGAAAGAGGGGTAGATAAATCAATCCGAAGCATGGTTTTGTTGATGTAATAGCGCATCGCTTGGCCGGAAGTAGAGGTGATGCTTTCCACCTTAAATCCGCCGTCGTAGTAGAAAAAACGTTTTTGGATATCGCCCAAGGACTTGAAATCTTCCATTTTTTCCACTTCGATGAGTTTGGTGTCGGAATGCGCATCGTAGATGTTTTGGTCGAGCTGCAACCATAAGTAGGGAAGGGCGTCAGGCGAATTGTTGGTGTAGGTAATGACTTCCGTTCCCATCAGTTTTTGCTTGGCGTCGTCCAAGACAAGATTCATTTTGTAATCGGCTTGTTGTTGATAGTAGGCGTGCCCTGGAGCTCCTGCCGCGTTGCGGTATTCATTAGGGGTAGGAAGTTCAACGTCCAATTGGGCAAATTTTTTCTGCGCCCAAGGCACGGCACAAACGGCTAAAAAGAAGAGAAAAAGGATTGTTTTTTTCATGGGGTTACAGGGATTTCTTTGGAGGAGTCGGTGGCAAGGAACGTGAGCACATGGTGTTTACCATGCTTTAGAAAATCGGCTTTATTTTGTTGATCAGGAAAATAATTGCTCAGCAGGGGAAAGGATAACTGAAGTATTCCATTCCTCGGGGTTTCTTCGGAAGAAAGGTAGAATATCAAATCGCCGTTTTCCTGAAGATCGTGACCATCTACCTTGAAATAAAGGGGCTGCATATTTTGGGTTAAGGTAAAGCCTGAAAGGACCAGTTGTTCCAATTCCAAGCGCAGGCTATCCGTGCGAAGGATTTGATCGATGGTAAAATCATGGCCATGCTTTTTCGAGGTAATGAAAGCGATATCATGGGCGGTAAGGGTTAAAGAGGCCTGAAATTGTTGCTCCGTAGGGTAATATTCCATTTCCAAGAACGCGAAGTGGTAGTCGTGGGAAAAACCAATAAAGCTGGTCCACAAAAAAAGGATGAGCGCGAAAGGTTTGGTTTTCATGGTGGCTAAAATTACTACTTTTGTGACAATGCTCCAACGTCTCGGTATTTTACTCCTGCTTTGCGTTCTGCTTACGGGTTGCGGTGCACCAAGCAATGAATCTGGTCTGAAAGCGGGAGACCTGCTATTCCAAGATTTGGATTGCGGGCCCATGTGCGATGCGATTGAAGCGGTAACCGAAGGGGCGCAAGGAAAGGATTTCTCACATTGCGCAATGGTCGTTAAGGTACAGGATTCTTTAGAAGTTTTAGAGGCCATGGGAAAAGGAGTCGTGCTCACTTCGCTCAAGGATTTTAAGGCACGCAGCCCGAAGATCCTCGTTGGACGCTTGAAGAATGG
>Ga0214921_10003611_pt1 | contig 23477 bp, 23 predicted proteins | sample LL1505_MetaG_FD_177992 | JGI IMG/M metagenome (GOLD analysis project Ga0214921, IMG submission 177992) | Freshwater microbial communities from Lake Lanier, Atlanta, Georgia, United States - LL-1505 | ecosystem: Environmental > Aquatic > Freshwater > Lake | place: USA: Georgia | collected...
TAGGTACACAGGCTAGAGCAAACTTGGGGTTATGTGTAAATACAGTAGCTGATAACTCAAATGTTACAATGTCAGATGCCAAATTATTTATAAGTGGTTCAAGTGGTAACGTTGGTGTTGGTACTGACAGTCCAGCTTATCCATTACATGTTAATGGTACTTTAAATGCAAAAGATATTATAATTAATGCAAATACAAACAACTTGTACGTAGCAGTTGCTTATAACAGTTCGATTGCTGCTACGTCTACCGATGGTGTAACATGGACACAACGAAGTTTACCCGCGAGTGCAAACTGGATCTCAGTCACGGTCAACACAGTAACAGGAGTTTTTGTGGCAGTTGCTCATAATAATTTGATTGCTGCTTCGTCTACTGATGGTATCACGTGGACACAACGAAGTTTACCCGTGAGTGCAAACTGGTACTCGGTTACGGTCAACCCAAATACAGGAGTTTTTGTGGCAGTTGCTTCTAGCAGTTCGATTGCTGCTTCATCTACCGATGGTATCACGTGGACACAACGAAGTTTACCAGTGTATGCAAGCTGGGAGTCAGTCACGGTCAACCCAAAGACAGGAGTTTTTGTGGCATTTGCTAGTGGTAATCCGATTGTTGCTACGTCTACTGACGGTATAACATGGACACAACGAAGTTTACCAACAGCAACTGGCTGTAGCTCAGTCACTGTCAACGAAAAGACTGGAGTTTTTGTAGGACTTGTTTATAATACTTCGATTGCTGTTACGTCTACTGACGGTATCACATGGACACAACGAAGTTTACCAGTAAGTGCCTCCTGGACCTCAGTCACGGTCAATCCAGTGACAGATATTTTTGTGGCAATTGCTACTAGCAGTTCGATTGCTGCTACGTCTACCGATGGTATCACGTGGACACAACGAAGTTTACCAGTGTATGCCTCCTGGACCTCAGTCACGGTCAATCCAGTAACTGGAATTTTTGTGGCAGTTGCTTATTATAACAGTTCGATTGCTGCTACGTCTACTGACGGTATAACGTGGACGCAACGAAGTTTACCCGTTAGTGCAAACTGGAACTCAGTCACGGTCAAGGGGACTAATAACTTAGTAAGCATTGGAACTTCTACGCCACATCCATATTATCAATTACATGCTGTAAGTACTACATCTCTACCTGCTATCTGCGCACAAAGTAATGCACAGTTTGCAAACCTCAGTATAAACAACTATAGTGTAAATGGTAGGGAATATTATGCTGGATCTGATAATTCTGGATGCTTTTACATTTATGATAATACAGCTTCTGCATTTAGAATGACAATCAATAATAGTGGTTTTGTTGGTATTGCTACAACAAGTCCAGGTAATTGTCTACAAGTAAAAGGTTGTTTTAAGGCGGATAGTCATACGACAAGTATTAACAATGGATGGATTTACTTGGGGGTTGATGGCCGTATTGAAGTAGGTGGGGGGAATACGTGGTTATTTGGTGGAAACGGTACCTTATATGGTCCAGGTCCGTATCAAAATAATTCTGATAGCAGAATCAAAGAAAATATTGTAGACGTAGACGACACATCTGCTCTAAATATTCTAAGACAAATTCAACCTAAACGTTACAATTACGTCGATAGACAAAATAAGGGAGATTCACCAGTATGGGGATTTATTGCTCAACAAATAGCTGGCGTACTTGATTATGCTGTAGATACTATAACACAATTTATTCCAAACATTTATGAACAAACCGGTGTCGCGAGTGACAATCATACAATTACCTTAAATGAAAAAACAACTACGGGCCTCACTGTTGGTATGAGAATTAAGCTAATTAAGACTGATAAATCATCAATTGAAACCTGGATAACTGGAATAGTAGACAATAAGAACTTTACTGTAGAATGTGATTTAACAGATATAAAACACGAAGATCAAATTTTTGTTTATGGTATTCAAGTAGACGATTTCCACTCTTTAAATAAAGATGCCATTTTCACAATCGCAACAGCTGCTCTTCAAGAAGTTGATCGAGAATTACAAGCAGAAAAGGAGAAAACGCAAACATTAGAAAATGAACTTGGCCAACTAAAACAGTTTATCCAATCCAAATTCCCTGGAGAGTTACTTTAGTTACTTTTTTGATGTTACTTTTTTGATTTTACTTTTTATAAAAGTAACTATTTAAAAACAAATTTGTTTATATAATAAATTTGTTTAACAATGTCCTTGAATGATTATAATTCGCAAGTAGAAAAATTACTTATAGATTCAGAGATAACATCTTATTTTACGTACAATAATAAAGATATTGTACAATTTATCAAGACATATATTGAAGTTGATAAAATATTGGGGTCAAAAATGACAAAACCAGATTTATTATATGATAAACTTGATGAAATTCGGACAGCTTTATCGAATCACAATGTTCAATTATCAAATCTTTCTACAAATTTTTCTAATTCTACTGCTATTTTACAATCCAGAATAGAAAACATTCGAGACATTACCAATAACGAATTACGAACGATGTTTTTAGACTTGCAACAACAACTTGCTCGAGGAACAGAGACATCGGAATTAAGATCAGTATTTGAAACTTTTCGTGAACGTATTGAAATATTAAACAATCAAAAATTAAATGATATTGATCGTAAAAATTTAGAAATATTTTCAAATTTACAAACTAGTTTCGAGAGATCATTGGATTCTCATCAAATTAATAATAAAATTGTATCGATCGAATCGACTCTTTCAAGTATTAATGAAAATTTTTCAAATAATTCGGCAAAAAAGGGTCAGGTTGCAGAAACTGTTTTGTTTAATGTATTAACAGAGGCATTTCCGGATACAGAAATTGCCGATACATCACACATGCCAAATTCTGGTGATATGCAAATGGTAAGAGATGATAAGCCAACTATTTTAATTGATTCTAAAAATTTTGGTAGTAAAACAGTACCAAAAAGAGATCTTGACAAATTTTACACGGATATTCAACAAAATAATTGTTCTGGCATTCTTTGTAATGCATTTGGGGGAATTGCAAATAAACAGCATTTTGAAATAGATATTGTTGATAAAAATATTATAGTATTTGTTCATAATCATCAATTCGACTCTAATGTATTTCGTTTAGCAACTAATATAATATATAATATGCATCAAGAATTGCGAGATAAACAAACTGATAGTATCATATTGGATCAAAGATTATATCAAAATCTTAAAATAGAATATAATTATTATATTCAAACATTTAGACATCACTTGGACATTATAAAATCAAATGTGAATTCTTTATCACAACTGAGTTTTACTCTTTTGGATAATTTTTTTAAACGTAAAGCAACAAATGTGGAATTAAAACAATATAGTTGTCACGTTTGTTCAGCTCAATTATCTACAGAAAAAATATTAAAAACTCATTTGAAAAAACAACATGGTAACATATTACCACCAAAAAGTAATACACCACTAGTTGCGTCTGTTGTGTATAATCCAATTGGAAGACCAAAGGGTTCTGACCAAACACCTAAACCAAAACGAATTAGAAAAAAGAAGGCGAATAATGAAATATCAAATTCTGATCAAGAAAACCAAGAAAACCAAGAAAACCAAGAAAACCAAGAAAAATCTGACCAAGAAAACCAAGAAAAATCTGACCAAGAAAACCAAGAAAAATCGGATCAAGAAACTCAAGAAAAATCGGATCAAGAAAACCAAGAAAAATCTGAACAAGAAGATCTTAACCAAAAAAGTTCAGAACCAATACAAATTATTAAATTTTAAAGAGTACGTAGAGTGTACAAAATGGTTATTTTAAATAAATGTTTTAAAATGTTTAAAATATTTAATTATTTTAATGTGTATATAATAATGAATCTATTTGTAGGTATCATGTTAGTTATTTTTGTATATTTAGTCGTGAGGAATTGGTGTAAGGATACTGATAATAAATCACATATAATATCTCGTATTATGAGGGGTAGTGCTCGGTGGTCATTGGCTAGTAAACAAGATAGGAGTCCTTTGGTAGCAGTATTGCATGCTAATTATGGTTGTGCTTATTTATGGGCATTAAAGGATGTTTTTAATGATTATGAAATTAAATCAGCTACTGGAATTGATGTTGTAGAATTTCAAAATAAGATTACAGACATTCAAGATACAGCTACAAAACGTATGGTTAAATTATGTCCAGCTTATGCTGGTGGTATAGAAGATAAGATTCTTTCTGATATTGCTGGTGAATCGTAATACATTTATTATAAAATAATAGGATAAGATAGTTCTATCATAGCTGATCTTGTACTATAAGAACTGGAGGTATCAGAAGAGCTTGAAGAGCTAGATGAACTGGAGCTTGAAGAGCTAGATGAACTGGAGCTTGAAGAGCTGGAACTATCAGAAGAACTTGAAGAGCTGGAGCTATCCGAAGAGCTTGAAGAACTAGATGAACTGGAGCTATCAGAAGAGATTGAAGAACTAGATGAACTGGAACTATCAGAAGAACTTGATCTAGAAGAACTTGAACTTGAACTTGGAGATCTTCCTCGTGGTTGGGCGATTTGAAATGTTATATTTGTATCGGGTGTAATTTGTTTAGTTACAGATGAACTACCTTTTACAATTTCTTTTGTTCGTTTTGTTTTTTTTGTCATTTTTATTTTATACTATATACCAAGAAAAAAAAAATATACATTTTACATAGAAAATATGTAAAAAATAAAATGTACGAGATATACGTTTTAAACAATGTTGTCAATCCATCCCCACGCAATAATACTTATTCTGCCTTTAGAATCTTGATTTTTGTCTTGTAAAATTCCATGTCTCCAAATAGCATTTGTGTCATTTCCAAAAGAATATACAGTACTATCTTTTTGGGGTACACTAACTACGGATTTAGTTTTTGCATGTTCAAACGCCGCATCTTTAGTGGTACCAAAAGAAACAGCTACTGTAAAATTTTGTAATTTTGTGATTGTGGGATCAATAAAAGATTTGTCATGATGAAATGGTTTCCAATGATCATTATTTTTATACCAATTAAATCTGGTTGTATTGATTTTCATATTAAAAAATGATGTTAATCTATTTATTACCATATTAAAGGTTGGGCATTTAGTTTTCCAATCTAATTTATCATCTGCAATAAGATGAGTTCCTTTGATTTTATCATTACCGTGCCATAATTTAAGCAAATCATCTTGTGATATTCCACAATTCTCTATTTCTTGAATGAGTTTATCGTATATTTCGTACGGTTGATAATCATCAAATATATTAGGTGAAAGCACAACATCTTTACTAGTAATTGCTGGTAAGTCAACTTTATTATTTTGACTAAAAGATCTTAAATCTAATAAGATTCTCATATCTACTGATTTTTTATCAATAGGATCAAATGATTCAGTATTTCGAAAGCGTTTATTGTTATATTTATCTTTATTCTTTTTATTAGGTTTTTTTTGTTGATTAGATGTTTTAGATGATGTATCGTTATTGTTAAAAATGTGTTGTTTTTTACAAGCTGTATCAAATTTACAATTGCCATATTTCCAAAAGTGAAAGCAAATAGTTGGATCATGTAGGAATTTACAATCATCTCTAGTGCATTTTTGATGCATAAAATTTCTACAAACAGGTGTAGGTACCTTTACCGACGAGGTCGATAGACGGCAAGGTACCTTTACCGACGAGGTCGATAGACGGCAAGGTAATAATGATGTGTCGGTTGTGTTTGTCATTATAAGACAACTCTGATAAATTTTATTTATTCAATTTATTCACTCTGATAAATTTTTAAAGTAAATCGTCTATATATTCACGATGATTCCAGAATATTTTATTGATTTTCTCAAAAATCTGTATGTATACATAGATTAGAATACTGATAATAAAAAAAATTAGCAAATAAAGAAATAGTGATATAAAAAAGTAGAAATGACTATCTATATCTTGAAATTTTAATTTTAATTCAATGCTAGGTATTTCGTCATCCATTGTCATTAAAAAAGATTGTCTTTTTATTTTAATTCAGTTTATTTACATTTTATTTTTTTAAAGGAATATAATATATGTTCGAGGAGATTAGAAATTTGTTTATTACAGAACACGGATCTTTTGTAAAATTGCTACAATTTGAAACATTGGTAATAGTGGTTATTTTGTTAGTATTTTTTAATACGTTTTTCGAAAGATCTTATGGGTTTGTTATTATTTTATTAGTATTTGCATTATATATTGCTAATCAATATGTTATTCTTAGAAATAATAAAACCACGGATTTCAATAAAATTACTATGATGAAATTAAATCAATTACAGAAAAAATCATTAGATTATATCACTGAGAAAATACAATTAATGAATTCTCAAGTTTCTAAAGCTGGATCTTTATCGAAAAAAGATATTGATGAATTGTATAAACGTAATGATTTAAATAGTTTGTATATAGATGCTAATTTAATCAACTTTTTATTTTCAGTTATTAAATTATACGATTACAATCCTGGTGAATATTATGCGTTATTGCAGGGAACAAATAATATTTTAAAAATAAAACGTGATATAGATACTTTTTATGAAAGTAATGGTGAATATCCTGAAAACACAAGTGAATTGTTCCAAGCTGCTTTAGAACTAAAACAAAAAACAGTTAATAACATGCATAATTTTATATATACAGTTCCTAAAATGAATATAATGTATTCATATATTAATGATTCTATAGAAAGATATTCTATTTTGATTTCTAGAATTACGGATGATATTTATCTAAGTTATAAAAAAAATCTCAAAAAAAGAGGTGTAAATAGTAGTACACGATTCGTTAATTATAATACTACAAAGCATTTTGATGCAATGGATAATTATTCACCTGTTCCAAAAAATGAATCAAAAGTTCTCAATTTTTATATTTAATACATCGAGTTATTCGAGTTATTTTATATAAGTTGAAATTAAAGATTGTAAATACAATATTGATTTACGATCTGATACTTGAGTAAAATATGTATTTAATGATTTATATAAACTATATAAATCTTCATCTGTAATCGTATTTTGTTTTTGTAAAAGGTGTGATTGTGTAAAATCAATAGTATAAAGTACAAATGTATTTGCGTTTATAAAAATATTACCAATATGTAAATTACCATGAAAAAAGTTGTGTTTTTTAAATGTATTAACAAATGAAAATAATTCATTTAATAAAACTCGCAACATAGTGTAATTTTTACATTTTTGTAAATAATTATATAGAGAAATTTTGTTATTTATAATGTAATGTAAAGTTCTATTTTCAAGATCTATATCGAAATCTAATGTAATTCTTTTATTTGATAAATATTGATGTAAAATAATTTCACAAGCAAAATTGTCATCGTCCGTGTAATATTTCACAATGTTATTACAGTGTTTTTCATAAAAACTATTTTGTAAAAAGTAACCATTGTATTTATTTAAAAGATAACAATCAGTGTCTACAATATCTTGTTTAAATATATTGTTTTCAGTTTCTGTTTTTATCGTTTTGTACATTAAGATTACGTACAATAAAAATATTATTTTTCAACGTTTCGTGAAATTTTACGTTTATGGCAAGCTATTTCTGAATTAATAGATAGTATACGTAAATAATTATTTGTATTTGGGAAATATTTATAATAATCTTTTATCATTTCTTTTTCAAATAATAATTTTTGTAATTGTAATTCATCTTTGTTTGTAGGATTAGTAAAAGTATTAGTTAAATATAACATTATATTATATTTAACTGAACAGCATTTTCAATTTTATTTAAGAAATGCTTTATTTTAATTGACAAATGCTCTATATTTAAATTGGCATGATGTAAAGTCTGAATAATCAGATGTTTTATATTGAAGTTGTCCAAAATCGGTAATATGAAATTGTATACCAGTATCATCTCCAACATATGTTTTAACAATTTCCCATGATCCATTTTTATTAACACCTCGGATATGGAAATTAGTATATAGATTAGTAGATGCTAGTATTTTGGCGCAAAGATATATATCAAATCCCCATATAGTATTACTAAAGTACAAATCTGTAATATCTGTAAAACTGGTTTGGTTGTTTTCGGCTGTAAAAATAACTGATGTAAATCTATCTTGTGAATTTGGTGTCATTTGTGTATTGTTGACATACATTTTTTCACCGACATACAATGTTTTGCCTATACTTCCGCCACCAGCAGTAGTTATAGTACCACCTCTAGTAACAGAACTAGCATCTGTAGTATTTGATATACTAATACCTCCAGCTATTAAAATACTACCTGTAGATGAATTAGATGATACGGCTGTGGATACATATGTAGCAGACCCTGCGTATATAGGTAAATGATCTGAAAATACAACATTTGATTGTCCTGGATTTTGAACTGAAGATCCAAATTCAAAACGATCATTAATTTCATTATAAAGAACTCCAACAAATGGTTTATTATACAAATATACATTATCACCACCTGAAGGATTTTGTGTTGTCCAATCAGAAGAAATAGTTGCTATTTTAGTAGTTCCATTATAGGATGTTATTTTTCTAATTTGATTGGTACTAAAACCGGAAACTATCTTTAACCACCATCCTGTATAATGTTCATCAATTGCACTTGACGATATACTAAATTTGACTTGTGTAGAATTCATACCTGATTGATTTGGTAAAGTAACTATTTCTGGATATTGATCTGCCACAATATCTCCAGATCCACTATCATTATCTTCTTGATAACGTTGTACAATAAATCCAGAGTCACGTGATCCTGTTGGACCAGAATTTAGGACTAAAACGTTATCTTTAATGACAGTGTTGACAGCATTAATAGATGTGGTTTGCCCATTTACAGTTAAATTACCTATAATTTGAGTATTACCTAGTACGTTGACATTACCTGAAATACCTACACCTCCTGAAATTAAAACGGCACCGGTACTTACATTGTTACTAGGGGTACTTGAGTAAATAACAACATCTCCTCCAATGTTTACATTTTTAGCAATACTCATACCTCCAGCCAATGTGAATGATCCTCCATTTTCCAAATTAACAGCTGGACTTGTATTTGATATACTAACACCACCTAAAAAGACAACACTTGCATTATCTTTAGAAGTGCTAATAGTGGTATTGTTAAAAACAACGTGACCATCAGAATTCGAAATATCAAAAATCTTTTCGACGTAATTTCCTAAAGAATCATATCTAGAAATAGAAAACGCGTGTGATACAGTAGATTTATTGATAGAAAAACGTCGGATATTAAAGTTATCATACATATTGATAATATTATCACTAATACTATGATAATTGGTTACACCAGAAAAGTGTGTATTACCACCTATATATACATCTTTACCAATACTTGCACCACCAGCTGTTAAAAAGCTTCCACCTGTACCAAGACCAGTAGCATTTGTATCGGTTTGTATGGTAATACCACCATAAGTAACTAGTGATCCTGTACTAAAATTAATAGCATCATCTACAGAAGTTAAGGTTAAATATGCATATGTACTAGAACTACTTCCACTTCCATTAATAGATCCCCCTACATACAAATCACCACCAACAGATGCACCTCCTGCTACACTTAAGCCACCACCATTACCGACATTTGTTGCATTCTCACCGCATTGAATTGAAAGTCCGCCGTGTACAACAACAGATGCATGTAAATAAGAACTAGATGGAGTTTCATCTAAAAAGTGTGTAACACCACCTACAAATACATTTTTAGCAATACTTGCTCCTCCAGCAATAGTAATAGCTCCACCATTAGTAACGGATTCAGATTGAGTTGAAGTCGTTATACTAATTCCTCCACTCACAATTAAACTGGCCGTAGACGAATTTATACTATCTACTGAACTAGTAAATGTTATAGTATCAGAACAATTCAAAGTACCACTTATATCTAATTTTGCAACGGGGTTTTGTACACCAATACCAACATTACCAGAGGTTTGTAACATTAATTGATTATCATTATCGAGTGAATGAATATCAATAAATCTAGCAAAACCTACACCGGTACGTGTTGTTTTAATATGATATCCATTAGTGGTAGTAGATATTTGAAAAGATTCATTATTTAAAGCATTTGGATTACCAAGACTATACATTGAAAAATCAAACGGGTAGACTGTAGAAGAAACTGATGTATCACCAACGATATTTACACTTGGATATTTATTTTGTGCTCCAGTAAGAGTCAATGTTGAAAAATTGTTATTAAGAGTAGTATTCATTTTCATTTGATAATCAACTTCATTTCCCAAAATAAAATTGTTTGCTAAAAATAAATCTTTTGTTATAGTTGCACCACCAGCTACTCGTAGTGATCCTGTACTGGCACCTGTTGAATTTTCAGTCGAAATGACATTTAATATATTATCAACAATACTTGGAGCATTAAATAAAAGATGACCAGTAGTTTGTACAACTATTTGTTGGTTTCCTAGAACCAAGTCTCTTAGTATACCTGTTCCTGAATTTTTTGGTGTAATTTCATAATAACTATTAGTAGAATCCCATCCTAAACGTAAATATTCACTATCCGTAGTTTGATTTGGTAACCCCAAGCCAAAAATACAAAGATCATTATCTTCTGTTACACTTCCACTTTTTGTAAAAAAATTAATACTTGAATTTTCACTTGAATTAGCTGATTGAAAAGATAAATCATTATCTACTTTTCCTCCTCCTATTATTGTATAACGTTGTGTTTTACCAGACAGAACAACATCTCCATCGCCAGTAATTTTAAAGATTTCATTAGAAGTATTTACACTTGTTCCAGAATAGAAAATGTGAGCAGATGTAGTATCAGGTACTTGATACACTATAGATCCTTCTGTGTTTCCAAATCCAGTAAATTCGTGTGATTGGGTTACATCTCCTGATAAAATAATTTTATTTCTTTTAAGATTAAGTGGATCGACAGATAAAGAATCACCAATAAAAGTATGTTTATGAATACTCATACCACCGCCAACAGTGAGTGATCCACCATTTGAAACGGATACTGCATCTGTTGTATTAGCTATACTAACACCTCCAGTGATAACCATACTAGCAGTTGATGCATTTGTAAATGGTGTTGTATCAAACATGGATATACGATTAGAAAAAATACATTCTTCTTGAGCAATGGTAACTACGTCATTTAAATTAATATCACCGGTTGAACTGATATTTATATCACCTGTAAAATTATCTACATTTAAATGATCTCCTGTAACATTAATAGTGGATGAACTAATATTTAGGGAATTATTTAATGTTAATTGATTGTCACAATGGTTAACGATGATGCCATTAGAAGTTTCGATTGTACCAACTATATTCATATTTTTACCAATACTTACACCTCCAGCTACAGTTAATGCACCTCCATTTGAGCCATCTGATACATTTGTAGTTGATCCAATGCTAATACCACCTGAAACGTACAAAGCTCCAGAAGATGAATTTGTACTAGGATTTGTTATATTAATTTGCAAGGATGTATCACTTAAATCTAAACGTTTATTAACACCATCTGGACTAATGTAAAAATTTTTATTAGTTATAGTATCTAAAAACATTCTATTTGTACTTAATCCATTGATTTGTAATACACTATTTGTGCTATCCAAGACTAAATTTTTTCCTATATAGGCATTTTTCATTATACCTACTCCACCCGCTACAGTTAACGCACCACCAGATGTTGAACTATTACTATCAACGCTTCCATTGATACTAATTCCTCCTTTAGTTATAAGAGATCCTGATAGAGTACTTTCACTAGTAGTTGTACTATTTATAGTAACATCACCATTTTGTATAATTAATGGAGATTGTTGGGCTTCAACTGTTATTTTTTTTAAACGTATATCAGCCATTCTTAAATACACTAAAGATATTTTATTTCTAAATCAAACAAAGTATTTTTTGGTTTTCGTAAAATAATGTAAAATAAAATAAATTATTATATAAATACAACATGTTTGATAGACCTATATTATTTTACAGTGATTATTGTATGCATTCAACAAATTTTTTAAATACGCTTGCTAAAAACGGGGAATTATTTAATGCTTTTATTAGAATTAATATAGATGCGGATCCAAATACACGTACAAGACCTGCTATTTTTTATGAAATTCAACAAGTATTGAATTATAAAATTGAAGAAATACCTACAATTATTACACCAGGTCCAGAACAAGTGTTGACTGGTGATAGAGCTTTTGAGTGGTTAGAATTTCAAAACGAACAATGTAAACCTAAAGAAGATTTGCAAGGTTTTAATCCTGTAGAAATGGGATCTTTTTCTGATTCTTATTCTTTGTATGGTTCGACTGATTTAAATAATGCAAGAGATCAATGTTTTCAGTTTGTGAATAAGCCTGGACAAATGATTGAGACCCCAGAAGAAACTTCAGCTGTGTCAAAGGATGGATTTTCAAATAAACAAAAAGAAAGAGAAAAATTTGATAATGTTCATGCAATGTCACAGCAACCTAATCAGTTTGTAAATAAAATGCAATCAAAAATGTCTGAAAAACAAAAGGATATTGAAAATAAATATCAACAAATGATGTTTGAACGTCAACAATTTGGTCCAAAATAATTGCAATATTTTATTTTATATAGTATAATTAAGATGTTATATAAAATAGGGACATGGGGTTTATTGTTAATCCTATTGGCGTTGGTATTAATAATGATAACATATAAAAAAAGAGAGATGTTTTTCGTCGCATATAATAATTCAAATGTACCAATAAATAAACAGACAGGGCTAGACGAATCCGATGTTAGTTATTTAAATAGTGTTTTAAATGAGTATAATACATCAAGTTTTCCTAATACAAATGAATATGATAAATATATAAAGACTAAAAAATCTACATCCCCTTTGTCTAGTAATGTACAGGATCTAATTGGAGAAAAAGTAATTAATACATTAAGAATTATTTTTTCAAAAGGATCAAAATATAGAGGTGACAGATTATCAATAAGATCGGAAGATCAAGATAAATTGTACGATTTGTATTGGAAACGAGTAAAAGATGATATACATTGTGTTTTTAAAATGGATATAACGAATAAGGAAAAGGGGTGGTCAAGGACTTTTAAGATATATTTAGTAATCGTTGATAGGACGTCAGATGTAGACATTAGTATTAAAACGATATCGTTAGAGGAATTTTCCTATTTATCATTTCAGGGTATGGATTTACACCAAGAAGCTTATCCGATGTATTACAAAATACAAAATACATTACATTTAATGGATCCTTATTTAACAAGTGGTAGAGAAATGAAAATTACTGATAACATGAGAAAAAATTTTGAGAATGAATTGCAAAAAAAATATTTAAGTTAAGGTATTAAAGTTAACGTATTTGATATTTAATTAAAGTTAAGGTATTTGATATATTTAATTAAAGTTAAGGTATTTGATATATTTAATTATTTATTTTATTTTAATATACTATAATATTAATAATGGCTTCTGTTAAAAGACATTCTTCTAAAAGACTTTCAGCAAAAAGACAATCAGTAAAAAGACGTTCTGCAAAACGACACTCGGCAAAACGACACTCTGTAAAAAAGCAGTCTGTTAAAAAGCAGTCTGTTAAACGAGTAACATCAGAATATAAAATGAGTGGCATGGGTGTGTTATTAAATATGTATGGTGGTGCTAGCGAGGCATTAGAGCAACAAGTTGCTATGAAATTAAAAGAAATTGCAGAATTAAAGAAACAGTTATCTGTTGAAAAAAATAGGGAACGTATTATTCAGATTCAAAAGGCTATTTCAAGAATGGAAAGTGATATAAGAATTGCAAAAGAAAAGATGAAGCATCTTTTGAAGGGTGCAGCTGATACTGTTTCAAAGGCTGCTGCTTCTTTAGGTGTAAAAACCTCGAATGCTTTGTCTAAATTGGGTTCTGATATTTTGTCATATAAACCAAAGGCAACTACAAAACCTGTTGTAGTTCCAGCTCCACCTTCAGCTCCAGCTCCAGATACTTTTTCGATGGATGAGAATGAACCATTTTCACCATCGATACCTCCACCGTATTCTTTTAAAGGTGGAAGTCGTCCTTCTAAAAAATATGAACGTAGAATAGAAAAAAGATTTTCAGTGTCTCCTTCAAAGATAAGTTTATCAATGACTGGTGAAAGCGAAGAATAATTGAAAGCGTAAAGTAAATAAAATGGAAAAATATCGTAATTTAATTAATTTATCACATAGTTAAATTAATTTATCACATAGTTAAATTAATTTATTGTATAAGCTTATTTTATTTTTTTTCTAAAGTGATTTTGTATTTCTTAGCTTGGTAGTCAACAAAAGTGGACATGACTTTAACTCCAGCGTATAAATTCATAATAGTTAAAAGTTTTAAACATTCAGTTCGAATCATTTCGACTAATGTATCATCTTTTTCAGGGACGGTTACAAGGGATGCATCAAACACATTTATAAATTTTATTTCGTAATCGAAATCAAATGAAGACATATTTTTATATATTACAACAATAATAAAAATTTTTGAAAAATACTTTGAAAAAAATAAATAGATGACTTTAACGAAACATTTATTTATTTTAATTTCTATGTTAAATGTAAGTGGAACATTTTTAAGGTGCGGTTAAAATGAATTTTATAAATAGGATAGATAAAGATATTACATTATTATTGGATAATTTACCTGTTGGTATTATTCGTTTTAATAATGCAAAAAAGTGTATATATGCTAATAAGTTTGTGATAAATTTAGTTGGTTTAGACCCACCTTATACTTTTGAAAACATGGATTCTTTATATATGAATGCGGTTCACGAAGATCATAGAAAAAATGAAACGGAGGTATGTTCGAATTTTTTAAAAACAAATATAGAATGTCAGACAACTGTACAAATTTTTAACAAGTGTTTAGATGAATATAGATGGATGATAAACAAAAGAACATTTATCAAATCGGAAGACCCTAATGTTGCGCATTCTTTTATGTTTACATTGCAGGATGTGAATGAGAATAAATTGTTAGAAATAAGTTTACGAAATGAGACCTTACGGGCTGAGGAAGCATATAATCATAAATCTATTTTTTTGGCAAATATGAGTCATGAGATAAGAACGCCATTGAATGGTATTATAGGGATGTTGACTTTATTAGAAGATACCAAGTTGACGTCGGATCAGCAGGATTATATATCTATGTTAAAAGAGTGTTCTTTTAATTTAATGACGATAATTAATGATATTCTAGATTATTCAAAGTTAGAAGTAGGTAAGATCTCATTGGATATAAAGTCGATGAATTTAAGAGAATGTTTAGAATCTACAAATGATATAATATTATCAAAGATTTATGAAAAATCATTAGAATATATATTTACAATAGATCCGACGATACCTGAGTATATTTATGGTGATACAAATAGAATAAAACAAATCCTCTTAAATTTATTGAGTAATTCGATAAAATTTACAGATCGTGGTTCTATTAGTATTCGTGTTGAAAAAATTGCATACAATGATTGTATAACGTTAAAAGAATGTCATTTAACTGGAGATGTAAAACAATGTAGTTATAATGTAATAAATTCTATTAAATTACCTGAAACAGAAATGAAAGATGATATTGTAGATGGCAAGGTATATGAAAAAGTTAATTTTAATGATAAATTGTATTTGCGTTTTGATATAACGGATAGTGGGTGTGGTATACATCATTCTGATAAAATAAAGTTGTTCAAGTCGTTTAGTCAAGTTGATAATCACATTACTTCTAAAATTTATCAAGGTACGGGATTAGGTTTAGCTATAAGTAAGGAGTTGGTTGAATTAATGGGTGGGTTTATTTGGTTAGATTGGAGTGAAATTGGTACTGGATCTAGATTTTCATTTATATTACCTACTATAGAATCAAAAGATGTAGCTAACGAGGTACACGATAAATCAGAGCGTGTATTAAAAGATGCAAATGTGTTGATAGTAGATGATAATCTTCATAATAGGATTAGTTTAACTGGAATGATTACAAAATGGGGGATGCGTCCACATGCGTTTAGTAATGCTGAGGAGGCTTTACATTTTACAAGATTGACTAAATTTGATATTGGTTTAATAGATATATGTATGCCGAAGACAGATGGTCCATCTTTTGCGTGTAAATTAAGAGAACAACAAGAATTTAACAATCGCGAGTTTCCGTTGGTAGCTTTGAGTAGTTTAGGTGATAAATTAGCATCAAATTCTAAATATTTTAAAACGCATTTGATAAAGCCGATAAAGGAATCTAAATTAAAAAAGATATGTGTTGATTTATTACAAAAACGTATTGTGAATGATGATATAACTTTAACAAAAAATAAAAATATTATTCTAGACAAGTATATTATTCAAAATGATTTATCAGAATTAAAAAGTAATGTAAGAATTTTGTTAGCTGAAGATGTTTATATTAATCAAAAGGTTGTAATAAGTTTTCTTAATAAAATGGGTTTTGATAATATACAAGTTGTAGATAATGGTCAACAGTGTGTAAATATAGCTAAAAATAATGATTTTGATATAATTTTATTAGATATTCGTATGCCTATAATGAATGGTGAAATTGTTTTACAAGAATTAGATAGATTTTATTCTAGATCATCTAAAAGACGTCCTTATATTGTTGCTGTAACGGCATATTGTTTAAGAGAAGATAAGACAAAGTATTTAAACATGGGATTCAATGATTATATACCTAAACCAATTACTATAGATGATTTGTCAAGATGTTTGAATAATTTTATGGAAACGCTCCTGTATAATTAAACGCGATTTCGCGTTCTGATGTAATTTAAAGATAATGTGAAAGAATATTATTAATGTTTTCGAAAGACTCTTGTAACAAGTGTTCATCGCAAGGGTCGTTTGATATTATGGCGTCAAAATAGTTGTGGGGTAATTTATCTAAATCACATTCAGAAATATGATTGGCTAATTTTGCTATAATATTGGGATCACCATGGGATTCACGAGATAATCTATTATAATTACGTTGAGGAGCGTTAATATAAATCAAGACGCCACCAGATCTTTTAATGTATTCAACTTCATTAGAAAAGCGTACATCTGTAACAATAAAATGATCTATTCCTCTTGATTGATAAACTTTCATCCAATTATCAAAATAACGTATCCAAATATCATCACCTAAAACGTCTCTTCCTAGTTCTGTTCCTTCAGTTTGTAAAAGAGTTCTTGTTGTAATATTTTTATCAACGTAAACATCATGGAATGAAATATTATTTTTAGTCATTACATTTACTTTAATTTGATCAGCAAAAGACATTTGTAAAAATCGAGAATCGTATTTTTGTAATAGGGGTATAACTATATGATTGCAAATATAGTCTTTTCCACTACCCATTTTACCAGCAATACCAATAATCATCTTATTAAATTAATTGATAAAAATTTTATTCAATTAATTAGAATTTTATTTTAATTAATTATAATTTATAATTTATAATTTATAATTTATAATTTATCTGGGATTGATACAAGATGACAAATCGTCTTCAAAAATTTCTTTAATATTTACAAGTTGAAATTTAATTTTAGTCATTTCATTTTTATCATTAGTTCGAACCATATCAATATCATCAAGTGATTTTAGTATATGATCTATAAAAACACAAGAAGCAGATACACGTTTTACTAAACTTAAATATTTTTCTGACAACAATTTATATTTAAAATTCGGAACTGTTGTTTGCATTAACTTTGTATAACGATCTTTCATTTCGTTCATACTTTGAATAATTGTATTTTCAGAATATTCATTTTGTAAATTAGCATGTTCACTTTGCAATTTGACGTATTCATTTTGTAATTTGACGTATTCACTTTTCAATTTATCAAACGAACTTTTCAATTTGTCTTCCATTTATATTAATATTTAAAAAAATAATTTAAACGGACCTTAATTTAAAAATAAACAATTTTATAAAATAAAAAGAAATGCACGGAACAAATTTTGAAAAGGTATTAGCTTTCAACAAAGCATTTGGTGTTAAGACATATACTACACCTCAATTGGATATTTTAGAACGCGAACCAGAATTAATTAATTATAGATTATCTCTTGTACAAGAAGAATTTTGTGAACTAGTTGATGCAGTTCACACTAAAGATTTGGTTGAAACAATTGATGGTTTAGCTGATTTGTTATTTGTAACATATGGATTTTTTTCTAGTATTGGAATTGATGCTGATAAGGCTTATGATATTGTGAGTGAATCTAATATGTCAAAATTGTGTAAAACAGAAGAAGAAGCTCAAAAGACAGTGGAATTTTATTTGCAAGAAAATCCTAAAAGATATGATTCACCTACGTATAGACGTGCAGATGATAATGTAAATTGGGTAGTTTATAATAAAAGTACAATGAAAATTTTAAAATCGTATAAATATACACCTGCAAACTTTGAAACAATTATGTAAATTTAAAGACTTTTTAATAAACTTAGATTTTCTATAAAAGTATTTTTAATTTCATGTAAAACTTGATCTACTATGTCGGAATGTTCATCCAAATCACAAATTGGTTCATCAAATGTTTTTTTTTCAATTCGATCTTTGTAATATAAATTGTAACATTCTATAGCATCAGATAATGTTTTAAGAAAATCACCAGTATCCCCTTGTATATTTGAACGAATATACCATTGTGTAGTATTCATTAATTTATTTTTATTATTCCAATCGTAAATACTAAAAATACGATTTGAATTTTTTTGACGAACAATCCATTCATATTTACACTTTCCTCGTTTATGTATAATAGGGATTTCTCCAAATATACACCACAATTGATAAAAATCAAGACGAATCTTTGTTATAAAAAATTTTTTATCTGGGTTAAGATCTTCATTATCAACGTAAAAAACAGGTTCTGGTTCGTTTATTGAAATAGTTTCAATTTGTTTAATTAAAATATCAGTATTAGCGTCAGTCATATATTAGCAATTATTTATAAATTTTTTATTTTTTTCAATTTTTTATTTAACAACAGTCTTAGAGTTTGACATTTAACAGCAGTCTTCGACTTTGTATTTTAAACATTTGTATTTTTTGTAATGTAAATAAATTTTGTCATCTAAATCAACTTTTGTTTTATCACAAATTGTATAAATACAAAATGTGTTTGATATTTGTTTTGTTAAATCAATCATATATTTATCTGTATTTTTCATTTTAGAAAAGTCTATGTTTAAAACATTTTTTATTGGTTCAACATTGTAAATTTCAGTTTGATCATCCTGTTGTGTAAAAATAAAATATTTATGGGTCAAATATTTTATATAATTATCTACAAAATTGATTTTAGATGTATTAGACATAATTTATTAGAATACAGATTATTTTTCAATTTTATTTGCATTTTATAAAATTTATTTGCATTTTATAAAATTTATTTGTATTTTATAAAATTTCATTGTGTTTTGGATAGCATCTTTTATTATTTGGTCCTATTTCAGAATTATCAAATGGAAAGTTTGTTCGTGGTGGGAAATATGCTTCTCCACGTAAATCGTATGACATATTTCGTGTAGGACATTCTACTCGTGAAGGGGAAAAAAAGTTATTAAACATTTCCTTTGAGCGTGTATAAAATATTAAAAGTAGTATAATACAGATGATGATAAAAATCCAATGCATATATAATAACTAATAAAATTTATATATGAATTACGGGTGAATTACTCTATTTTATCTACTCTAGGGATGTTTTTTTTAATATATACATAAACATAAACATAGGATATCCACAAAATAAAAAAACAAGAAATAATTAAAGTGTATATATAGTCTACATTATGTATTCCATTAGAAATATCTTTATAAATATTAAATGTCAACCCGGATAATAATAAAAGATTCCAACTTATTAATACAATAATATCAAATGTTATTTTATCATTTATACTTTTTCTAGATGAAGTTCCCCAAGAGTTATCATTGATATTTAACAAGGCAACAATTTTTGCAGGAAAAACAATTGATATATAAATCAATGTATATAGAAAATATAAAATAGTTTCTAAATTACGATTACGTATATATCCATATATTGATTTAACAACTCCTAATGCAAAAACAATAGTAAAATATATACTTAAATCTAAAATAGTACCTTTCCATAAAACATACATCAAATAAGTAACGCAAAAAAATGGATAACAAATTACGTATACTAAATCAACAGTCATAAATAAAGAATGTTTATGTAAGATAGGTATATTCCAAAAAAGTTCTCTAAAAGCAGATTTATTCCATCGAATTTGTTGTTTAAAGAATCGATATAGATTATTTGGGGTTTCTGTAGCGGCTGTTGCTAAATGTGTATACACAACTTGTTGTCCTAATGATAAAATTTTATTAGTAAGATGTCTATCATCACCGTAATTGCATAGTTTACCTAAAAACGTTTGATCGCGCCAACTTTTTAAAATTTGTTCAACGAGTGATAATTTATACATACTTATAGGACCTGATACACATAAAACGGAACCTGTAAGTGATTGATATGCACGTTCTAAATTAAATGCATACCAATATCGTATAGAGGTTAGGAATGCAATTACAGAATCATATTTGTTATAAATGGATAAATTTCCACAGATAGCTCCTATATTTGGATCAGCAAAATATGAAAACATTTCATCTGTACAATTTTCTGAAATAATTGTATCACTATCTGTGCAAAAAACAGCTTGTATATTTTTATTATGAATTGAATTTTCCAATAATGAAAACTGAAAACCAGTTGACACAGTTCGTCTTTTACCACTTTGTTTTTGTGATATACATATAATATTATTATCTCGAATATTTTCAAAATGGTTTTTTATCAAGGTATTATCAGAATTTTCAGATTGTTCCAAATGAATAAGAGTTGATTTGTATATATATTTATCAAATGTTTTTTCAAAAATCTCAATCATATATTCATCTTCCCGATCATTTCCATCAATCATTATATATATTTTGTTTAAATGGATGGAAACAATATTTTTTAAAGATTTCAAGCACATTTTGTAATATTCAGGGTCTTCTCTGTGACCAACAACTATAATATTGTACAATTCTAAATTATTAATATCAAAATTCATATTTCGTTTTCTTTTAACCAATGACCAATTTGACCAATTGTAATTTTCGTTAATTATAGAAAAAACACTTTGTATAAATAAATAGAATATCAAATAAAGACCATAAATACTTAATCCGTACGCAGTGTAATTATAAAAAAATTTAGAAGCAAGAATTAATGGTAGAATTAAACCTAAGGCTAATATAAATCGTAAAGACATTCTTATAAATGATGACATTTTGATTGTTGTAAATGATGACATTTTGATTGTTGTAAATGATGACATTTTGATTCTATATTTATAGAATTTTTAACTTTAAACTAAAGCTGAATTCTTTAACTACGGTACAACTTTAATGGTAGTAATCAAGTAAAATAACCAGTGATATATTTGATAGAGTTTTGTGTGGAAGAGGCTAGATATTGGATAATAGAAAAGATATAATTATAAACGGATGTTTCTGGTGTTAAGAGGAAATATAATATTTTATCATCGGGATTTCTATGTTTTTTATATAGATCTCCTAATATATCATTTGGTTTAGTAATAGTACCATCTTCTAGACCAATATTTAAATTTTGAAAGGGGTGATCTCGTCGGATGAATTCTATTTTTATTTCTTTTAAAAGATCGGTAATTGTGAGATCCATGTGTAACATGATTTCAAATCCGTATTTAATATATCTATTTTCATATTTTGTTGTTAAATATAAACTTAATTCTGGATCAACGGAATCGACAACAATGGGAATATAACCAATACCCCATTTACGTACTTTTTCGCTAAATCTTGATCTTATATTTTGATCTGTATGTTTTCTATAATTGACAAAGTCTTTACCCAAAATACTATTTCTTAACATTATTAATAGTACAATAAATAATATATTCTTAACATTATTAATAGTACAATATAGTATTGATTTTAGTTTTTTTTTTGATATTTTTTTCTTTATTTGTGTTATAAAGATGAATAAAATAATTAGTATAGTATTAGTAATTGTAGGTCTAGTTCTTCTTCTCGCCCCGGATTACGTATTATCCAAAGATTCTGAAAATTCTGTAATGCAGGGACTCTACGATTATCATCAAATTATAGGAGGTCTTATTTTAGGAGGAGCATATTATTTCTACAGTAATATGAATCGAGAAACCTCTGAAATAGAATTTGATGTTACTACAGTACCAACTTCAGATGGTAGTTATGAAAAATAAAATTAATATCAAAAATAAAATTAAAATACATAACAACAATAAACAATTACTTAACAATAATTACTTAACAATAATTACTTTATAACATTTATATAATTATTGAGAACGCGATATTGCGTTTTTATTTTTTCTTGATATATATTATAAAATATGTCCGAAACGTACTCAAACTTGTTTTTTAATCAACCAATTTCTATTTTGGATTCTACTGCAAGTACATTATCATCAGCTTCTTTATTTTTATATGGAGGTGCTACTGTTAATGGTAATTCTAATTTATTTACAACCAATATTTCAGGTATTACAAGTATTACTAATTCAACAGAAGGTGTTAATGACACAACTGGTGCTTTAGTTGTATTTGGTGGTATTGGAACTAAAGATAATTTATATGTTAAAAAGAATGCTATTATTACAGGATCTCTTACTGCTGGATCTTTTGCTGTAGAAAACTTGGTTGCAACTACTATTACTGTTGGAAATTTATATGCTGCTACTAAGGTAAGTTCTGCTAGTTTTTATGCGCCAGTTGCAACCATCTCTAATGTCGTCGCTACTGCTATGAGTGCAGGATCCCTTGACCTTACAGGACTTACTGTCGGAACTATTCTAGCTACATTACAAATTAGTACAGGACAACTTTACTCTGTAAATCATAGTTCTGCTAGTGCTAATTTTTCAGTTGGTTTTACATCTGCTTCTGCTTATGTATCAGGTGAAGCTAGATTAACATACAACTCTAATACCTTAGGTAATGTTTATACAACTGGAGGTAATGTAGGTATTAATAAAGTTGATCCTGCTTATACTGTTGATGTTGTTGGTGAAATGCGTGTATCTAACAGCATTACTACATCTACCCTTCTTGCATCCACAAGTGTCAGTTCTGGAAACTTTTACGCTCCACGTGCTACCGTTTCAAATGTTGTCGCTACTGCTCTCAGCACTGGATCTCTTGATGCTACTGGTATGACTGTTTCTACTATCCTTGCTACTTCCCAAATCTCTGCAGGTTCCGTCTATGCTCCACTTGCAACCATCTCCAACGTTGTCGCTACTGCTACCAGCACTGGATCAATCGATGCTAC
>Ga0214921_10003612_pt1 | contig 23474 bp, 19 predicted proteins | sample LL1505_MetaG_FD_177992 | JGI IMG/M metagenome (GOLD analysis project Ga0214921, IMG submission 177992) | Freshwater microbial communities from Lake Lanier, Atlanta, Georgia, United States - LL-1505 | ecosystem: Environmental > Aquatic > Freshwater > Lake | place: USA: Georgia | collected...
TTCTAAAATGCTGGTGATTGAAACTGAACGAAATCGTGATTATTTACAACCGGTATCGTATTCTATATTATCATCGATAATGTCGAATACGAATATAAAGAGTGAATGCACAATGCAAATGACCGTTGATTTTTGTAATATAGAACGCATAAATTCTCGCGGGGTCTACAAGAAACTACCGCGACTATCGGAGTTGTATCAAAAATTATTTGATACAAATCTAAAGAATTTTCATAATTCAATGATCGATGTTTTAGCCTGTCTCCGTTGTTACTTAAAATTCAAATATGATTATTTAATTGAAGAAACTGTCTTTCAAAAAATGATCGATGAGTATATTGGATAATAGGGTGGGTTAGATTGTCAATCATATTATTTATCGGTATTTACCGATTTTTTTGTTGGTGGCGGTTTTTTCGTCATCATTTCGTGGATTTTGCGTAGATGGGCGAAAATATCGATAGCGATAAATACCCACAATATATTCTGTATGACAGGCGAGAGAACCGGTTTGAAATATCCTATACAAATCAAAATAATACCGAAATAGGAGAGATCTAAACCAATACCATAAATAAAAAGATGCAGTATAAAAAACGCGATTCCTAAATATAAATATATTTGATATTTATCCATAATAGTGATTATTTATATATCATCATATAAGAATTCTAAGCGGAACACATCTCGCAGATATGATCGTCGTCTTCTTCCGTAGCGGAATTCGATTCACCTTTATCGGGTTCAATCGTAAACTGTTGTGCCTGATGTTTTGCTCTACGTCGCAAATAATAAATACCGGTTTTCAATCCTTTCGACCATGAATAGAAATGCATCGAGGTAAGATTCGAATAATTGGGATCTTCTAACCACAAGTTCAAACTTTGCGACTGACAAATGAAAGCCCCTCGTTCGGCGGACATATCAATAAGCTGTCGCATCGGTATTTCCCATACGGTCTTATATCGCTCTTTTAAATCGTCAGGAATCATAGCAATCTGTTGGCAAGACCCGTGATTTGCAATAATATTATTTTTAATCTTTTCATTCCATAAATCGAGACGTATCAAATCCGCCATCAAGTATTTATTAACTTGAACGAAATCGCCGGCTAATGTACGTCGACTATAGATATTCGACGTGATCGGTTCGATACATTCATTGAATCCTAATATTTGCGATGTCGATGCTGTTGGCATAGGGGCTAATAATAGCGAATTTCGTAAACCGACCTTCTGGATTCGATCTTTTAGGGAAACCCAATCATATCGGGTGTTTCCCGGATCATAGGACCAAAGATCAAATTGTAACACTCCTTGTGACGCAGGAGACCCTGCGAAAGTTTCATACGGACCGTCTTTTTCAGCGAGTTCACAAGAAGCCGTTAGTGCACCATAATAAATTGTCTCAAAGATATTACGATTTATCTCTTTAGCATCATTCGATGTAAACGGAACACCCATTAGGAAAAATACATCGGCTAATCCTTGAACACCGATACCAATTGGACGATGTCGCATATTACTCCTTTTCGTTTTCTCTGTAGGATAGAAATTCACGTCGATGATTTTATTGAGATTCTTTGTAACAATTTTGGTGATTTCATATAGTTTGTCATACAGGAATTCTGGTTTGCCGGTTTCTATATTTGTCTCAATATAAGTCGGTAATGCTAGTGATGCGAGGTTACATACAGCAGTCTCATTTTCATTTGAGTATTCTATAATTTCCGTGCATTGTCCAGTTATCATTCCATTGAATGTACCACGACCTCTTTTTGGTTCAGTAAAACAATAAGTATCATCGATACGATTGGTCTCTATAACTGCACTAACAGTAATCGTATGTAATGTGGCATCCGGTAAATAAAATGGTTCAAGTTGGATACCAGGTTGAAGTAAAGAAGCATCAACCTTTATGACAGAGCCCGATGAATCCAATATATAGAATTTATGATATGGTGTACATTCAATATGCTTTCCATTATCAAATTCTACTCGTAAAAGCCTCTGTTTTTCACCCGTTTTTTTAATTTCAACTAAAATCCATTCCATCCCATTCCATATTTCAACCGATTGATCACATAAATCCTGTATGACAAATTCCCCGGTTTTAGTTAGAACTAATGTTTCAGGCGCAACACATAAATTGGAACTCTTAATAGTACCCAAATTTTTCTGGTTCGATTTTTTATTGGCAGCATCTTTATATAAAATATAGGGTGTTCCTGTTTCCATTTGTGAATCAAGGACGCGAAACCATAGATCGCGCGCATTAACCGTTTGTTTACCCCGCCCTTCTTTCTCGTATTTTTCATACAGTGCAACGAATTCTTCTCCATAGACATCGGCTAGTCCCGGACATTCATCGGGACACATCAGTGTCCATTTTCCATTCGCTTTAATACGCTCCATAAAAAGATCGGGGATCCAGAGGGCATAAAAGAGATCGCGTGCCTTCATCTCCTCATCACCGTGATTTTTACGCATCTGTAAGAAAGCTTCGATATCTGCATGCCAAGGTTCTAAATAAATCGCAAAAGATCCATTGCGCTTCCCCCCGCCATTATGAACCAAACCATTTTCAAGTAGATAATCATGTTGTTTTTCCATTTGAAGGTCATACAAGATACCTTTATATTCGGTTTTATAAATCGATGTAATCTTCGATAATATCATTGTTTTCGGCATTAATCTCATAGAAAACCATTGTAGAATATGATCAATATTTGTAATATCAGTAGTCGCATTAATATTTTTTCGAAGATGGTCATACAGAATTGCTGTTTTGCTGAGAGAGAGTAATAACCAGCGGCTATGAATACGTTTTTTACCATCGGTACCATACAGATCCCCATTTCGAAATGGTAGATGTAGAGCAGATACCCACTCAATCAATCCTGTATGACAATCCTCTTTATATTCGACTAATCGGGTTTGTAAATAATTCTTTATAAAATCGTATCGTTCTTTACCCGCAGTATCTAGTTTTACATAATCGGGATCATACTCATCTGTAGATATAAAATATTTACCCTCTTTTATACCTCCATATAAAAACAAAAATGCGTAGAATTTACAGTCGTCTTCTGTAATATTGGCAACATCTTGCTCATACGTTGGTAATCTATATACAATAGAATCACCTACTTGAAGATCCTGTGCATCTATCCATTCTGGTATTTCTGTTCCCATTTTGACTGCATATATTGGATGTTGCGGGGTAATTTGTAGGGGTGTTTTAGATAAATCGTTTCTTATAATGAATGTACTGCCTTCATAATAATGTTCGAGAACATTCTCAATCGTTTCTATACCCCCAGTCATATTGAAAACACGGGTTTTTCCTGAAATACATGATTCGATTTTCATAGGACCCTCGTCTGTATAAATAATAGTTTCAGGGAGAACACATTGGTCCACATATCGAGCCGTATTATTGAAAACGCGGAGCATCGGGACAATTCCATTTGAAGTCCCATTAGTACCGCGAATATGAGAACCCATTGCTCTTATATTATGAATATGAAGTCCAATACCACCCGCCATTTTCGATATTAAAGCGCAATCTTTCAATGTATTATAAATACCGTCAATACTATCGCTCTCCATAGAAAGAAGATAACACGAAGATAGTTGAGGACGCGGTGTACCTGCATTGAATAATGTCGGCGTAGCATGAATAAAGTACCTCTGTGACATATAATGATAAGTTTCGATAACTGATTCAATAGAAGATCCATGAATACCAATTGCAACACGAAGCCACATATGTTGCGGTCGTTCAACTACTTTTCCATTGATACGCATTAAATAGGATCTTTCTAACGTTTTAAACCCAAAATAATCAATAAGAAAATCGCGATCATAGTCACACAGAGCATCTAATTGGGCTTTATTCTTTTTAACGACCGCTAAAAGTTCGTCGGATACAAGAGGTGATGGTTTACCATTCTTATCTAGAAATCCATGTAACTGCTGCATAACTTTGGAGAAACACGGCGACGTATTTTTCTGGTGACTCGAAACTAAAATCCTTCCCGCAAGAACATTATAATCATAATGTGTAGATGACATAGATGCACACTGTTCTGCAGTAAGTTCGTCGATTTTTGTAGTAGAAATTCCATCAAATAATTGATCAATTACCTTTATGACAAGCGCTGTATAGTTAATTTGGATTCCTACTTCTTTTCCTACACGTTTAATACGTCTAAGAATTTTATCAAAAGAAATTGTTTCTATATGTCCATTTCGCTTTGTAACATGCATTTCTTCCTCTAAAATAGAGGGTTTGGTATTTAAAAAGGAAATAATAGGAGAACTCATTATAATATTTATTCACGAAATTTTATATTGTTTTATTATATAGATGTTTTTCTTTTCGTTGTTCTCTTGCATATTCCCTAAAAAATCTAAGGCTCTTATTGATAGTTCTTTGTTAGATATTTCTGGAAATTCCCTTTTAGAAAAAGAAGAGGATGAACAAAAACAAGAGGATGAACAAAAACAAGAGGATGAACACAAACAAGAGGATGAACAAAAACAAGAGGATGAACAAAAACAAGAGGAACAAAAACAAGAGGAACAAAAACAAGAGGAACAAAAACAAGAGGAGGAACAAAAACAAGAGGAGGAGAACCTAGATAAAATCGCAGATGAAGAAGTCGAATTGTTATTCAATACAAGTACATAGAATACATATGACGAATCAATATTGGTTAACGATGAAACCAAATAAATTTTTATCTATCTAATAAAATATATAACCAATATATATTTTATGAAATTATTATATTATCTATGTGAGAAATTCATAAAGGAAGAATATTTTAATATTGCATGTATTATTATCCTTTCTCTAGCACTATCTATTTTCTCAACGAATATTATTTCGAATATTACAGCTAATATTATTCAAAACGTTAATAAAGGAAATATCGAATCTGTATATACTTATTATAAATACTTTATCATCGTATCTGCGATTTTTTTCGCTACTTACTATTTATATAAATATTTCCAAAATATTTTCCTATCGAAATTACCCGAATGGATCAAACAGGAAATGTTGCAAATTATTCTAAAATTCAATAATATTAATATGAGTAATACGAATTTTGTAAATTTCTATAATCATATTACACGCATATCCGCATCAGGATTCATAACATTTAATGATATTGTAGCTACCTATATTCCCTCTTTAGGATTTCTAATGGTAATTACCGGTTATTTCCTCTATAAAAACTTTTTCCTTGGTATCATCTTTTTCATGTTAAATTTATTCATCATTTACTATTTATATTATGTTGTTGGTGATATTACTCTTGAAAAACGTAAACAAGAGGCGAAAATAGGATCTTTGAATAATTATATGTTAGACTTATTAAATAATATTGACAAAGTAATTTATCGCGGACAAACCAAAATAGAACTCAATATTTTCAATGAAAAAATAAACGAAGTGGTCGATTATACTAATTCCTATATGACCTATATGAATATGCATATGTTTATTGCCAGTTCATTTTCCTATATTAATATTTTCATTCTTATTGGTTATTTGATCCATTTGCAGAAAAATAATCAATTAACGACGACGACATTTATTACCTTCTTTACAATGACACTCCTATATCGCGATCGTATGGGCGGTCTTATTTTCGGTATTCCAGATAATATAGAATCAATGGGACGTATTATGAATATGATAGCAGATTTTGACGAGACATTTACAGGGGGCGATTCGATCGATAAAATATTAGAAGAAATCGAACATAATTCGGGTTCTCAGGAGAACCTTAATCTCAAATTCGACAAAATCCGGTTCGAAGATGTTTCTTTCCAATATAAAGGGAAAGATACGAAAGTATTCGATAAATTATCGAAAGAGGTCTATCTCAAAAATAAGATCATAGGTATTGTAGGACAATCCGGTAAAGGCAAATCGACGTTTATGAAATTAGTTCTCCGTTTATACGAACCAACTGGCGGAAAGATATATATCGATGATGTAGATATTTCGACATTAGATCCCGATTTTATTCGCCAGCATATTACTTATGTAAACCAGAATTCACGGCTTTTCGATAAGAAGGTTCTCGAGAATATCTTTTATGGATGTAAAAAACAAGAATCTTGCGATAAACATTTAAAAGAAATTATGGAATACTCGAAGATTCAGGAACTCTATAAAAATGTCGATATTGTCAATGGATCTTCCGGAGCTTTAGGTGAAAAATTATCCGGAGGACAGCGTCAAGTGATCAATATTATTAGTGGTTTGATTAATCCTACAGAAATTCTTATTTTAGATGAACCGACCAATGCTTTAGATAGTGAATTAAAAAAAGAAATCTTGAACATTATACAGAAATTCCGGAAATATAAGAAATGTATTATGATTATTACCCATGATCAGGATGTATTTTCTCTTTTTGACGAAACGATTGAATTGTAGGGGGCAGAGCCCCCCTACGACCCCCCGCCCGCCTCTGGCGGGCTTATGATCCCCTCCCTTAGTTTATATGGAATTCTCATAAAGAATCTATATGTTCGATTGTCATACAGAATCTATATGTTCGATTGTCATACAGAATCTATATGTTAGGTAGGGGAACAACCACCGCTTCGCTGTCCCCCTACAGAATCTACCTTAATAATACAAGCCATTTGTTTCGTTTCGATATATCGATCAAAATGCATCGTACGTCTCCGCAAATTACACGAAAGACACGAAATCACCGTATTAGTATCTGTATGACCTAACCCATTATCTAGTCTTTCCAAAGTCCATTGTTTGGGTTCTCTTACAAATTCGTAAATTAGGAGAACCCCGTCTTTACAATAAAAACATTGGAGCCCACATTGTTTCAGTTTTTCAATGGTTTGGTCAATCGTAATAAGTTCAACTGGTTCATAAATACCCTTTTCTAAATCCTGCGATTTATAACTCGCGATTTTGTTGCGAATCTGTTGTAGTAATTTTTTATAATGGACCGAATCAGGGTTGTCATACAGAATTGTTCGTTGGGTTTGAATATGATAATCCTTCGATTCGAAAACCCATGAAGATTTCTGTATGACAACTCGTTTTTTCTTTTCATTTGGTTTTATTTGTTTTTTAGGAGGTTCATTTATTGGTAAAATGATTTGTTTCGTAGAACTAGTTATCAAATTATCTACCATATATATAGATATATGGTAGAATATACAAAAAAATCGCGAAATATACGTCATAAGACATTGAAAAATCGACAAGACAATTCTAAAATAGTTGGTGGACAACCATTTGGGTTCACGGAAAAAGAAAAAGCTAATAAAAAACTACCTGTATTTGACGATTTTTTTAATGGTTTTGATAATAAAGGGACCATATTAGGAAATGCAAAAGATAATAGTGGAACTGATAATTTATATGAAATACAATATTTAACCGATCCTACAAAGAAATATAATGTTTTTAATCAAAGAATAATTCCCTTAGGAAATGCTTATTTTATAGGAAAAGGTAGTAATTTTATAAATGATACTACAACTGGAAAAAATGGACTTCCAATAGATTTCTCAGGGATTTATACTCCAGATGCATCATTAAATACACTAGAATATATTGTATTTGAACTAATCGATCATCAAGAATACAAAGGACCTATTTCTTTAAAAGACAAAATTATTATTTATACAGATAATAATAACATAGAACGTCATTTTGCAATTATTTACAAGTCGGATAATTGCCCATATGGTGGTAATACAGAAACAAGAAATAAAAATCCAATATGTAAAGATGATTCTGTTTCCCGCTATTTCTCGCATTATATTATTAATCTTAAGAATAAAACTATAGCAGATGTGCAAAGCCGATTTGCAAGTGGTAATCTTTCAAATTCTATTGCAGATACAGTTCGTCGTATCTTTGGTCCAGATTCTTATCTAACTATTTTCAAAAATGAGAAATTTCTTCCATTTATGAATCCAAAACTGTATGAAAAATATAAAGGTTGTAAAGATATAGGATCGAAATTGTGTAAGGATTTAAATGAAAAAAATTCAGAATTTACAAGAACAACGGATATAATAAAAAATACCGATAAATTTACAGACACTGATTTTAAAAATATAAACTATTTGCGTTTACTATTTGCTATCAAATATCATTTTATAAAAGCAAATGATTTAGGTAGAATGGATATTATCTCTATTATTTTTCATTTATTCAAAATAAATTTCTTAAATGATGAAGAAAAACAGGGAATATTTAATGAAAAACTAAAAAGTTCGCAAATAACAATGAATGTAAATTCTTTTATGCAAAATAATGCATCTATTTTACCGACTATAATAGATATGATTGGAAAAGTATTAATAGACGGTTTTCATTGGTATGTATTTCGTGATGTAAAATTGACGAAAGATAATATAAAAGAATTAATAGATAAAAGAAACGAAATTCTACAAGAGGAAGAAAAACTAAATGAGACAGACGAAGAAGAGGCTAAAGATGTAGCAATAGCAATAGATATTGCAGAAACAGATGTTGTTTTAAAAGGAGGACGACCTAAATCTATCGATTTGCAAAAAGATAACATAAATGAAATAGAAACAAAAAAAATAATAGGAGGTAAACCATCACGAAATTTTGTTGATAATTTAGTTGCTCCTGATATTAGATTCGATGATATAACTAACGAAGCTCGTGTTAAACATTATACAGATAGTTCTGGAGTAAAACACAAAATGAATTTAAAGAAGACATTTTTTACCCAACCAAAAATAAAACCATTACAAACCACGAGATTAGGACCTTTAGGAACGATACAAAGTACAAATAAAATATCAGTTATTCCTATTGTTAGTGAATTCTCAAATCGTTTATCTTTAGTAGATAATAATATTTTTATAAAATTAATTAATAAATATATTAATATCAATGAATTCACAAACCCGACTATTTATGAAGAATACATACAAGATATATTACTAGGAACATTAGTTTCTTTTTTTCTTAAAATGTACGAAATAAATCAAAAAGATCAACCAGATATTAATATAGATGAGTTAATAAATGACAAAATAAAACCTTTTATTGATAATGATGATAAAAAAAGAGGACCTACTGTTACAAGATTAGAACAATATATAATGAATGTATATCAAATTTTATTTATGTATTATAGAAGAAATTTTAAAGATGACAATACTACAAATGATAAACCAAAATATGAAGATAGTCATATAAGAATAACACAATTTGTAACATTATTAGTAGAACTAGTGAAAATAAAGAAAAAGGAGGAAGATCAAAAATCACAAAACTATAACGATGAAGAAAATATTATATTGAGTACTCCAATAATAGATCCAGTTAATACAATATTACAAAATGCGGATTTTTTAAATAAAAGAAAAGCTACAATAAAAATATTAAAAGAAATAATCATTAATAAATATAAGGATCCACTTGAATTATTAACCAATGGAAACCCATCTCCAAATCATACAATTATTGGTGAAACTGACCTTAAACCATCATATACTTATTCTCTTTATATGTTATACGATTTTCATGATATTGTAGAATTTTTTCATTTTAAAAATAATACGAGAAAATTAGAAAATAGTAATCAGTTTCAAGAACCGGCACGAAAATATTCTTCAGAAAAAATTGGACAAAATTATCCTGTTATAATAGTATTAAATGATAGTGAAATAGAAGCGTTTATTGATAAAAATCTTTATATTGAATATATATTTGTGGTAGATGAATGGGTTAAAGAATTAGTTCAAGTTGTAGGTAAAGATGAAGCTGGGAAAAAAGAAATCGCAGATTTCATGATTGCTATTGCAGGTTGTCTTATAGAAGGAGTCAAACAGAAATGTACAAGTATATCAGGAATAGTAGGTTCTGTTGCTACTAGTTTATTTACCTTTGGAAAAACACCTCCTCTACCATGTTTAACTGGAGCTACTTTATTAGTAAGAACTGTTATGGCGGAATGGTTAGATAAAACAACTTTAATGCAATTTACTAAAAACGCTCAGTTAAAAAATGCAAATATAAAATCACAACGAGATAGCATCGAAGCAGCTAAAAAATCTAGAAAAGAATCGGTAGATATAAAAGCAATTTCATCGAAAGAACCTATGTGTTATGTTCAATTTGGTGCCGATTTTGCTATTACGTATATTTATGTGCAAAATATAGATGGCGAAAATAATATTTTTTATATAAAACATGATCATGTAGGATCACCTGTTCAAGGTATAAAACCAATCCCAAAAGCGGATATTCTCAAGTATTTGGTTTCTACTGATCTATTTGCATCTACATGGGTACCGAGTAGTGAGCCAAAGGCAAAACTGATTGCTTCACCAAGTAGTGGACCTAGCGCAGGACCTAGCACAGGACCTAGTGCAGGAGGTAAAATCGATGTTCTATCACTTTTGAAACAAGGAAAATTTCTTACAGGTTTTACAACTAAAATACAAACGAATATGCCTTTATTAGAAGGTACTTGTTTAGCAAATATTGGAGCCAGTTGTTATATTAATGTTGTCATACAATTATTATTTTGTATTCCAGAAATTAGAGCTCTTCTTCTATCAAATTATGAGAGTTTTCAATTGAAATCTTTAATACAAAATTTTAATGAAAAATATAAAGAAGAAGACACAGAGATAAATAATACAATTAATGATATAAATAATAAAGAAAATACAAACCGAAAAGGTATAATTACAAAAATTGATGACACAAAATTTACATTGGAAGATATTCAACGAATCACATATTTAACACCATTATTTAGAGAATTAGAAAATAAATCTAAAACCCAAAATGCAACCATTTCAGCTAATGATTTATTAAATAAATATAAGTTAATAGAATTTTTAACAACCTTTAATTTTACACCAAGATCAGGCCAAATAGCTGTAAATGAACAACAGGATGCAGCAGAAGCTCTCAATATATTGCTTAATTCTATAAGGATGTATACATCTATATTTAATTTTATGGATATAAATAGTAATACATGTTATGATAATTCACGAAATAATAATATTGAACTAAATATAGTTATAGAACATAAATTAGATGTACAAGTAACTAATAGTGATGGATCAATATTCACAACTGTTCAACAATGCATAGATGCATATCAAAATAAAGAAAATATAGATGAATCTAACAAAAAACTAGATGCTTGTGGTGATAAAGGAAGAAGTCATCAACAACACTACATTTATATTTTTAATGATACAAAATATATGATAGTAGTATTAAAACGATTTACATATGATAAAACAACATATACACTTAAAAAACTTTCACATGATGTTGATATTAAACAATTTGTAGTAAACGGAGCAACGTTTAAAATAAAAGGAGCTGCTTTACACGGAGGCACGATTACAGGTGGTCATTATGTTTTTGCAGAATATGATTCAAATGGAAATATTTCGAGAGTATTTAATGATTCTACTATAGAAACTGCCGATAAACAAAGCGGTAGAACCCCCTATATTCTATTATATGAAAGACAACCATGATAATATATATAAATAAAAACCTAATAAATACATCATAAGATATAATATAAAGAAACCTCTTCATATTATGTTTACCACAAAATCCATAGAAGAACAAGAAGAAACTAAAACCGAGCAAGCAAAATCCTCTGTATTACAATCTGTCAAATATAAATCGATCCTTCAAATAGAAGAACAAAAAACCCAATCGAATGAAATCCACTATTCCAATATCGATTCTATCTTAGAACAAGAAAAACAGAACAACAAATTAGAAACATGGACCAAACTCGATAAAACCGTCAAACTCCAGAAACTCCATGCATTCGCCGAAAAATATGGCAAAGAACACCATTTCCCCATAAAAGAAGTAAAAGCACTCAAACTATTTTTTATCGATTGCTTAAATAAAAATAAATTGAAAACCACCAAAGATATTCTGTATGACAAAGAAACAAGTTCTATTTTACAAGTCCCAGCGCTAACTTTAAATCCTACTACCAAAACATTTACACTCAAAAATATCGATAATAAACGTATTTCTACGATTAAATCGCTTACTCCTCATAGACATTCTGCTTCAGCTTTTGAAGAAAACAATAAAATTGAAGAACAAACTAGTTAAAAAGAGCATCATATAATCATATAGAAATGGAAATGTCCTTTACAGATTTTGAAGAAATCAACGTCATTAGTCAACCCTCTTTCGATGAAATCGAAAGCGACGATGAAAGTAGTGAAGAAACCGAAAATAAAAACATACAATTTCTGTATGACAAACTAACTAAAAATGAAATCGAAGAAACCAATGAAACTATTTTTCATCTTATAGAAGAATTTACATTAAAAGATATACAACAAATATCTAAACCTGATTTTATGAACCATCTAGTCAATTCGATTGCGGAAATTATGTTTGATACATTTATTCAGGGATCGATTTTCGAAGGGAATGATTATGAATACGATATTCTCTTAGAATATATTGAAAAAAACGTAGATGAATGGTTTGATCAAAATCAAATCACATGTCCATTGCGTCAATATACGCATATGGATTTCAATATTTACGAGTGTATTTTTGGTCTTGATACAGACTTTATTCATAATCATAATAAGAAATTAATTAGCGATTTACAAGAAAAAAATCGGTTGCTTCCTCTACAAAAGACTCCTGAATGGTATTCAAGCAGGCATAATATGATTACAGCAAGTAATCTATGGCAGATCTTTGGTACACCGGCATCGCAGAATCGACTTATCTATGAGAAATGCCAACCGATGATACAGCCAACGATAGAACCAACGTTTGTTAATACAGAATTGTCGACACATTGGGGAGTCAAATATGAACCAGTATCAACCGCATTTTATGAGAAGTTGATTGGGACTTCGGTAGCATCATTTGGTTGTCTATCACATCCAAAATATCCATTTTTAGGTGCAAGTCCTGATGGAATCGTTGTTGATCCTGATTCTCCCTATCTAGGTCGTATGTTGGAAATCAAAAATATTGTGAATCGCGAAATCGATGGAATCCCAAGCGAGGCTTATTGGATCCAGATGCAAATCCAGATGGAAGTATGTGAATTAGAAGCATGCGATTTCTTAGAGACACGATTTAAAGAATATGAGATAGAAGAAGATTTCTATCAAGATGCTACAAATGATTCTAATAAAGGCGTCATACTTTATTTTGTAAGAAGGGGTGAACAATCCCCCCAATATTGTTATATGCCATTTAATATACCTATTCATAAAGAAGCAGTAGATCAATGGATAGAACAAGAAAAAAATAGCCGATTGAAAGAAGAACCACAGCAATTCCTATTTAAGACAATTTACTGGTATTTAGATGAATATTCTTTAATAACTGTCCGTAGAAATCAGGGATGGTTTGATTCAGTAATTCAACAAATAACCGATTTTTGGGGAGTCATACAGAAAGAACGTGTGAGTGGATATGAACATCGCGCACCAAAGCCAAGAAATAGAGCGAATACGGAAACAGAACAACAGATTCATATTGTGAAATTAGACGAAACACAAAGTGAATAAATATACGACAATCTTTTACTCTATAAAAAATCCTCATTATATATTTTCCTACAGGAAAATATATAGAATGACCCTACTATAATAAATAAATGAATATTGCGAATGTCCAAGAAACTCTCGATTTTTTCTATAAAAAACGTAAAATCCCTCATATTATTTTTCATGGACCTAGTGGATCCGGTAAAAAAACAATCGTCTATCAATTCCTAGAGAAAATCTATGGAAAAGATAAATCGAAAATGAAATCCAATATTATGTTTGTGAATTGCGCACATGGGAAAGGAATTAAATTTATTCGCGATGAACTCAAATTTTTCGCAAAATCCAATATACAGATCAATCAAGGAATTCTCTTTAAGACTATCGTTTTATTGAATGCGGATTTTTTAACGATTGATGCTCAATCCGCTTTACGCCGATGTATCGAATTATTTAGTAATAATACCCGTTTTTTCATTATTGTCGAAAACAAAGATAAATTATTGAACCCGATTTTGTCGCGATTTTGCGATCTATATATTAGTCCAGATTTCAACAATGTCACAAATGAAACTGTGAATTTACACCAAGTTGTACTTAAAAACGCATTCCAAATAAATGATTTCAAACAGGATCGTTATAGTCATTTATTAGAATTATTATCCAAGATTGATCCAGAAAATATACAACATAAAGATTTAGTCAAAATCGTCGAGGTTCTCTACAATGAAGGATATTCTTGTTTAGATATTTTAGAATGGATAAAAAACGCCGACCTTTTTTCCAATAAAGAAAAAAGCGAGATCGAAATGATTTTCTATAAAATAAAATCGGAATATCGATGTGAAAAAATGCTGATGTTTTATCTTTTCGATTCTCTCTTTCTGCGTAAAAAGAAAGATTTGAAAAATATGTGCGGTATATAAAAGATGGACGATTTTGTGATTTCGAATTTACATGAGGCTCGTAATGAATGGTGTAGTAGACTAGTAAGTATTTTTACACCGCTTGTCATAGAGGGAATTCGATCGATTTTCAATGAATCTTGGAAACTCTGTGAATCGTCAGATGAAATCAATAAATATCTAATGACATTCCAGAATTTACTATCGCGTATCCCAAAATGGAATTCGGTCATTATAGAAGAGGAGCGAAAACGGATTGTAGATCGAAGTGGCTGTCATTATTTGGAGGATTTAATTACCTGTGTGCATATTATCCAGTTGAAAGTATTGACATGTATTCGTGTAGGAAACAAACAGAAGAAGATAGATATTTCTATACCGAAACTCGACCATTTTATTCATAAGGTCTATATTCATGTAGCGCGAAAAGTCTATATGAATGTCTATCTGTTTGAAAAGACGATTACACCGTTGCAGATCCAGAAGAATAACCGTGAATTAGAGGTGATTGTTCAAGAGTGTATTTTAACGGCAATTCGTGAGTCGATTCCTACAGAGGATATTATTCGGGCATATATGGACGAAGCTATTGAACAGGAGGAGGAAGTTGTTATAGAGAATTTGGCGGAACCCGTTCCACTGGAATCAAAAGAGGAGAACTCGAAAGAAGAGAATTCGAATGAGGTGGAAAAAACGGAAAATTTTACAGATAAAAATGAGGAACCTGAGATTCCTTCTGTAATACCGTCTATTAAGAATATCGACGATGAACCTGTATTAACCAAATTAACGTTTAATGACTATGATAGCGTATTAAATATGGATAATGGTCAAACAGATACTGTTAGTGCACCGAAAACGATTGAACGTCTAGAAGAGATTAGTATGGAACGTGCTATTCAGCGAAGATTAGATGACGAGGATGATTTAGATGATAAGATAAAGATACATACGGATAATATTTCATTGGAACCGTTTGATATTATGGATATTGATAAGAGTTCTAGAGATCAAGAAACAGTTTCTTTAGATGATATTGTGGAACTTTTGTAGTAGTGGGCTTTGCCCCCCTACGACCCCCATCTTATGATAAACCTCTATGACAAACCTCTATGACAAACCTCTATGACAAACCTCTTACATATTTTCAATAAAAGGGGGGAATCGTAAGGGGGGCAAAGCCCCCTAAGCAGCGTTCAAATAACAAATAAAATATTTAGCTATTTTTTATTAGAAAATGGAGAACCTTTTTCTTTTTGCTATTTTCACGACGATTCTCTTTGTTTTAGCAAAAATAGCCGAAATGAAATTTGTCGATAAAGAATGGAAACCTTTGCGTATTATCATACGCGATGCTATTATCGTTTTTTCATCGGCATTTCTTGCTTCCTACGGCTATTCTTATATAAATGGTTCGTTTAGCGATTTCTTGAATATTGTCACAGAGAATAAAGTATTGAAGACCGATACAACACAGATCTTTACTGATATACCAGCATTCTAGGTAGGGGTACTACACTCTCATAATAATCTGTATGACAATATATATTTGCAAAATTATTCCCAAAAATATAAGAGACCCATTGATAAAGGGGGGATTCTTAGGGGCTTCGTCCCCAAAATTTTTATATATTGGTAATATATAAATGCCAAGTCTTTCCCAAGCTGCTGCTTCACTTTTAAAAGGTGGAAAATCTAGAAAAAACAAGTCCCAGAAGAAAGGTGGTAAGAGAAGCCACAAAAACAAGTCCCAGAAGAACAAGTCATACAAACGTAGACGTAATTAAACCATTTATTCGTTCATGGAACATATTTCATAAACGAAACAAACAAACACAAAGATTCTGTATGACAAATCTTATCATTTATCTTTAGGATATATTAGATCGACTATCTTCTGCATATATTCCGGTTCATCAGTTCTATCTTCTGTGCAACTTTTTGCTCGATAAAATATCTCCTCTTTTCTAGCGATTTTTTCGCGGTTTTCATTAAACGACTCCATCGAATCTATCAAACAGTAATAATATTGGATAATCGGTATTTGTAATTGATCCATTGTATATCCAATATCAATATCGTCCATATTTTTAAACGATTCGGCTATTTCGCGGTTATATATTAATTTCTCACAAACATCGCGACTCATGGTAATCCCCATACCTCCAATAAAATAAAACATAAAATAAAGTTCTTCTAAATGATAATATGGTCCTATATGACCGGTATAAATACCCTCTTTCGGTAAACTATAGAGATAGTCTTGCAACCGATCGAAATCCCATACACTTGAGAGATTTGTCCGGACGATATAATCAAATGGAACCGCAGTATAATGTAAAAAATAATCGATACTATCAAGCGTTTTTATAAGGATATTATCGAACGATTCTTCGCCTTTCAAATAACAATGATTGTCTTCTAGATATGGATACGTGTTCGAATCGTCATTTGTATATTCTATGAAATAACAGCGGATATTTGGAAACCGATTCATATAGGATAACCATACTGCTTTATTAAGTTGATAATGCAGTAGACTATTATTTGATATAATCAATACTAAAATATTCATAGAGAACCTGATAAAATATAAAACGACGGTTTTATATTTTTTTCTGTTTTTTGTCATAAATAATTATATATAAGATGGTAGGTTATCAATATCAACAATATGAATATTTTTATCTTTCTTAGCTTTTTTCGATAAATTATATTCAAATTGAGAAAAATATGGATTCTCGAGCTGATCTTGCGGTAATTTATTATGGACCGTTCTTGCGATCATTTTATAGAGTTTGAAATTAGGATAGCGTTCTTCGCCGGATTTTTTATAGAGAACATTTTTGCCATTGTCATCGGATACCCAATCGATGATCGTTTTTTCTAGGGCGTTTTTTTTCACTTTAGGATCGAGTTCTACATCAATATCGAGAATATAATCGTAAATCGAACAGCCGAGTCTACAGATATCGAAGGAATAATTGGGATCGATTCTAGGTTTTGTCTCATCGTAAAAAGGTTCACAATTATACTGTGTATGACCATCCCCGCCGATATTAAAACTATCACTACAGAATAGGTTGCCTTGGAATGTATAAATCGCACGACCGAAATCGATGATTTTATAGAGGCGACCATAGGTAGGAACTTTATATATCTTTGTCTTACATGAATAATATAAGTATTCGATATCGGTTTCTATATACATAATATTTTGCGTATGTAAATCATTATGGGTAAAATTGTACATTTTTTGGTAGATCATTAGGGTCATAATTACTTGGAAAAGGGCTGATGCTGTGGTATCTAGATTGAGAATTTTCTTGGCGAATAATTCGTCGAGTGTTCCTTGGCATCTCTCGAGACAAATCATTTGAACTGGGAAATCATAAAAATAGGCATTTACTACTGGATCGGGTACGAAGGATTCTTCTTCGTCTTCTTCGTCGTCGTCGTCTTCTTCGTCTTCTTCGTCTTCTTCGTCTTCTTCGTCTTCTTCGTCTTCTTCGTCTTCTTCGTCTTCGTCTTCTTCGTCTCCTTCATCATCGGAATCCGAATAATTCATTTCACTATTTTCCGAATCATCTTCTAAAGGAATATCTAAATGTATATCCGTTGCATTTTCTATATCAAAATCATTCACTTCTATTAGTTCTCCATCATTAACAATAGGTTCTCCTTGTTCTTCTTTTTCTTCTTGAAAAGATAGAACCGAAACCGATGTATCATTATGTATATTCAATTTACCCTTATTTGCCCGAGAACTTTCCTGAAATAAATCATGAGAACACTCATCAATATCATCGATTTCATATAGGATTCCCTTATTCTCTAAAAAATAATTGGACTGCATGACATAATCTAAATCATCGGCAATATTCATACGATATTTTTTTTGAATACCTAAGAATGAACCATAATATTCAATACCGTGGAGAACCTTATGATGATATAGAGACTGATTTGATAAATAACAGAAGAAATTATCTACATAAGAAGCATTATGAATAGATTTCAATTTCTCATGAGAATTATCATCCTTATTAGCAGAAGGTAATTTACGAATACGTTCATAATCATCCTTATATTTCCCTATAAGAAATTTCAAAGGATCGACTAAAGGGGCAAATTTGGTAAAAATAGGACGGTTTTTTTTCTCTTTTGGAGAACCTACCGAATAAATAGAGGAACTATCAGAGAATTTATAGGGATGATTTAAAGAAATAGGGTTCTCTAGACCTTCGTTGGAATCTCCTTTAAATAAATCATAAACAGGATGATAATACTGTAGGTTCTCTATTTGAAATGGATCATAGGATTCTCCAGTGTTTTGTCCTAAAGATTGAATATCGATTGGTTCAATAGAATCAAAATTGATGCTATATTTAGACATTTCCTTATAACATTTTACAATTCTTTATTTTTATATTTTAAACGTAGTAGGGGAACCTACGGTTCCCTTACTGCGTATTAACTCTTCCTAAAAAATCAAGACTTACTATATACCATTTTATATAAATGACTCTTGAACTAAAGAAATTCGATATGCGGCATATTACCTTTAAGCCGGATGAAAATAAAGGTCCTGTTATTGTGATGATCGGTCGTCGTGATACTGGTAAATCCTATTTAGTACGCGATTTGCTATACCATCATCAGGATATTCCTATAGGAACCGTTATTTCAGGAACAGAAGCAGGTAATGGGTTTTATGCATCGCATGTTCCCAAACTTTTCATTCACGAAGAATATAATACGGTTTTAATCGAAAATATTTTACGACGACAAAAAGTGGTTCTCAAACAGGTCAATAAAGAAATCGAACAATATAAGAGGTCGCAGATTGATCCTCGCGCTTTCGTAATCCTCGATGATTGCCTGTATGACCAAAGCTGGACTCGCGATAAACTTATGCGACTTCTCTTTATGAATGGTAGACATTGGAAGATAATGTTGATCATTACAATGCAGTACCCGCTTGGAATTCCGCCAAATCTCCGCACCAATATAGATTACGTTTTTATTTTAAGAGAACCCTATGCGACCAATAGAAAAAGAATATGGGAGAACTATGCGTCTATGTTTCCTACATTCGAATCGTTTAATTCCGTCATGGACCAGACCACAGAGAACTATGAATGTTTGGTGATAAATAACAACGCAAAATCGAATAAACTAAATGACCAGATTTTCTGGTATAAAGCCGAACAGCGACCCGATTTCAAGTTAGGATCGAAAGAATTCTGGGAAATTTCCAAGGGACTTACGGATGATGATGAAGATGAGTATGATCCATCAAAAGCTAAGAAGAAATCTGCGGGACAACAGATAACCGTCAAGAAGGGTAAATGGTAGGGACGCTTCGCAGTACCTACGGATTTTGATTTTATTAAATACTATTTACAACATTTTTTATAAAAAATAGCATTTTTTCATATGTACTCCATTCATAATTTATCTCGATAAGTACATTGAAAAAATGATTTAGTTGATATATTATAATATATTATAATATATGGTTTCAGATAAAATATATGAATGGGAAATTGCAGATAAAATAAAATTACTATATCCAAAATGTAATATTATAAAGAATGAAGAACCTCCTTTTACATTGTATAAATTGAATGATATTGGAAATGAATTTAATTATAAAAATTTGAATACATTAAAATGTAAATATTTATCTAATGAAATTATTATATTAAAATATCAAACATCTAGTGGTTCTCAAAATGTATCGTTTATATCATATAATGGAATATGCAAATTATTATGTAAAAGTAGAAAAAGTATAACTGATGAAGTAGTTAAAATATTTAATATAGATATTTATCGTAAAAAATATACATGTATAGAAACAGATACGATTGATTGTATAATTAAAACATTTCAAAATGAAGAATATAGTCTACAATATAATGTTTTGCAATATAGGATTGATATTTATTTCCCAAAATATAAATTGGCTATTGAATGTGATGAATTTCATTACAATAAACAAAATGATATAATACGAGAAAATAATATTATTGAAAAACTAAATTGTAAATTTATTAGATATAATCCATACAGTAAAATTTTTGATATATTTAATTTATTAAATCAAATATTTAGATATATAAAAAATTATAATGATTAATATCATGAATTATAATAATAAGCAAACAATATTCTGTATGACAAGTCCAATTTTATGTCATACAGAATTACTATCTAGATAACCTATTCTACCCATTAAGAGAACCTACCCAGTAAGAGAACCTATCCATTAAGCAAAGCTATCCAATGAAAACCCAGCCAATATATAATCGATCGCAATGTGCTCTAACCTTCTCTATATCCCCCCGATAAGCCCCATAAATATCTTTCACGTGATAATATCGCGCAATATACCCGAAAAACATAATGAAAAGGAGTGTTAAAAACAATCGCAAATTCACCGCAGTCGATAAAATGTGTCCAAAGAAAATAAAAGATCCTACATTCAACGTAAGACTATAAATCACTGTATGAAAAATAACGGAAACCAAGATCGATCCTAGGTTCTCACGAAATATGTCATACAGAGTCATTTTGGGATTTGTAGTATGTAAATATAATTCTGTAAACATAGTATAGAATGATATTAGATAAGTTTCTTACGTATGACCAAAAAGTAGTGATTTCGATACTATGTGGATGTCTTTGGATTTATTTTAGAACCGCCGATTGTTATCAAATGATTCCTAGATTACATATTTTCCCCATAGTATTTGTAGGTGTATGGATTTATCTCAATTATTATGAACCGCTATTTTTGCCTATTGGACTTGCTATATTATTTATCTATAGATATCAAAATAACCTTCATTTACAACCTTCATTTACAACCTTCATTTACAACCTTCATTTACAACCGCGCAAAGGTCGCGCATAACCAATAACCGCACAAGCAATACGTTTTCCTGCATGACCGGTCGTCAAGCTATCCTCATGAGACCCCAATCCTAAATCGTCTTCATCGGCATGAATAATAAGACCTCGTCCAATAATATTACATTTCGTTCCTCGTAATTTGATCACAGAATCGCGTATCTTATTTTTAGCGATACCATTCACATCCGCAGTTATATTTCCCAAATCACCTATATGACGAACCGCAGAATCAGGTCCCCCATGAGATTTCCCATAGGGATTGAAATGCGCGCACATAGAGTCACATTGTTCGCTCATATCCCCATAAGTATGTATATGAAATCCATGAAGCCCTGGCTTCAAACCCACGATATCAATATCGATCACAATATTCTCTTTATTTACATCTTCCGTAAATCTCACCGTTCCTTTTATTTTTTTCCCATCGAATACTGCAATAGCGGTTATCGATTCTTTATCGATTGACATATCTATATGTATAAGTATACTTATACATATATCTTTATTTGGGTTTTTGTCCTAAAGATTATTATAGATTATTTATACCGGTGAATAATTCAACGGTGTAAGACCGAATCATTATATGCCTTCGATTCCTCCTCAGTAACGGGTTCCCTATTTTCGAAATCGACCGTCTGTTGGACACCAATCAAATTACCCTCTTCATCAATTGTCTGGGTCAATACATTTCCGCTCTTCTTTGCTAGTGCAATATTCTCCTCGATCGCCTTTCTCTTTGACTCCTTAACACGCTTCTCGAATTCCTCTTTGGCTTTCGTCTCGTTCTTCATCTTCTCATGATGGAGTTGATTGAGTTCCTCCTCCATAAACTCAATACGACCGGTCTTATAAGCATCCGGATCCCATGGAAGCCATAAGCCAACCGGACCGACTAAAATATCGTGATTAGGATCAGTATCGCGGATTTTCTTACAGCGGAGTTCTGCCTCCTCCTGCGAGTTAAATACTCCGCGAATTTTCAGGCCACGTACTGACGTTTGAAACTGATTTGCCTTCTGGAATTTCTGGGTGAGCTCATCCTCATTCTTATCTAGGAAATTCTTGTAATCGTCCTCAATACCACATTCCCTGAGTTTCGCCCCCTCCTCCTTAATAAATTCAGTATAATCATTCGTAAGAGATTCCATTTCTAAACCATATTTATAACTAGCAAATTGTAAGAAATCGAAGAATTTGTCCATCGATTTCTTAAAATCCCACTGTTTGACAAATTGCTCGAATATCCATTGATTACGATCCTTTAGAATCTTTTCCGGAGAAATAAAAGAGAGACAGGCGAATTTCTGGCCGGCGATTGGTGGGTCCTCGTCACACAGATCAATATATTTAGGATTAATTTGACCGTCATTCGTTATTTTTCTTTCAAAACCAGACATTTATATATTATTTAGGAGAACCTTTCTATGTATTTTTCCATTATTATTATATTTTAGGATCTTTTAAATGGATAAATTTTAGGCATTGTACAAATTTTTTATGTTTTATATAATATATAGAATGAGCAGTGGCTTAGATTTTAGCGAACTTGTTAAGCGTGCTATTAAGTACATCATCGAGGGTATCATTGTTGCAATTGCTGCTTATGCTATCCCTAAGAAATCTTTGAACGTTGAGGAGGTTGTCATCATCGCCTTAACTGCCGCCGCTACCTTTAGCGTTCTTGATGTGTTCATCCCTTCTATGGGACAGAGCGCTCGCACAGGTGCTGGAGGTGCCCTTGGTGTTAACCTTGTTGGTGGTCTTCGCATGGTCGCATAAATTGCGAATTCATAAATAAAATAGAAAAACGAAATATATCTTGTTTCATACAGGATATATTCCACCCACCCCTACATAAAATAATTACGATAATCAACGTGGGTTCTCTCAATATAGCTATATCCCGGTCTCTGTATAACTAAACAGGGATAAATAACGAACCAACAATCGCACAGTATCAATCGTTTCCAATATTGATCAATCGCATATTGTCCATAGTCTCCGCTAATTAATAACGACGATAATCCCTCTTCAAAATTCACCAAAAGCGTTCCATAATAATGCGATGCGACAATAT
>Ga0214921_10003613_pt1 | contig 23470 bp, 24 predicted proteins | sample LL1505_MetaG_FD_177992 | JGI IMG/M metagenome (GOLD analysis project Ga0214921, IMG submission 177992) | Freshwater microbial communities from Lake Lanier, Atlanta, Georgia, United States - LL-1505 | ecosystem: Environmental > Aquatic > Freshwater > Lake | place: USA: Georgia | collected...
CGCCAACAAATCAGCGAAAATGGGGTGTAGGAAACTCTTATCACTCGATTATTACCGCAAATGAACTCATTGCAAAGACCAACAAAAAATGGATAGGTGGAAACCGCGATTCGTCTAGTATTACATTCAAAAGGCGCGTTAATGCAATCGGTGAAAACTCATTGAATAAAAATGGAGGGAATATGAGTTTTACAACCAGTACTCCTGGAAATGATGTAAGAGATGCAAAACATCGTGTGCGTTCAGGTGGTTCTATTGTACCTGCCGCGGTTACTCATAAATATAAGGGTGCTCCTATTTTTTATTAGATATTTTTTTGACCATTGTACAATGATGATACTTAAAATATATCTCGCTGAATCAGCATAACATAATGACGATCTATTAGAAAGTCATCATTGTACATATCAAAATGTAGCTGATTCATAACAAATAATGATTTATTATTGTCATGATGCAATGATAAATGTGTTTGTGTTAGATCATTGTGCATTATTCTTTTATGTAAAGTAATTGTGTAGTATAAAATCGAAAATAACAAAAGGGAAAACATTTGATTTCTTGTATTCTTGTATCAGGTATATTATTTATTCGTTATAAATAATAAAATATATTCAATTTTGTAACTATTATTTTCACAATATACAATATAATAAATGTACAGTTATTTAGCTGAATTTTTAGGTACAATGTTTTTTGTATATGTAATAGTAGCTACAGGTAATCCTTTGGCAATCGGTGCTGCACTTGCTTTAGCTATTTTATTAACTGCCAATATTTCTGGTGGTCATATCAATCCTGCGGTAACTATTGTAATGGCTACTGCTGGAAAACTTGATGTAAATGAAATTATTCCATACATACTAGCTCAAATATTTGGTGGATTAGTTGCATTACAAATCTATGGAAGATATAAGATATGAAGGATATAAGATATGAAGGATATAAGATATGAAGGATATAAGATATGAAGGTGTATGATAAAATAGATAGAATGTATATTTATTTTGTCTTGTCTAAAATGCGATACAAAATATATAACCCAACTACCGTGATAGATCCAATGTAAAATGTTTTTATATAATTGTTATTTAAATCCAATAAATCATAATGATCTGTAGAATATTTTTTTTTACAGGTATTTTCACTTTCATATTCATTGAAATCCATTTCTTTTGGAATTTTAGTTTCTTCGCCGTCTTTTTCAATTAAAGCAATGAAATTGACATTTCCGGATTCATTTTTAACAGGACGAAATGATACTTCCATATTACTCATTATTGATGGAGAATATGGTTTAGAATTAGCACAATTTGGTTTTCCTAAAACAGAAGAATGAATTGCAGTAAACATATTTTATATTATATTAAATCTATATATTTTAACTTTGAAATAAAAACACATAAAGATTTTTTATAAAAATATATAATGAACACATACTGTGTATTAAATCCAATTTTACAACAAAATACGAATAAACCAGTAGTAATAAACAAAAATGATTCTTCTCCCATTTTTGACGGGTTATCACATTGCGGAATAAAAGTAATGCTACCAAAAAAATATATAGTTCAAGAGCCAGATGTCATTATATTTTTGAAAGGAGAAATATACAATAAACATAAACTATGTGAATTTTTACATATTAAATCAAACACTACGGCAGAAGAAGTGATTATAAATTTGTACAAAAATTATGGCATGGATTATACTTTACAAGTATTAGATGGTGTATATTCATTTATTTTGTTTGATTATTACTATAAGAATGAAATTTCAAGTATTTATATTGTAAAAGATCTTTTTGGAATTCTTCCATTTCATTGTTGTACCAATGAAAATACAAATTCTGTGATCATTGGTGAAAAAAACACATATACTGATTTTACTGTATACCCTTTAGATCCTGGTTGCTACAGTGTATATGAATTAAGTTCTAAAGTATCTGCAGAATGGGTACTTTCAACAACCGTAAACAAACCATTTTTTCTACTACCAAATAGTATTGTAAATGATACATATAAATATGATTCTATGAACATAATTGAAATGTCGAAATGTATCAAAAAAATAATATTGAAAATATCTACAGTATGTGATCGTATAGCGAATCTTATAGTAGAAAAATTACTTTTGCAAATAGACTGTGATAATGATCAAAAAAATGATATTTATATTTATGACGATATGAATGAAGGACTTATTTATTATTCGCCTATCAATTTTTTTACATTTTCTGAAATCTGCGATAATATTTTTGAATACGATAAAAAAGTAAGAGATAAATTATATTCCACTGATTTTTTACCCAAAAAAAAATATCCTTTTTATGATAAATCGTTTGTGAATTTTTATTTTACAATACCTTTACAAATACGATATCAATATCATATTGATTCTCTTGCGAAGATATAGAAAAATAGAGAAACATGAAAAATAGAGAAACATGAAAAATAGAGAAACATGAAAAATAGAGAAACATGAAAGATAGAGAAAAAAATAAAAATAAAATAAAATATAATACAAAAAGATATAAATATATGCATTTATATCTTTTATTATGGGAAGAGCTATTGGTATTGATCTTGGTACGACATATTCTTGTGTAGGAGTTTGGCAAAATGATCATGTTGAAATTATTGCAAATGATCAAGGAAATAGAACTATGCCATCATATGTATCTTTTACAAATGAAGAACGATTAATTGGTGAAGCCGCCAAAAGTAGTGCTGCAAACAATACAGCAAATACTGTTTTTGATGCGAAAAGATTGATTGGACAAAAATTCAACGACCCAAAAGTACAAAGCGATTTGAAACATCTTACTTATACTGTTGTAGAAAAAGATAATAAACCTATCATCCAAGTTGAATTCAAAGGAGAACAAAAAACATTTGCTCCAGAAGAGATTAGTTCTATGGTATTAGGTAAAATGAAAGAGATTGCAGAAGCTTATTTGGGAGAGACAGTTACGGATGCAGTCGTTACCGTACCTGCATATTTTAATGATTCGCAGAGACAAGCTACCAAAGATGCAGGAACAATCGCTGGATTGAATATTTTAAGAATTATCAATGAGCCAACTGCCGCTGCAATTGCATATGGTCTTGATAAGACGACAAATAAAGGTGAAAAAAATATTTTGATTTTTGATTGCGGAGGTGGAACATTCGATGTCTCTATTTTAACAATTGATGAAAGCATTTTTGAAGTAAAAGCCACTGCAGGCGATACACATTTAGGTGGAGAAGATTTTGACACTCTTCTTGTGGAGTATTTTATGGACGAATTCAAAAAGAAAAATAAAAAAGATATGTCTGCTAATAAACGATCAGTAAGACGACTTCGTACAGCATGCGAATCTGCAAAACGAACATTATCCTCATCTACTGTTGCAAACATTGAAATAGACAGTTTATTCGATGGTGTTGATTTTACAAGTACGATTACTCGTGCAAAATTTGAGAATCTTTGTGATTCTTTGTTCAGAAAAACTATGGAACCGGTAGAGCAAGTATTGCGCGATTCAAAAATATCAAAATCATCTATTCATGAAATCGTATTGGTTGGTGGATCAACACGTATCCCAAAAATTCAGCAAATGTTAAGCGAATTTTTCAATGGGAAAGAATTGTGCAAATCCATTAATCCCGACGAATGTGTTGCCTATGGTGCAGCAATACAAGCAGCTATTTTAACCGGTGTAAAAGATTCTAAGATTGCCGATTTGTTGCTACTGGATGTTTGCCCATTGAGTTTAGGATTAGAAACTGCAGGAGGTGTTATGACAAAAATTATTAATCGTAACACAACAGTACCATCGAAGAAATCGCAAACTTTTTCAACATATGTTGATAATCAACCTGGTGTATTAATTCAAGTCTTTGAAGGTGAACGCGCAATGACAAAGGATAATACATTATTGGGGACATTTCAATTAGATGGTATTCCACCAATGCCTAGAGGACAACCGCAAGTAGAAGTCTCTTTTGATATGGATGCAAATGGTATTTTGACTGTTTCTGCATGTGAAAAATCAACCGGTAATTCTAAAAACATAACCATTACTAATGACAAGGGGCGTCTATCGCAAGAAGAAATTGACCGCATGGTTGAAGAGGCAGATAAATACAAAACAGAAGATGAAGAAATGCGAATGCGAATTGAATCAAAGAATAATTTAGATGGATATATATTCCAAATCAAAAGCTCTATGAAGGATAAAATGATGTCTCCTGTACTCCAGAACAAAATTGATGAAGCAGAGAAATTATTAGAGGATTCTTGCTCTTCCAAAGAAGAATATGACAATATGCGAAAAATATTAGAAGAATTATTTATGAAAGAATTAGTGAATGATGATACGGCATCGAAAGAGACAGCAGACGCACCTATGTATACAAATTACCAAAATGAAAATCCTATTGATATTGGTGATGTGGATTAAACATTATATCATATATAATATATTATAATATTATATATGCCATATAAAGACAAATGTGTATCTACATGTAAAGATTTTGAAAAACCGGAATGCAATCCACCAAGATGTAAATATATAAATGGACAATTATATAAATACTGTCGTCTCTCCCACAAATATAAAATGAACAAACCGAATTGCAATGTAACTAGACGCATTAACAAAAAAGAAATACAACAACGTGCAATAAAGGTTATCAACAATTTTATTAAAAAATCGGGAAAATTTTTACAGACAATATGTAGCGATTCAGGTGAATGCATTGCGTTTGGAAAAAATGTAGACGAGATTACCAATTATTTCAACGGATTTACAAATTTTGACTATGTTGAATCACCTATCCATAAAATAGGCGCTGTATCAGTAAATGGATTTGTAAAAGAAATCTCATATGAAAAAAAAGGATATCATGCACATACTATACTCAAATCGTCACAAAGAATTGTGTCCGATAATTTAGTATATGAATATTTAGTTGGTACAAAATATATAAATCGTGCAGTGAAATCATTACCGTGTTTTCTACAAACATATGGCCTTTATTTTTACAATAGTGATATAAGTTGGAAACTAATGAAAGATACAAAACCGATTCATAAAGCAATTTTGAAAGGGTTGAACATACAAAATACAATTAATTATTCAAAGGCATGTCAACAATCTAAATATGCAGCTGTTCTAATACAACATATTAAGGAAGCATCTGCAATAAAAGATCAATTGTCTAAAGCCATATACACACCATTTTTGAAAAGTGATATCTTGTATGTTTTGTTTATTGTTTACCATGCATTGCATTCGCTTTCTAAAAATTTTACACATTATGATTTACATGACGGTAATGTGCTATTATATATGCCTGTAAAAGGAAAATATATTCAATATCATTATCACAATGCGGACGGTAGTGAAACTACTTTTTATTCGCCGTATATACCCAAAATAATTGATTATGGTCGTTGTTTCTTTGATAATGGAAACACGAATTCTAATAAAATATACAATAATATTTGTACAATAAATGAATGTAAACCAGATTGTGGTGAGGATTATGGATTTGGTTGGTTAAATCCTGAACCCCTATATTTTATCAGTTCTTCTAAAAAAAATGAAAGTCATGATTTGCGTCTATTGAATATAATCAAAACTAGATATCAAGAAATAGATACTATATTGCATGAAAAGCCGGATACAAATAATAAAACATTCATTGAAATTGAAAAAATATTGAAGAAAGTAGTTTATGGTGCTGGTATACTAGACAAAAATGAAAAAGAATATGGCACAAAAGAAAATTTAGAATTGAATAAAAACAAAATATATAATGTTACTGGTGCCTATTTAGAATTGAAACATGCTATTGAAAATCCGGATGTTTCGGCAGAAAACCAGATGAGATACAATAAATATTTAAATAAATTAGGCGATTTTCATATTTATCATGATGGAAGACCCATGTTATATCAAAATATATAGTAGGTCTTTTACGCCCTTGAAATATTTACACCTTTGCACCTTACACCTTTTCTCATCTAAAACGCCCATTTTATATGAGAATTCATAAATAAACAAAAATAAATAACAAAAATAAATAAACAAAAAAAAATGAAAAAAAACAAAATATACTATTTATACGGAAGCAGGCATGTTCGATGATGATAACGATCCTCTTTTTTTACGCGTTTTTCTCTTTTTACGTAATTTTTTCTGTGTTTCTTTTACTAATCCGTTTATAAAATCTTCTGGTTCTCCTACATATATATTATCTTCATCTTCATTTTTTTCATAATTAGTATAATCTGTTCGTTTCTCAAATTGTATAGATACTTTTAGAGAACCATCGTTTATCGCATTTCCATCTTTATCGCTAAAATCCAATGGTTTTGAGAAATCGGCTATAGCGTCATCTGGGTAACTATAACGACCGATGACTGCTTCACGCGTTCCATTGAATTCGTATCCATTGGATACTAAACATTCTAATAATTTTTTAATTTCAAGAATCCCTGTGTCTGCTTCTCTAAAATATCGATGTTTATCCATTATCGTTTATATACAAATTAGATATATTATATATTATTAGATATATATATAAATTCGATTTCCATCAAATTCCATTTCATATTTTAGCAGAGGAATGAGGTGTAAAATGGAACATTTTACACCATTGCACATTTAAAACGCCCACCTAAAGGTGGGCGTTCTTTATAAGTGCTTTGGTAACTGTTACTTTGCAACCGATAAATTACCTTTTATATCTTGATTATTCTGCCTTTGGCAGAATAATCATATATAATCGGCATTTTAAAGGTGCAAAGGTGTAATTCTTCAAGAGTCGGGTATTAGTAACGATTTACACCTTTTTACATTTCAAATGCCTACCCATATATTTGACTGTACAATAGTGTAAAAAATCTAAAAATCAACTGACATGTCAAAGACATCTTTGTCTACGGTTTTATTTGCAAGCGCATACTCGGAATTGGTTCTTTCAAAAAAATTCACTTTGGATTCAATACTTATCAATTCCATAAAATCAAAAGGATTTGACGAATTATATATTTTATCATATCCTAATTGAAGACATAATCGATCAGCTACAAACTCTATGTACTGACACATTAATTTAGAATTCATACCAATCAATCTACATGGAATTGCCTCTGTAATAAACTCTTTTTCTATCTCAATTGCTTCTTGTACAATTTCATAAACACGTTTTTTTTGAAGTTTCTTTTGCATTTTTGAATACAATAAAACAGCAAATTCGCAATGCATAGCTTCATCTCTACTGATTAATTCGTTGGAAAAAGTTAATCCCGGTAATAATCCGCGTTTTTTCAACCAATAAATAGATGCAAATGATGCACTAAAAAAAATACCTTCTACTACTGCAAATGCGATTAATCTTGCTGCAAAAGAACTCCTATTATCAGTAATCCATTTTTTAGCCCATGTAGCTTTCTTTGCGATACATGGGAAATTTGTAATGGAATTGAACAACTTGTTTTGCTGCTCTTTTTCTTTTATATAGGTATCAATCATAATACTATAGGTTTCACTTTGTCCTGTTAATATACCGTTAAATATTCCTGTATGCAATTTTGGTTCGTTAAAACAATATGTCGGTTCATTATCCGATATTTTTTGAATACTCACTATACATATTGTCGTGTCATTTTTTATGCATTTTCTGTATATGTCTGTTCTTGATACATCTAATGACAAATGTGAAAGAATATCGGGTCGTTTTGGTTTAAATCCCAATTCCAATAATTGAGAAACATCACTACTATTGATATATAAAACATAGCAATTTGCACAATCATACAAACCATATTCTCCTGTGCCATCATTTTTTGGAAGAAGCATTTTTATGCTGTCTTTTTTCGATATCTCTATATATGAATGTATACCCAATGTAGTCAATAATATCTGTATATCTTTCAAAAAATAATATTGTATAGAGTCAATATGAATAGATGATGTATTATGCAATATAGTACCATAAGCGTCAACATACCCCTCTAACCATCTTAATCTCGTTTCTATACTATAATTTATTGGAACTACATATTTTTCTTTATTTATGTATTTTTCAACACATAATGCATATCCTACATTTTTAGAAATAAAATTATATTTGAAATAAGGCAATAACTCTATTTTTTCATCAAATAAATAAATTTTTGATTCGTTTCCATACCCACAGTAAAAACCATGCATATATGGGTTCATAAACTCGTCTGGATCTTGGAAATCTGTAACCGGTAATACATAGGTGTCAATTACATTGCCTATATTTAAATGCTGTGTTTCAATACGATCATGATTGTCTCCATTTTTGATCAACCATTTATGTCCAGATGTGCAATCTAACTCCATCCCATTTGATAATTCTACTTTGAATATGGATTGATTACCTGTATATTTTACTTCTACCTCTGTAAACTCCTCCCCATTCCATACATCTACATGTTGATTTATCAAACTTTGAATTTCAAAATAGCCATTTTTTGTCAATATTTTTGTATTTCCAGCAACACAGTGTATGTTTTCCATAGCTATTTGAAATCCATAAAAAGCGCGAGCTTCCGCCAATTGAACATCACCCATGAATCTTACTGCAAGATTCTCTGTTACAATTCCATCAGATGCGGCGAAAAAAGCCAAGACCATACTTATAAAAAATTTCTCATCTTTGTTCAACTTTTCATTCCAATCTGTTATATCTTTTGAGAAATCGATTTCTTGAGGAACCCAAAAACAATCCACCTGTTTTTTGTACATTTTCCATATATCATTGTCTTGTATTGGGAACATAACATAACGAGACTCGTTTGGTGTTAATAGTGGATCCTGCGCTACTGTTTCGGACATTCCTAAATAATATATATGGCATATTTTTATATCGTTTATTTTTTCCATATAAAGGATTCTTCTCCAAACAAAATATATTTATACTATATTATACTCATAATGCCATTGGATTTATGTAAATATAAAAATATTTTGGGAAAACCTGGTGTAGGACTACGAAAATATCGCATTTTTGATATAGCTATACTGGATACAGCAGTCGTTATCGTAATAGGTATTATCATTTCACGAATTACTGGTTATAATGTATGGATTACTTTAGCCGTTTTATTTCTTTCTGGAATTGTTGTACACAGAATGTTTTGCGTGAGAACTGGTGTAGATAAATTGCTTTTTTCATAATAATCGCATCTTCATAATCATTATTTATGGATTCTAATAAAATCCATATGTAATATAAAATGAAGGATGCTACTATTGATGACACTTTGGTTCCATCTGATAACAAAAAAAAACAGAGAAAACCCAGAAAGTCGTCACAAAAAGAATTAATGAACATGTACTATGAAGAAATTGGAACTGTGATTGGGAACGGTAATGGTAATGGTAATGGTAATGAAAAGGAAAAATCGTCCGTCAAAAAATCAGTAACCGAAAATTTTCAATATTTGTCCCCCAAAGAAAAAAACATTTTTGAAAACAAATTTACGCTTCCAAAAAATAGACATCAAGAACAATATGTTACCATGTTGAAGCAAAAATCCAAAAAAATAATTGTAGCGAGCGGTCCTGCAGGTACTGGTAAAACACTATTTGCAACTGAATTTGGTGTGCGCAATTTTTTGTTAGGGAATGTAGAACGACTTGTTTTTACTCGTCCATCTGTAAGTGTTGACGAAGATTTGGGTTATTTACCAGGAACATTAGAAGAAAAAATGGCACCATGGGTAAGACCTATTTATGATGTTCTATATCAATTCGTAACTCCAAGTGAAGTAAAACAATATATGGAAGACAAAATTATAGAAATTGCACCTTTAGGATTTATGCGCGGGAGAACTTTCAAAAATACATGGATTGTTGCAGATGAAATGCAAAATTCAACTATATCACAAATGAAAATGTTGCTTACTCGTTTAGGTGAAAATAGCAGGTTGATTATCACAGGTGATTTAGAACAATTTGATAAACCGAATGAAATAAACGGGCTTGAAGATTTTTTGAATAAATTCAGGGGAAAACGCTCGTCTAGTATTAGTAGTTTCCAATTTGAACGGGACGATATTCAGCGAGAAGATGTAGTAAAAGAAGTATTAGATATATATGCAGGTGAGCAATTGCCGGATAATTATATTGAATCGTCATTTAGTGAATCGTAGATTGTGAATCATAATACGACACTGCTATATAAAGAACAAAAAAATGGACAAAGATAATTTTAGGTAGGTAAATAAAATATATTATTATACAATATATAATGTCAATCACACAAAAAATAAAAAATAATGTAATTTTACATAATAGATATATTTTGTATTTCATATTTTTTATTGCATTAGGCGATTTGTTGATTCTATTGCAGACAAATGATTATTACTCGGCATCTATTTTCGTCTTGATTGGGTTTTTGACTTCTTTTTTTAGTAAAAATATGATTGTCATATTGTTTATTTCTATTGCATTTACAAATATTATAAAATATGGTGCCAAATCAACAACGGAATCTATGACAAAATCCATGATGGAAGGCATGACAGAAGGTATAACGGAAGATGGTGAAGATAATGAGAAAGAGAAAGAGAAAGAAGGTATGGATACCGATTTAGTAAGTAATGAAATGAACCATGAAGAAACTGATCTAGATGTAATTCCAAAAGAAACAAAAAAACCAGCAAAAAAAGAAGGTCTTGAAAAAAAAGAAAAAACTACACCTAAGAATACAAAACCATCCGAACTTTCTGTTGAAACGAATGAAGAAACAAACAAAGAAAAGTTTGGCGAGGACAAGAATATTGTTTATACAAGCGAAGAAGAGAAAGAACTCGCAAAAACAGAAAAAATGATTTTATCCCAAGAAAGAATATTGAAAAGTATGAATAAATACAAACCACTTTTAGATACATTACAAGGTATCACTAAAAATATGGCAGTTGTTAAGGGTGCTGCTAGTCTTGCAAATGAATAGATGGAATGAAAAAAGGAAGGGTTCATACACAAAAAACAAAATGTATTTTATGTAATACAAATATATATCTATTATATAAAATAATACAATATGGGTGGGATTATTAGTGATGCCTTTACAGCTATTAGCAGTATTCCAACTATGCTTCAATCATTTTTCTCAAGTTTTAAAGGAATCCAAAATGGCATTGTAGCTGCAAAAACATTTTCCACTAGCATGTTATCTTTTTTGAAAATAGGATCTATATTTACAGCTATTATCACTATTGGTAGGTGTATTTTCCAATTTTTTGATTTTAGTATTGCAGCCTCTTCATGGTTCTTTTATTCCTTTACTATGTGGATGTTTTTTAATCCATGGCCGAGCGGTATTTTTGATCTAAAGAAAAAAGATATTTATGAAGAAGCTTGTTTTGCAGGATGGTCCTTGCGATCTATGTATGTTATTTTTATTAGAATTACGCATTTTCAACAATGTTTTCTGTGGTATATATTAGACTTGGTTGGTTGGACATTGTATCTACCTTTTAGATTTATTTTTTGGTTGATTGATTATATTTTGAAATTAGGAATCGTAAAAGCCGAACATAAAGCATGGAATTTCATTAATGATATTGATTATTATATTCATGGACCTGTAAATAATTATTTCCTTGATCAGTATGTATCTGTATTTATACCAAAACCCGACCCCAAAACAATATTTAGACCAAATCATCCAAAATTCAAAAATTTTATTTATAAAGATACAAATAATACTACTGTCTCATTGGATGTAATTAAAGATGCTGACAAAAATAATCCAAAAGTAAAACCAGATGCAGATAGTTTGAATCTTGGTTTTCATATTATTCATTTTCCAGATGCCATTATGTACAGATGTTATAATGCCAATTTTTATAAATTAGCGAAATTTCCTCCTTTCCCTATGGATACATTTAATGCTTTTATGGAATGCGCAAAACAACCTTTTTAACGATTATCATCGCTTCTCATCGCTTCTCATCGCTTCTCATCGCTTCTCATCGCTTCTCATCGCTTCTCATTACAAACAACCACATATATATTTTATATTATATGTTATATAATATATTTTTGTAGTATATAAGATACTATAATGGCAAAAAAATGCGTTCCCGGTGTTTTTTGCATTGAAAATATGACATTAGCTGTATTTTTGTTTTTGTTTATCGTACTCGCTTATTTATATTATACATTTATTGTCAAAGTGAAACCAAATAGTTCCCATATCGTTGTATATCAAAATCCTGTGCCTGTAATTGGTACTGGTATTGCTACACGAAATGCACCGAATGTTATCATGGATCCTTATGGACCGCCATTTCGTACAGATGGCACCTATTTCCCTGGTGATTCTAGTGATATTCGTGGTCTTCCTATGATTTCGCAGGTACCCATTCGGGCTGGTATCCCTGTAAATATTGAAACGCGAGGGCTTGGTTTAGATTATAGTCAATTAGGAATTTTGACTCGTGGTAATGGTGGTGATATGATATTACCTTTAATGGGACGAAGATTGATGTCTGGATTGGACAAATGGCAATATTATACTATATCAAATACTGGAAATATGAATACAAAATTACCTGTATCATTGAAAGGGAAGAGTTGTTCAGGTGAATATGGGTGCGATTCCATCATGAATGGTGATATTGTCTATGTTGAAGGGTATAATGATACATTCAGAGTCACCATGTACGAAAACAGTCGATTTAATTATATACCTTATATTTAGGGACAGATTTGTTATAGAGATAGATTTGTATATTTATTTATATAGTTAATATAAATAAATAAAAGGAATGCAAAAAAAAAATAAATTTTTAGATAGGATATTTTCTAATTTTTCAATTATTGGTTTTGAAAACCCGACAGCAATAAATGATAAATCGTATATATATGAAAAGAAAAAAGGAGGTGATAATACATTTACACCGTTGAAGAATTCACAGCTCTGCAGTTTAAATTCTTCAAATAAGTTACAAGTTATAGATTTGAATGAAGCACCCCAAGAAACCCAAAAGGGCGCGGATTCAAATCTTCACTTGTATAATTATCCAATAAGTAAAAATGCATATGTGAATAGTAAAGTATTTGGTGGGGAAAAAAACGAATACATAAAAGAAGCAATATTAACTAGAGCAATCGAATTATTTCAAAAAATATTAGATAAAACTGCACTTGAAAATGATATTGCAAAGGCTATTACACAAAACATCCAACCTCTTGAAAAGGCCGAATTAGAAAAGGCTGAATTAGAAAAGCCCGAATTAGAAAAAGCTGAATTAGAAAAGGCCGAATTAGAAAAAGCTGAATTAGAAAAGGCTGGACTAGAAAAGGCCGAATTAGAAAAAGCTGAATTAGAAAAAGCTGAATTAGAAAAGGCTGGACTAGAAAAGGCCGAATTAGAAAAAGCTGAATTAGAAAAAGCTGAATTAGAAAAGGCCGAATTAGAAAAAGCTGAATTAGAAAAATCTGAATTAGAAAAGGCCGAATTAGAAAAGGCCGAATTAGAAAAAGCTGAATTAGAAAAGGCCGAATTAGAAAAAGCTGAATTAGAAAAGGCCGAATTAGAAAAAGCTGAATTAGAAAAGGCCGAATTAGAAAAAGCTGAATTAGAAAAAGCTGAATTAGAAAAGGCCGAATTAAAAAAAGCTGAATTAGAAAAAGCTGAATTAGAAAAGGCCGAATTAGAAAAAGCTGAATTAGAAAAGGCCGAATTAGGAAAAGCTGAATTAGAAAAGGCCGAATTAGGAAAAGCTGAACTCATTAATATAAATACTTTATCCGCTGCTATTGCTAAGAGCATTCAAACTGTATTGCAACCAAAAACAGAAGAAGAACCCGAACAAATAAATACTAAAAATACATTAACCACTGCTATTGCAAATAGTATTCAAAATGCATTGAACACAAAAATACAAGAAAAAAAACAAATAGATACTAATACATTATCCACTGATATTGCAAATGGTATTCAAAATGCATTGCAACCAAAAACAGAATCAACTGATATTGCAAATGGTATTCAAAATGCATTTGAACCAAATACAGAATCAACAGAAAATATAAACACATTATCAACTTCTATTGCAAATAGTATTCAAAATGCATTTAAACCAAAAATACAAGCAGAAACAAATATAGAAGGATCAATAGAAAATAAATCTCAACAAAATATAAACACATTATCCACTGCTATTGCAAATGGTATTCAAAATTCATTGCAATCAAAATCAAAAACAGAAAACAAAGAAGAACCACTAGTTACTGAAAATACATTATCCACTGATATTGCAAATGGTATTCAAAATGGATTGCAACCAAAAACAGAAGCAGAAGCAGAAACGAAACCACTAGTTACTGAAAATACAATAACCACTGCTATTGCAAATGGTATTCAAAATGCATTTGAATCAAATATAGAATCAACAGAAAATATAAACACATTATCAACTTCTATTGCAAATAGTATTCAAAATGCATTGAACACAAAAATACAAGAAGAAGAAACCGAACAAATAGATACTAATACATTATCAACTGATATTGCAAATGGTATTCAAAATGCATTGCAAATAAAATCAAAAACAGAAACAAATATAGAAGGATCAATAGAAAATAAATCTCAACAAAATATAAACACATTATCCACTGCTATTGCAAATGGTATTCAAAATGCATTGCAACCAACTCCTGATATAACCAAAGATCTTTCTCAGTCCATTATGAATAATTTGAAACCGATAAACGGCGGTTTGTTACTATTTTCACCATTTTCACAAGAACCAAAGGCAATATTAGATATAAAAAATGGTCAATACTTTTTTTCAGATACTATATCAGATATTAAAGATATTATATATAGTGATGAAGATGAATTATTTGACGTTTTTTTAAATACAATGTTAAAAATATTAATAGAAAAAAAGAGTAATGATATAACACTAAAAAGAGGAGAAATACAACGTACAAGAGATGTACCAAACAAATATGGAGATATTGTTTTTGAACACGGACGAACCAAATATCTTAATACATTAACTTCTGAATTAGAACTTTTAGAAAAACAATTAAAACTTTTAGAAGAACAATTACCCCATAGTTATTCAAATCAAACAGTTACCGATGAATGAATTGAATGGAATGGGGACGTATTCCATTTATACCAGTGAAGATTTACACCTTTTCTCATTTAAAACGCCCACTTTGTGGGCGTAAATGAGTAAAGGTAACTGTTGCCATTGCGCATTTTCAATGCGAAATGGTGTAAAATGGGACGCCCCATAGGGGCGTCATTTCAAATCGTTACTGATATCCGGCCCTTGAAGAATTAAAATGGGACATTTTAATTCTTCAAGGGTTTAAAATCTTCATCGGTGTAAAAAAATCAATAAAACAATAAATATACTTTTTACAAAAAGAAGATAAACATTATTCGTTATACAATATAAAGACATCACCATAATAATATGTTTACACCTACACAACATACAACTGAAACAGTGGTTACTGAGAACAAGCCAAAAACACAAGTGAATGAAGTATATGAAGCCGCAAAATACAAAAATATCATCACAAATACTGAAACAACCGAATCGTCATATAATGCAATTGATAATATATTAGAAAATGAAAAGATAAACAACAAAAATGAAGCATGGAATAAATTGGACAAAACCGTCAAAATACAAAAATTACATATTTTCGCCGAAAAATACGGGAAAGACAATACTCTTCCTATTAAAGAAATCAAAAATCTAAAACTATTTTTCAATGATTCATTGAACAAAAATAAATTGCAAAAAACAAAAGATGTTATTTATGATAAAGAAAAAGGAATTGTTCAATCTATACCATCACTTACATTTAATCAAACTAACCGTAATTTTACATTGAAAAATTTAGATGCGAAACATGTTTCTACTATTAAATCTTTGACCCCTAAAAAAATAAGCGAAAAATAAAATTATTTTTCATGTAGAATACTTTGTATAGAACTAGAATACTTTGTATAGAAGTAGAATACTTTGTATAGAAGTAGAATACTTTGTATAGAAATGTGTAAAATTGAATCATATAAAAAAATGATACTATTTATATAAAATAATATTATTATGTCTACTACTTCAATTTATGATTACGAAAAAAAATGCGTCGATGAGGAAAAATATGATAATGATAAGGAGACAGAAAGTGAATCTACAAGTGAAATAGATTCAGAAATACAATTCTATGAAAAACTTGATGAAACTGAAATAGAAGATTTAATATCATGTATTTATGATCTCATTCAAGAATATTTGAAAGAAGAAATTTTAAAAATGTCGAAGCCGGATTTTCATAAAGAAATGATTGATGATGTTACGCATATTTTGTTTCAAAGTTTGCAAGATGCGGATTTATGTTGCGAAAACGATTATGATTCTTTATATGATTTTGTAGATATTCATACAAACGAATGGTTTGAAAACAAAGAAGACATGAATTACCCTTTTAGATGTATTGAGCATTATAAAACAAATTATCATTATGATCATTATGGAATAACAGACTTGTATTTTACACAAAAAATCAATCATTTACGAGAACTGAATGAAAAATCGCCTAAGCAACGAACACCTGAATGGTATCAAAAACGATATAATATGATGACAGCAAGCAATCTATGGCAAGCACTCAATACCGAATCCCAAAGAAATCGTTTGATTTATGAAAAATGCAAGCCGTTAGATTTTGGGTACACTGAAAACAAATGGATAAATACAGATAATTCTCTTCATTGGGGAGTTAAATATGAACCTATTACCGCTCGCGTATATGAGAAGATCACTGGCGCCAAAGTAGAAGAATTCGGTTGCATACAACATCAACAATATCCGTTTATAGGTGCTTCACCTGACGGTATTGTAACCAATATAGATTCGCCATTTTATGGTCGTATGTTAGAAATAAAAAATATTTATAACAGAGAAATGGATGGAATACCTAGTGAAGCATATTGGATACAGATACAAATACAAATGGAGTGTTGTAATTTAGATATATGCGATTTTGTTGAAACGAGATTTAAAGAATATGATTGTTCGCAATCATTCTTTGAAGAAGATGATAATGATCGTCTTCGCGGAATCATTTTGCATTTTATTCCAAAAGATGGTACTACGAATGTTCCTTTTTATAAATATATGCCGCTTGATATTTCTTTGAATCAAAATGCTATTGACGAATGGATAGAGTGCAGTAAATGCGAATTACCAGAATATGCGATTTATACAAAAATATACTGGTACTTGGATGAAATCATAATGACTACTATTTTGCGAAATCAACGGTGGTTTGATTCAGCATTGCCAACTATAAAAGAAACATGGGATACTATTGAAAAAGAGCGTATATTAGGGTATGAACATAGAGCTGCGAAAAAAAGAATCATCAATGATGTTATTGTTGTAAATTCTCATGATGGTACTGAATCACATATTATAAAGAATATGCCTTCTACTACTGGCGGAATTTGTTTAATAAAAATAGATGCACACGAATAAAATAAATAATAAAATAAATAATAAAATAAATAAATATAATAAAATATACAAAATAAAAAATGAGTTTTTTTGATTTTATTAGCAATATAAATGATATATTTTCTACGAATTATACGAATTATATAAATTATATAAATTATACGAATTATACAAATTATAAATCAAATCAAGAATTAGTAAAATGGCATCAATCAAAATGGTTAGTTTTGTCTAGTCTCTCTTTTTTACCGACTGTTTATAAAAGTTATTTGCAAAAATATTATTATTTATCTGGAGGGTTATTTATAGTAACTTTTTCTTCCATGAATTATTGGCGAAAAGCCACAAATGGATGGAGACGCCAAATAGATTTTTTTACTTCAAAAACAATGGCACTTTATATGTTTTATAATGGGATTCAATACATAGATATGAATAGTTTAGCAGGAGTATATTTTACTATTTGTGTAATGTTTATATATTGTTATAATAGATCAAATCAATTATATTTATTGCAAAATGAAAATTGGATGTATTACCATATTTTTTTTCATATATTAGGATCTGTAAATACTTATACAGTGATTACATATTTACCAGAAGTATTATAGAGTATTATACTTTAGGTATATGAAATGGATGTGATTTGGACAAGGGTATTTTCAAAAGATATAACCCGATTATTATTGAAAACGCCCCGACATATTGCAAATAGTTATCAAATCGTTCACCTAATACGATAAATGCATATAAACTTTCTATTAGACTACTTGTGCCGTCCCATGCATTGTTGACCATTAAGATTGTAGATCCTTGTAGATTTATGATCAGCATAATAATAACACCAATATATCCCATAATACCAAATCCTAAATACATTTCGCCTTTATCATTTGCGTATTCTTTTAGTGCAACATCACCGAGAATTTCTGTGAATGTAAGACCTAATATTTGTGAAAGACTCATTTGTATATTCTTATATATAATATAAGAATATATATTGTATTTGAATAAAAGATAATAAACATATAAATATTTTGTTTGTATATTTATCATACTATGCAACATGAAATGTATCCGGTTCTCAATACCGTAAAAAACAAACTAGATTTTTTCTTACATTCTAAAAAGATACCCCATATTATTTTTCATGGACCCTCTGGAACAGGTAAACGGACTATTGTTCATCAATTTTTATATAATATATACGGACATGATAAACAAAAAATGAAATCCAATATAATGTTTGTAAACTGCGCACACGGTAAGGGTATCAAATTTATTCGCGAAGAGCTCAAATTTTTCGCAAAATCAAATATTCAATTCAATTGTGGTGTCATGTTCAAAACGATTGTCTTGTTAAACGCCGATTTTTTAACGATTGATGCCCAATCTGCATTGCGACGGTGTATTGAATTATTTAGTTTTAATACACGGTTTTTTATTATTGTGGAGAACAAACACAAATTGTTGAATCCTATTTTATCACGGTTTTGTGATATTTATATTCCTGAAACCATTGACGCAAACCAACAAATCATCAATTTACATAAATATAAAACAAATCAACGTTTTTTATTTGAAAAAATGAACAAGGATAGAATGAATGTTTTGTCTCAAAAAATGGAGGGTTCTTCACAGTTCACACATAAACAATTTGTTGAATTGATAAGTCATTTATACGATTCTGGTTATTCTTGTTTAGATTTGATTGAATGGATCAAAAATGAATGTACAGTATTTAATGAAAAAGATAAATCTGCGATTGTTCTCGTTTTTCACAAAATAAAAGCTGAATACAGGTGCGAAAAATTATTGATGTTGTATATTTTAGATTTTGCTTTTTTGCGTCAAAACAAAGATTTGAAAAATATAGGCTTTATGTAAATGGATGATTTTGTGATTTCTAATTTACATGAATCTCGAAATGAATGGTGTAGCAGATTAGTCAGTATTCTTACACCATTGATTACAGAAGGTATTCGTTCTATTTTCAATGAAGCATGGAAACTTTGTTTAGATACGGATGAAGTAAATAAGTATTTGATGACTTTCCAAAATCTTCTTTCGCGCATACCAAAATGGAACGCTATCATCATTGAAGAAGAAAGAAAAAGAATTATTGAACGAAGTGGTTGCAATTATTTAGAAGATTTAATCACTTGCGTTCATATTATTCAACTGAAGGTTCTCACTTGTATTCGTGTTGGAAACCGTCAAAAAAAGATTGATATTTCCATTCCAAAACTAGATAATTTCTTGCACAAAGTGTATATTCATGTGGCTCGCAAAGTGTATATGAATGTGTATTTATTTGAAAAAAATATATCGCCGCTTCAAACGCAAAAAAATGGTCGCGAATTAGAAATTATTGTTCAAGAATGTATTTTAACAGCTATTCGCGAAAGCATTCCTACAGAAGATATTATAAAAGCTTATATGGATGAATCTGTTGAAATTGAAGAGGAAGTTGTTATTGAAAATATTGATGAACCTGTTTTGGATAAAGATGAAGAAAATCACGACAATGTAAATGCAAAAGACGTGGATAAGGTTATGAATGATGACATACCTGCAAATGTTCCATCTATTACGAACTTGGATAATGAACCTGTAATTACTCGGTTAACATTTAATGATTATGACACTGTATTGGATGATAATAATAATACAGAACAAATCAATGCACCAAAAAACATTGAACGATTAGAAGAAATTAGTACAGAAAGAGCCATACAGCGAAAATTAGAAGAGGATGATGATTTGGATGATAAAATCAAAATTCATACAGATAATATATCATTAGATAATCTAGATGTTTTTGATATGGATAGAATGAATGGGTCTGATGATTTTGTTTCGCTAGATGATATTGAAGAATTGAATTAAACCCTTGAAGAATCGGGTATCAGTAACGATTTGAAATGACGCCCCATAGGGCGTCCCATTTTATACCTTTTAACCTTTCAATTGCCGATTTATATAACCTGAAATCGCCGTAGCCGATTTCTCGGATATAAAAAAGGCAATTTATCGGTTATAAAGTAACAGTTACCAATCACATTCAAAGATGCCGACCCTCTGGGTCGGCATTTGAAATGTGAAATGGTATAAATCTTCACTGGTATAAATACTAATCCTTTCCAAAAAACACAAATAATTCATGTATTTGTGTGACTACTTGGCGCAAACTATACATGGTGTTATTTTTAGGACATGTATTTTTTTATTGTGAAACGCAGAGATGAAACAATAAATATATCAAATGTGTTCTATTTGTAAATAACTTGGCAAATTTTTATATTTATAGGTTGCAAATTTCGTAAAATCATTATATGATATCTCATATAGTTCTCCTAAAAAACTATTCATTTCATTTAAAAATTCTCTTGGTTCTCGTATTCGTTTTCCATATTTGCCAAACATATTGAAATGATGATATTGTAACAATTTGAAATAATGGCATTTCATATAACTCGCTACTGTTCTATATTCACTAAACCTGAAAAACTCTTGTGATAATTTCATTATGCTTTTTATCCACCCTTCATTTGATATAAATTCTATATGATTTATTAAATCTATTAATACATCATGATAAAACACAAAATGATGCGGTACAAATGTACCTTCCGTTGGGTCACACATATTCAATTTTGCTAATTTGAACATAGATTGTTTATATTGTTCTGTATTCCATTCGTTTTTGGCTTTTTCTTGCAAAATAGCAAATTTGAAATGGGGGTTCTCGTTTGTAGGATAAATTTCCCATTTTATAAGTGGAATTAAATCTGAATCCCATACAATATACGGATCAGATAATTGTGGTATTTGTGAAAAAGCCGCCATTTTTATCAGTTGTTGGTACCACCATCCAAATTCTCTCGTCTTCTCATTTTTGGTTTTATTGAATATATCATATATATCATTATAATGCAGATCATATATCTCCATAAAAAATGTTTCTTCAGGTAAAACAATGACATTTTTCACGATCCATTTTTTTGCAGATTCATTAATCACTTTTGAGAACCTTTTCGGTGTTACAATATAAATATTTCTAGGAGAATAGAATTGGTATATTGATTCTATTACCGTTCTTACCATATAATGATAACGATGTAACGGTATTACAAAATCTGTTATTTCATTATACTTTGTTTTAGTTGTAGACATATATTTATTATATATGTCTAAAAAATCAAAAATAACGAACCATTTGAAATCCTTTTTGTGTAAAACCCGATTTTTCATAAAACTCTTGTACATGTTCTTGACAGTTCAATATGATTTTATAACAATCATTATTCTTTGCTATTTTTTGCAACTCCTCTAGTAACTCTTTTGCGATTCCTTTATTTCTGTATTTTTTTAGAACCACTACATCCTCTATGTGGGCAGCTGATTTTCCTTTGCGAATTATTTTTGGTTCAATTATAATTGTTCCACTGCATATTATAGTTTCATTATTTTCTAGACCAATCATTATTTTCCCTATATTGTTTATTTTGTAAATGTTCTCAAAGAATTGCTTGTTTGTTATTTCTGTTGCATCAGTTAGTTCACTAAGAAGTAATAAATATTGTGTTTTGATTTCCGCGATTTTTTCTATATTTTGTACAACATAATCATAAAGGTTTATAAATTGCATATATTATATTATAAATAATATATGTATTTTTATGTATATTTTTATATTTGTTATTTACACCTTTCCCAAAACAAATAATTCATGCATTTATCTTGCCAAAATTCGCACACTATATATGGTCGTATTTTCATTAAATCATCTCTACCATTTACTTGAATCATTTTTTTTATTGTAGGTTTCATCAATTATTTTCATAAGTTCTTCTCGCTCTATATTTATATATTCTAAAATATATTTTATAATACGAATTTTGTTACATGGATGGTCTACTTCATATGAATAATCTCTTTGTACATCTCTTCCATATAATATACCTATTTTGTTCAATATATGTTTTTCCATTTTTTTGATAGCTTGAAAAATAATTTTTTCTTCGCTTTCTGTGGGTGCATCATCTTCGCCTAATGAAGAATTATGAATTTGAGATGTCCAATCGATCTCTTTTTCTTTGTGCCATTCATTTTCATGTCTTATATGAAGTATTTTTTGATTTTCATCTTCGTCTTTTATACATTGAATCGGTCTTTCCGTAATTGGATATTTATCAATTGCTGCTTTCAACATATTTACAATAGTATCTACATATTCCGCACTAGAAATAGTTGGGGGATATACAGGCAGTAATGGAATACTGTTTATCATATCTATAAAATTTTGCACATCCGTAAAATTTTCATTCAAAATAAAATTTATATTGTTATTATTATTTTGGGTAATTGTTGTAGTTGTTATTTGAGTTGCCTTTATTCCCGATATCATACTTTTTAATTCAATTACTGACTCTAATATTTCTTGTGATGGTTTTTCCGGCTTCTCATTTTTTTCTGTTTGTTCTTTGTTTTGGATTTTGATAGAACATTTCAATTTGTGCTGATATAATCCGGATTGACCTTTGAATTTTTTTTTGCAACAATTACATTCGTGATTATATAGATGTTGATTTTGTTTTATTTTTACATGCCGGCTACTTATTACGTGGCGATTATAATGTTGTTTGTTGTTTGTATGAAATGTACATATATCACATGTATATTTGTACATACTTATAAAATATAAGTATATTTTATTTTTGTAATTGTATTATTTCGGTTTTTACCTTTTATATAAAAGGTTAACCAATTTTGTTGATTTTTCAAAATTGGTAAGTTTTTTTGAAAAATTCCCAAAATAAAAAAGTCTGCAGAATTTTCTAAAAATATTTTTCTACCTTTTTTCTGTTTTGGAATTCTGACAACTTTCAAAAATGGAATTTGAGAACCAAGAATTTACCTTTTATATAAA
>Ga0214921_10003614_pt1 | contig 23470 bp, 21 predicted proteins | sample LL1505_MetaG_FD_177992 | JGI IMG/M metagenome (GOLD analysis project Ga0214921, IMG submission 177992) | Freshwater microbial communities from Lake Lanier, Atlanta, Georgia, United States - LL-1505 | ecosystem: Environmental > Aquatic > Freshwater > Lake | place: USA: Georgia | collected...
TGTAAGGGAAAACAGCGCCATTTATGCTCTTGGTATCAGGATGCCAAGGAGAGTGTGATGGGACGATCTGGCGGCTGCCATTGCGGCGCAATTCGGTATGACGTGGAAGGGGAACCCCAGCATGTGGCGCTGTGTCATTGCAGCGATTGTCGGCGGAGCGCGGGCGCGCCGCTGGTCAGTTGGGCAGCCTTTTCGGAAGACGAATTGACGGTGACACAGGGGCAGCCCATCACGTTCAACTCATCAGGGGCCGCAATGCGCAGCTTTTGCGGCACATGCGGAACGGGGCTGTTCTATCGCAACGCAGACATGCTCCCCGGCATTGTCGATATCCAGTCAGTGACGCTTGACGATCCCGAAGCGCTCCCGCCTGCTGCCCATATTCAGGTGGCCGAGAGGCTGCACTGGATGGACGGTTTGGACACTCTGACCCGATTTGAGCGTTATCCCGGAATGGAATAACGGCTCCTTCTGTCAACAGCCTCGCCGACATTTGAAAACCGCCATGGATGACAGGGCGCGTCCCGTGTGCAAAAAGGGGGCGCTTTGACCAATGACACTGACATTCGCGCGCAAGACGTGACCAGCCACGACGTTGCCAAAGGCGCGGGGACAACACTGTTGGCGCGGCTTGGCGCGATCATCGAAGTGGTGGCACAGCCCGCCTATGTCTGGCTGTTTGGCCTTGCCAGTTTCGGGATTTACACAGCACTTTGGGCCGCGATCACGCTGCTCCAAAACATCGCAAATCTTGGCATGACAACCGCGCTACAACGCACCGTTCCACAAGCAAAGTCTGAACGCGAAGCTGTGGCTGCATTGCGCGCCGCCACCATATTGGGCGTCACCCCCTGCTTGGTGATCGCATTTTTTGCATCGATCTTTGCCTCCAGCCTGACCCATATCTTCAATGCGGCGGACAAGGATGTTCAGCAATTGGGGCTGTTCATCACGCTATTCGCCTGGGCCCTCCCCCTGTGGGCTTTTATTGAGGTCGCAACTTCTGCTTTGCGGGCGCGCCGCGTCTTTGGGGCTGAAATCCGCCTGCGGCTTTTTTGGGAACAGGTGGTGCGCCTCATAGCGGCTAGCGGCTTCTGGCTTGCAGGTTTTGGCACCCTATCACTCTTCTACGCCCATCTGGCCTCGCTTTTGATCATTTGCGGACTGTGCGTTCGGCTGATCGCGCGCCATTATGATTTGTCCCTGCTCGCCTCCGGCCCCGATCATCGACCGATCTGGCGGGAAACTTGGTTTGCCGGAATTTCGATCATGCCCGCCAATCTGGTCGCCCGCGCGTTAAGCGATGTGCCAACGCTTCTTCTCAATGCTTTGCTGCCCGGCGCTCAAGGTGCTGTTGCAGGCGCGCAATTTGCGCTGATCCGCAAAGTCTCCTCAATTGTGCAGACCGTCCGGATCGCCTTTGCTTATGTCCTGTCGCCGCTTGCCTCAGCCGCAGTGACCGGGGGCAAGACCGCGGTGGAACCGATTTACGCCTTTGCAACCCGCGTTTCTTTATGCGTGGCGCTGCCGGTCAGCCTTGTTCTGATCGCCGGGGGTGGAACCATTTTACAAGCCATTGGAAGAGGGATGGAAAACACCTATCCCGCGCTTGTCCTTTTGCTGGCGGCTCGGTTCGCAGAAGCCGCCACCGGCACAGCTATGCCCATTCAGCAAGTTGTGTCGCGCTATCGGAGCCAGCTTTTGAGTTCTATTGCGGGGGTCACGGTGGCGCTGGTCACTGGGCTATTGCTGCTGCCAGAAAACGGCTTGGTGGGCATGTCAATCGCCGTTGCCCTTGGTCTCACCGTGACATCGGCCGTTCCCTTGGCACAATTGTTTCGGCAGGATGATCTACACCCCTTTGCGCGCCCGTTTGGCAAGGTCACACTGCGGGCGGGACTTGTGTCGATCCTGGCCTTTGGCTTGGCGGCTGTCGTCAATGCACTGCCGATTGGCATTGCCTTGCCCGGCTTGATCCTGCTGATGCTGGCGGCACTTTGGGCGTCATGCCGCTATGCCTTGCCAATCGAAGATCGGCAGTATTTGGGGTCAGTCGGCCGTCGTTTACGCCTCGTCTGACCGACGCTTGAGAATCTGCTCGGCCAGCGCATGATCACTTGGCTTATCGACATCAATGGCCGCCTCGGCAAAACGCATCGGCACCAATCGCGCGGCAAGGCCAAGCCGCTTGCCCGCTTTTTCCAGCGCCGCCGCCAGACCAATGGTCCGCGTAATCGCGCGCAGGGCGAGCAATGGGCCGAAATGCAAAAACAGTTTCCAAGCTTTTTTGCGATCCTGCTCCGCCTCTGCCCACAGCAAGAGCGCAGGCCGCGCCGAGAGAGAAGTCAGGGCAAACAAATTGCAGCCAGACCAATCGCCATCGGCAAAGCGCAGCCAAGTTCGCTTATTGCCGGGATAGGCGGCCTCCAGCCTTTGGCGCTCGACCATGGCGACCGCGACATCGCCCGTCGCTTCGGCCAAAAAAGCCTCCACCATATCGCGGGTCAAAAGCGGGTGGTCTGCGGTTGTCACCAGCACCGGCCAGTGCACATCCGCGCGATCCATCACATGCAATATGCTGGTCGAAATGCCACGCCCGCTGGTCATAATCTCTGCCGACCCGCCGTCGGAAACAGCCTGTCGCAGGGCATCGGGCACTTGCGTCAGAACGATGGTCCGGTCGATTTGCGGCACGCTGGACAGGGTGCGCACAACGCGCGTGACCATCGGCTCCCCGCCCACCGGAACCAGCGCCTTCCAGTCCAGGTCGAAGTGGCTGGCCATTGGATCTGGGCCGGGTCGCTGGCCAGCCAGGACCAGCACCGTCCAACGGGAGAGATTATTGGTCACCTTTTTGCCTCAAAGCATCCATAAAGACAGTCCATGAACCTTGCCATTTTCGATCTTGACCGCACATTGACGAAGGTTAGCACCTACACGCCCTTTTTGATTTTTGCAGCCCTTCATCGCGCGCCCTGGCGATTGGTGCTCTTGGCGATCTGGGTTTTGGCAATGGGCGGCTATTTGATCGGCCTGTCTTCGCGCAAGACTCTGAAGGAAATTGGTTTTTTCCTGCTGATCGGGCGGCGGATCCCGGCGGAGGCCCTTCAGCGTTTGGCGAAGGAGTTTGCCCGCCTAACCCTTGCCAAGAATATGGCAGCAAGCGCGCAGACACATATTCAATCCGAAAAAAGGCGGGGATCCGTATTGATGATCGCCACGGCGTCGCCAGATTTTTATGCGGCAGAAATTGGTTCCTTGCTTGGCTTTGACTTGGTCGTGGCCACGCGTCAGTCCCGATTGCCGAATGGCGATTACAGCTTTCGAATTCTAGGTGAGAATTGCTACGGACCGGCCAAATTACGGATGGTTGAAAAGGCCTGCGCTCAGGATGACCGGTTGCGGGATGTGCGCCATTCGACATTTTACTCCGACAGCGCCTCTGATGCCCCCATGTTCTGCTGGGCCACACAGGCCATGGCAGTGAACCCCGATCGGCAATTGCGCAAACTGGCAGCCGAGCGTGGCTGGCCGATCCTGGAAGCCGCGTGACACAACGGGTCTGCTTCCTCTTTAACCATGAAGATGTGCACCAAGTGGCACACAGCCTGCCCGTTGCCCGCTCTTTGGCGGCGCTCCGTCCCGATGTGCATATCGAGGTTGCCGTTTCATCGGCGGCACAAGAAGCCGCAGTCGGCAAGCTCATCGGAAACGACCCCAGCGACGCACGCATTGTGGTGACGCGTTTGGGCCTAAGCCCCGTCATGGACGTCGCCACCTCTGCCCTGAGCCGCATTGTCCCAGCCCGCCGTGTCGCGATCCTCGCGCGGCATTTGGACTATCTCAGATCCTTTGATGTACTCGTCGTGCCAGAATTTACCTCGACGCTGCTCAAATCGCGCTGGCAGCTGGATCGGCCAAAGCTGGTCTGTATCCCACATGGAAGCGGGGATCGATCCGTCGGCTTTTCCGATGAGTTGCGGTTGTTTGACCTGATCCTTGTTGCGGGTGATAAGACGCTCCAGCGGATGATCGCCCGGCATCCCATGATGGCAGACCGCATCAAATCCTGCGGCTATCCCAAATTCGATACGCTGGATCTAAACCGCAAGCCCAAGCTGTTTGAGAATGATCGACCCGTTGTCGTCTATAATCCGCATTTTGATCCGCGCCTCTCCTCTTGGTATCGGCTCGGGCAAGATGTGCTGCGCTATTTTGCCGAGCAAGATCAGTATAATTTGGTCTTTGCGCCGCATGTTATATTGTTCCGCAAGCTCATCCACGGATCTATGGAGCACAGGCAGCTGCGCTGGCGCGGGACAGTCCCTGCCGAATTGCGAAAAGTGCCGCATATCCTGATCGACACCGGCAGCCCCCGCAGCGTCGACATGACCTATACGCTGGCAGGCGACATATATCTGGGCGATGTGAGTAGCCAGATTTACGAATGGATCATCCGACCCCGCCCGGCCATTTTTCTGAATTCTCACGCTGCCAATTGGGCAGAGGATTCCAACTACGCGCATTGGCATTTGGGACCTGTGCTCGACAATCTTAAAGCGCTCCCTGCGGCCCTCGCAGCAGCATCTGCGCCACAAGATCCATTTCGACCGTTGCAAGAAGCGGCGCGCGAGGCCAATTTTGCACAATCAGATAGATCAGCGTCACAGCGTTGCGCGCTGGAAATAAGCCAGACGCTGATCTAGACGCTGTCTGGAGAGAAGCGCATTTCCAACCTACTATTTGCGGCGTGTGACCAATAAGGACATCAAGGGGCGGGCATGACAAATGAAGCATCGCGGCTGGCGGCTGCAAAATGGGGCCTTGACCTTGAGGACTGCAACAATGTCGCCGACTTTCGCGAATTGGCCCGCAGACGCCTGCCCGGGCCGGTGTTTCACTATATTGATGGCGCGGCCGATGATGAAGTGACGCGCAGGCGCAATAGCGAGAGTTTTGAGCAATGTGATCTTGTTCCCAACGTCCTCGCTGGCGTTGCGGACATCGACATGCGCACGACCGTCATGGGGCGCGAAATTGCGATGCCGCTCTTCCTCTCGCCAACCGCGCTGCAACGCGTCTTTCACTGGCAAGGCGAACGCGCCGTGGGCCGGGCCGCCGAAAAGTTCGGCACGTTTTTTGGCATTTCAAGTTTGGCTACCGTGTCGATTGAAGAGATCGGGCGCACAATCAGCAGCCCAAAGCTGTTCCAGCTCTATATTCACAAGGATAAGGGCCTGAACCATGCGATGGTCGAGGCGTGCAAAGCGGCAAAATTTGATGCCATTGCCCTCACCGTCGATACGATTGTCAGCGGCAATCGGGAACGCTGCATGCAAACGGGCTTTACCTCGCCCCCGCGCCTCACGCCTGCGTCAGCGATCGATTTTGCGATGCACCCGCGTTGGACGCTCAACTATTTGCTGCGTGAGAAGTTTGAGCTGTCCAATTTGAAGGATCATGTGGCCGAAGGGTCGCAACAGGCCATTTCTATCCAGGATTATTTCAACACCATGCTGGATACGTCGATGGACTGGTCAACGGCCGAAAAGGTGCGGGCGGATTGGGGCGGCGAATTCTGCCTGAAAGGCATTATGTCGGTGGAGGATGCCCGCCGCGCGGTTGATATTGGCGCAACGGCAATCATGGTCTCCAACCATGGCGGGCGCCAATTGGATGGCAGCCGTGCGCCCTTTGACCAATTGGCCGAGATTGTGGATGCCGTTGGCGACAAGATTGATGTCATTTGCGATGGCGGCATCACGCGCGGCAGCCATGTGTTGAAGGCGCTGTCTGTCGGGGCCAAGGCCTGTTCGGGCGGGCGGCTTTACCTTTATGCGTTGGCAGCAGCGGGCCAACCCGGAGTCGAACGGGTGTTGGGCAAGCTTCAGGCCGAAATGGATCGGGGAATGCGCCTCATGGGCGCGCGCAGCGTCAAGGATTTGACCCGCGGCAATCTGCGCTGGCGCTGATCCATCCGCTTAGACAGTGAAGCGCACCAGCCGGTCGCCTGCGGGCACATGAATGGCCACAATCCCGCCCAAAGGCTCTGCAATCGCTGGGTCCGTTGCCGCCATGCCGCCGGTGAGCGCCCCAAAGGAGGGCAGGATCAACTTTGAGCGCCCCTCGACAAAGCACGGGCGCGTCACGCTGCGCCCGCGCGCCATGCTGCGATGCTTGGGATGAAAATGGCCCGATAACTCTGGTCGGGTCTCCGCAACATCCGCCTGATGCCGCAGGATAAGCCCATCCACCTCTGCCATATCGGCAATCTGGCCGCCGATACTGACGGGCAGATAAGCGTCATGGTTTCCGGTGATCCACGTCCAGCTTACCGAAGTTGTTAGCCGGGCGAGCAATGCCAGCGCATCGGGCTGAAGCCGCGACGGGCCATGCGGGTCGTGGAAGTTATCGCCCAGACACCAAAGCTCGCGCGCATCGGTCGCAGTCACCAACTTCGCCACATCTTCGAGCGTTGCAAGGCTATCATGCGGCGGCAGCATCTGCCCGCGCGCGGCAAACCAGCTGGCTTTTTCCAAATGCAGATCGGCGACAATCAGCGCCCGGCGCGCAGGCCAGAAAAGCGCACGAACGCCTGCCACCTGAAACGCCTGCCCCCCAAAAGAGAGCAGCGGCCTCATGCCTCAGTCGCAGGCTCCTCGCCCGCATGCTCAAACCAGGCCTCAACCGGGCCATTCAGCTTGATGAGCAATGGCCGACCCTTGCGGTCGACAGTCTTACCCGCCTGTACGCGCACCCAGCCTTCCGCCATGGAATACTCTTCCACATCTTGGCGCTGGATACCGCGAAACTTAATGCCAACGCCGCGACGCAGAGCGTCCGCGTTAAAATGCGGGCTCGAAGGATCGATCGAGAGACGGTCGGGAGGTGTATCAGTCATGGAGCGGGCCATGCCCCAAAGCTGGCCCAAGTGCAACGCTGGTCCTGCAGGAAACAGGCCACTTGTTGTTTGCATATTTTCGGAATAGCTTCCGCCGCAAAGCCGCGACGTGCCGCGGCAAGGAGAAGGGGTCGATCAATGGCGTTGCGTGCATATTTAATTTCGGCTTGGCTGGTTTTGGCGATTTATACAGGGCTGGTCATTTCCGACCATGGGCTGAATTTACTGCCCATCTTTTTTGCTGACATGGCAAAGTTCGGCTGGCCGGGCCAGTTCAACCTAGACTTCATGATTTTGCTGACCCTCTCTGCCCTTTGGACGGCTTGGCGCAATGGGTTTTCGCCCGCCGGGCTTGGGCTGGCGATCGTCGCGTTTTTTGGCGGGGCTGGCTTTTTGCTGCCCTATCTTTTGCTGTTGAGCATTCAGACAAAGGGCAATGTCCGGCATATGTTGACCGGGCGACGCTGACCTAATTGGTCACGGGTGCAGGAACGGGCGGGGGAGAGGACTTCCCCCGCAGCGCGTCAATTTCTGCCTGTCGGCGATTGAGATAATAAGCACGCAACGCGGCATAGGGATCATTGGACTGAGACCGCAGCCGTTGCAGCTCATCATCAAATTCGGCCCGGTCATCGAGCGAACTCAAAACGCCTGCTGGGAAGGCATAATAAGGATTGTTGAATGGCTTGCCGACGCCAACGGGCAGCAGCATCAAATCCATAATCCGCCCCGTCACATCCCGAAGCGTCGTCGGCCCGATAAATGGTAGATAGAGATAGGGGCCGGATTTCACGCCATAATAGCCCATCGTATAGGCAAAGCCATTGACCCGACGCGGCAGATGGAACGGCTTTTTCTTCGCCACATCAACCAGCCCGGCAATGCCAATGGTTGAGTTAATCGCAAACCGGCCCACGGTCTTTGCGGCCTTGCCCGGCTTAATCTGAAGCAGGAAATTCACGAAGATGATCGGCTCGCCAATATTGGAGAGGAAGTTGCGAATGCCAGATCGGAACGGCCCGGGAATTTTCTGTCGATAGGCAATGGCGACCGGGCCGACAAAGGCTTTGTCGACCGACTGGATGACCTCAAAGCTGGTTTCATTGAGATTTTCGAGCGGATCGGCGGCAATGGCACGCCGTTTCGCTGTCACCACGATATCTTCAGGCGGCGCATCTGCAAGCAAAGACGGGGGAGCCGAAGGCAAGATCACATTGGTCGGCGCATCGGCAGGTGGAGACGCGGCGTCTTGCAACACAGGTTCTGCCGCGACGCTGCTGCCAGCCAAAGTCAGAGCCAAAAATGATGCCGTTACGCTCAAAACGCGTCCTTCCAGATGGGTTTGGCGGCTTTTTGACACTCAGGCTGCGCCTGAAAAGCCTTTCAATGGTCGGCTTCCCTAGCTGATCCAAGGTGATTACGCACCCCCTATACACATTGCCAAATAGGCAAGGTGTCGGAAAATCCCCACACGGCGTCTCATGACTGCTCATTTTCTCCGCCCGGCAACGCGTGCCGCCGCCCTGTCTGCGCTTAATGCCTTCCTCCCCCATGCCGGGCGCGCCTATGCCGCTGAGCGGAACTATGATCTTGGCCCGCAAGATCGGCACAATATCTCCTGCCTTTCCCCCTATATCCGCCTCCGGCTCCTAACCGAGGAGGAGGTGATCCGCGCCGTGCTTGCCCGCCACTGCTTTGTGGATGCACAAAAATTTGTTCAGGAAGTCTTCTGGCGCACCTATTGGAAGGGCTGGCTGGAAATGCGGCCCAGCATCTGGCGGGATTGGCAAGCCGAACTTGCCCTATTGGACACCAACGCGCCGAACGTTCGAGCCACGACAGAGGGCCGGACAGGCATTGGTTGCTTTGACATCTGGGCGCGCGAATTGGTCGATACGGGCTATTTGCACAATCACGCACGCATGTGGTTTGCCAGCATCTGGATCTTTACGCTCGGCCTGCCTTGGCAATTGGGGGCCGCCTTTTTCCTGCGGCATTTGCTGGATGGCGATCCAGCCTCCAACCCCCTGTCTTGGCGCTGGGTGGCGGGCCTCCAGACCTTGGGGAAGACCTATCTGGCAACGCCGGAGAATATTACGACTTTCACCAAAGGGCGGTTTCACCCCGGCCCTTTGGCCCACCGCCCCGGCCCGCAGCCTGAGCCAGCACCGCCGCCCGGCTCCCTACCCGTGGCTGACGCTTCACCCGCCGGGCCGACGCTCCTTTTGTTAACGCAAGAAGATTTGCACGCCGAAACGCTGCCGCTGGGAAAGGCGGAGATTGTCGGCATCGCAGCCCTTGAACCCCAAAATGAGACTGTCAGCACGATAGTCGCAGGCTTTCGGGCCGCCGCGCTGGAGGATGGCCTGCGACGGGCCGCCGCTCATTTCGGCGCGCCGATCCTGACCGGCGATGCGCTGGCGCTGGCCCATCAATTGGGTGTGTCGCAAATCGTGACCGCCTATGCGCCCATCGGGCCAATCGCAGATCAGTTGACGGCACTGGCAGAGGCTGGCTCTGCTGAAGGTGTCACGCTCCTTCGTGTCCGGCGCGATTGGGACACCGCCGCGTGGCCACATGCGACCAAAGGCTTTTTCCCGTTTCGGGAGAAAATTCCCACGCTGCTGCCCCGATGACACTCCAGATTCTCTGGTTCAAACGCGACCTTCGATTGGCCGATCATGTCGCCCTGCACGAGGCAGCACGCCATGGGCCGGTTTTGCCGCTGGTGATTATAGAACCGGATTATTGGCGCTTGCCCGACACGTCCTGTCGCCAATGGGCGTTCTGGCGCGGCTGCATTGACGATCTAGGCAATGCCATTGCGGCACAACAGGGCAGTCTCATGATCCAGACCGGCGATGCGGTTGAGATTTTTGAGGATCTGCGCCGAGACTATGGCCCTTTTACGCTCTGGTCGCATGAAGAAACGGGCAATGGGTGGACATATAAGCGGGATCGGCGCGTCAAGATCTGGGCGAAGCGTCAGGGCATCGATTGGCAGGAGCGGCGGAATTTTGGCGTCGTCCGGGGCTCAAAGGTCAATCGGGATCGCTGGGCCGGACAATGGGAGCGGCTTATGTCTGCCCCATCTTTGCCCCCGCCCAAGGTGGACTGGGCGGCCTCCCGCCCAAATTCTCTTCCGGCCACACCGGGGCTCGACTTGGACGATGATGGCATCCGGCATTTGCAGAAACCGGGTCGGGCCGCGGGGCTCGATCTTCTGGAGAGCTTTCTGAACAAACGCGGCCAAAACTACACTCGGGAAATGTCCTCTCCCGTCACGGCGGAGGAGGCCTGTTCGCGCCTGTCCCCCTATCTGGCCTATGGCGCGCTCTCGATGCGCGAGGTGCTTCAGGCTGCACAAAGCCGGATGACAGACCTCCACACAAGCGAGGTCGGCAGCCGAACCCGCTGGGCTCAGTCCATGCGCTCCTTCATCGCGCGCCTGCATTGGCATTGCCACTTCATCCAAAAGCTGGAGAGTGAGCCCGCCATTGAACGCCACTCCTTTGCCCGCATTTATGAGGGCATGCGGCCCAGCCCGGCCAATCCAGACATGATGGCAGCTTGGGCCGATGGGCGAACGGGCTATCCCTTTATCGATGCAGCGATGCGCTACCTGACGGCCCATGGCTGGATCAATTTTCGCATGCGGGCCATGCTCATGTCCTTTGCCACCTATGATTTGTGGCTGCCCTGGCAAGAAGCGGGCCTGACACTGGCGCGTAAATTTGTTGATTACGAACCCGGCATTCACTGGTCACAATGTCAGATGCAGTCTGGTGAGACGGGCATTAACACGGTGCGGGTCTATTCCCCCGTAAAGCAAGGCCATGATCAAGATCCAACGGGCGACTTTATTCGACAATGGGTGCCCGAACTCGCCCATCTGCGCGGCCCGCTGATTCATGAACCCTGGCGGCTTGGGCCAGAGGCGGCGCCAGATTATCCGCGCCCCATCGTTGACCACAAAGTTGCGTCCGCTTTTGCCAAGGAGCAGATTTTTGCTCGCCGCAAACGCGCCGACGCGCGGGCAGAAGCCTCTGCGGTATTTCAAAAACACGGGTCGCGCGCGGGGCCAAGGGCACGCCGGGGCGCAACTGCTCGGCGCACGCGTGCAACGGCCAAAGACGCGCAAATGGCCTTTGACCTATAGCCGCTTATTTAACCCACCTGCCGCCGCAAAAAGGCGCGCTCTAACGCGGCGACATGGCTGTCTATGCCATTGTCTATCGACCAGCGCTGGGCGGTCTCGTGCAAATTGGTGGGGCGAGGCTCGGCCAGTCGGGCGAGAATCAGGCTGGCGATGGCGGCGGGCGTCTCCTCCTCAATAATCCCACACCCCTGCGATATTTCGAGCAACGCACGAGCGCTTAGAAAACAATTGGTCGACACAACCGGGCAATTGACGGCCATTGCCTCCAACACCACAGCGGGCAGGCCCTCAAACACTGAGGTTAAGACCATCAAATCTGCGCGGCGCAGCAAATCTGTGACATCCGCCACAAAGCCCAAGAGGGTGACCCGATCTTCCAGCCCATGCGCCTTCACAATCGCTTCCAGCTTCGCGCGCTCCCCGCCCTCTCCGGCGATGACGAGGCAGGCAGCATCGGGAGAGATATGGGCAAAAGCTTCCACCAAAAGATCGAGCCGTTTCTGCGGCGCAAGCCTGCCAGCGGCCAAAACAAGCGGCGGCCCTTCGCGGGCGGGGCGTTGAAAGGGCGCGAGCATCGCCTGCGTCACATAGGGGTTTTGGACGGCCGCAATTTTATCGGCAGCATGAGGAAATTCACGGGCGAGCAAGGCTTGCTCTGCGTCGCACAGGGGCCAGATCGCGTCGGCGGCGTCAAAGGCCCAGACATAGCAAAGGCGGCGCACCGTCTCGCCCAATCCTTTTGCGCCCGGGCGCACAATTGGGTTGGTTGTTTTAAGGGCGACCGCGCTTTCCCTCAGGCCCGCGACAAAGCGGCCCAGACAGGTGATCAGGTTCACATTGTTGGCCGTCGAAATCAGGCCCTGTGGCCGTGTGCGTCGCAAGGCCCGGACAAAGGCGGGAAACAGCCGCACCAAGTCCCACGCCCGGCTGCCGGACGATGCGCCAAGAAAAGTCAGCTTCACATTGGCTGGCAGGATCGGCATCAACGCCTCCTCCGCCTGTCCACCGCGGGCAAAAATGAAAAGCTCCGTCGCATAATCTCTCTCGGCAAATCCTTTCGCCAAAAGAGCAGCAGCAACCCGGTCTGTGCCGCCCTGGCTAAAGCTATGCAGGACGAGACCAACGGACTTTCGATGCATGATTGACCCCAAACGCGTTTACACGGCCGTCACATGGGAAATTGTGTGAAGACGGCCCACGGTCAATCATAGTTATACATGTTGGTTTTTTGAAGATGTATTTGAGAAAGCGGGCGCGCTGTGCGCAAGCAGCCTCAGGGAGCATGGCGCCGCCACCCAGAAAGTTTTTTGTAATTAAGGGGAATGGTGGAGCCTAGGGGAGTCGAACCCCTGACCTCTACACTGCCAGTGTAGCGCTCTACCAGCTGAGCTAAGGCCCCATTCGGAGGCGCGCCTTTATGTCAGGCGCGCCCCGGTTGCAACCCTAAGGTTGCGGTTATGCGATCAATTTTCGTCGTTGGCGTCGCTCGTATTGACGCCCAGATCATCATCGCCACCCAAATCGACATCGTCATTCGGCGACGGTTCTGCGGCGTCATCGACATCCAGATCCAAATCCGCACCCAAATCTGCGTCGGCTTCCACCACGGCACCTGCCGCAGGCGCAGCTTCTTCAAAGGGAAGCGGTTGTTTCGATTTCAGAACTGGTTCCGGGATCCAAGCATAGCTGCACGAAATGCAGGTCACTGGATCATCCTTGGTCAGATCATAAAAACGGGTCGCGCATTTCGGACATGTACGCTTGGTACCCCATTCAGGCTTCACCATCAGACTATAAGCCTTTCAAACTAGAAGAATCGTTTAGCCGGGGAACATATGTCCCTAGCAATCGGCGCGCGCCTTGCCATAGCGTGACGCCGCTGTCAAAGACACGAACGCTATGGCCCATCCCATTTCCCCTGCCCCGCTCTCCTTTGCCGCGTGCAACGGCCTGTCTGGCCGCATCCGTGTTCCCGGAGATAAATCCATCTCGCACCGGGCGCTCATGCTATCCGCGCTCGCCATTGGCGAAAGCGTGATTGAAGGATTGTTGGAAGGGGAGGATGTGCTGGCAACGGCGGCGGCGATGCGGGCCATGGGGGCGCAGATTGCGCGCGGGGATGATGGCATTTGGCGCGTCCATGGTGTTGGCGTCGGTGGGCTGTTGCAGCCCGAAACTGCGCTCGACATGGGCAATAGTGGCACCTCCACCCGATTGCTCATGGGCCTTGTCGCCAGCCATGCCATCACGGCAACCTTCACCGGGGATGCCTCTTTGTCAAAGAGGCCAATGGGCCGCGTGACAGACCCTCTGGGCCTGATGGGCGCAGACTTTACCTGCTCCCCCGGCGCACAAGGCAACCAGTATCTGCCCATCATGGTGCGCGGCGCCTGCCCGGCCGTGCCCATAACCTATCGCCTGCCCATGGCATCGGCGCAGGTAAAATCGGCAGTCTTGCTGGCTGGGCTGAACACACCCGGCGTCACGACGGTGATCGAACCCATACCGACGCGCGACCATAGTGAGCGGATGCTGGCGGGATTTGGTGCAAAGGTGGACGTATCGATAGATGCCGAGGGCGCACGGGTCATCTCCATTCATGGCGAGGCAGAGCTGACGGCGCAGCATGTGGTCGTGCCCGGCGACCCCTCATCCGCCGCCTTTCCCATGGTTGCAGCCTGCCTTGTCCCGGGGTCTGAGGTGCGGATTGACAATATTGGGATGAACCCAACCCGGGCCGGGCTTATCCATGTGCTCAAATCCATGAGCGCGGACATCACCCTAGCTGATGAGCGGATCGTCGGCGGGGAACCTGTGGCCGATCTCATTGTCCGCCACGGGCCGCTGAAAGCCATTGAAACAGAAGCGGACATTGTCCCCTCTATGGTCGATGAATTCCCGATCCTGTTCATCGCCGCAGCATTGGCGGAGGGCAAAAGCGTCTTTCGCGGCCTTGAAGAATTACGCGTTAAAGAGTCTGATCGCATCAGCGTGATGGCCAAGGGACTGGCCGCACTTGGTGTTACTGTCGAAGAGCTGGAAGATGGGCTGATCATCCAAGGGTCGGGCGGCGCGCCATTGGCCGGCGGTGTGACGATTGCGGCCGAGCTTGATCACCGGATCGCCATGAGCTTTGCCATTGCCGGGCTGGTCTCAAAACAGCCCGTTACGATCGACGATATGAGCCCGGTTGCCACCAGCTTTCCGACCTTTGTCCCTATGTTGCAGGAACTGGGCGCGCGATGATCATTGCCGTGGATGGCCCCGCCGCCTCTGGCAAGGGCAGCATCGCCAGAGCATTGGCCGCGCATTATGGCCTGCCGCACCTGGATACAGGCTTGCTCTATCGCGCAGTCGGCGTCGCCACAGCGCGCTCTGGCGGCGACCCCGATCAAGAGGCAGATGCAGCGGCCTGTTGCTGCATTGATGATGCCCTTCTGACTGACCCAGAATTGCGCAACGAAGCCGCAGGCGCACTGGCCTCCCGCGTGTCGCAGCATCCGGCGGTGCGCGCGGCCCTTTTTGCCTATCAGCAAGACTTTGCCCGCCAAAAAGGCGGCGCAGTTCTGGATGGGCGCGACATTGGAACGGTGATTGCCCCAGATGCGGATGCAAAGCTGTTCATCACGGCATCGTCCGACGTGCGGGCAAAGCGGCGGCATTTGGAAGATAGTCATGCCGATTACACGGACATTCTAGCCGATATTCTGGCGCGCGATGCCCGCGACTCTGAACGGAGTGCCGCCCCCCTGCGTCAGGCAGAGGACGCCGACTTGCTAGATACGTCGGATATGACTATAGCCGCCGCCGTCCAGCGGGCGATTGCGCTCGTGGAGGCCCGGATTCGGCGCTGAGCAGCAAACCCGCTCCCCAAATTTCGCTCCCCCACGCGCGCAGACGTTTAATGGATGCTGCAGTCACATGGGGTGGCTGGGGCAGTCTGGCCAAAAGACCTCTGGAAACAACCAGATGGCCGGAAAACTATATGATTGGAAACCTCTAACATGGCATCAACCGCCAACCCGACCCGCGACGATTTCGCGGCTCTTCTCCAAGAATCTCTCGGTAATGCAGAAAGCCTCGACGGCCGCGTCGTCAAGGGCACTGTCACCGGAATTGAAAACGACATGGCCGTCATTGACGTTGGCCTGAAGTCGGAAGGCCGCGTCGCCCTGCGCGAATTCGCAGCCCCCGGCCAGAAAGCCGATCTGAAGATTGGCGATGAAGTCGAAGTTTATGTTGATCGCGTTGAAAATGCACAGGGCGAAGCCGTATTGTCGCGTGACCGCGCCCGTCGCGAAGCGGCTTGGGATGCGCTGGAAGCACAGTTCGGTGAATCAACCCGCGTTGACGGCGTCATCTTTGGCCGTGTCAAGGGCGGCTTCACTGTGGATCTGGGCGGCGCTGTTGCCTTCCTTCCCGGTTCACAAGTCGATATCCGCCCCGTGCGCGACGTCACCCCGCTGATGGACATTTCGCAGCCCTTCCAAATCCTGAAAATGGATCGCAAGCGCGGCAACATCGTTGTCTCGCGTCGCGCCATTTTGGAAGAAAGCCGTGCGGAAGCCCGTTCTGGTCTGATCAAGAACCTGGCCGAAGGTCAGGTTATTGAAGGCGTGGTCAAGAACATCACCGACTACGGTGCGTTCGTTGATCTGGGCGGCATTGACGGCCTGCTGCACGTCACCGACATCAGCTATAAGCGCGTCAATCACCCGTCCGAAATCATCAACATTGGTGATACGGTCAAGGTGCAGATCATCCGCATCAACAAGGACACGCAGCGCATCTCGCTCGGCATGAAGCAGCTGGAAAGCGATCCATGGGAAGCCGTTGCCGCGAAATACCCGGTCGGCGCCAAGCTGTCGGGCCGCGTGACCAACATCACCGAATATGGTGCCTTTGTTGAACTCGAAGCCGGCATTGAAGGCTTGGTCCACGTTTCAGAAATGAGCTGGACGAAGAAGAATGTGCACCCCGGCAAGATCGTTTCGACCAGCCAGGAAGTTGATGTCATCGTCCTTGAAGTCGATGAAGAAAAGCGTCGTATTTCGCTTGGCCTCAAGCAGGCGGCCTCCAACCCGTGGGAAGCATTCAGCGCTGCCCATCCGGCTGGCACAATCGTCGAAGGCGAAGTCAAGAACGCGACCGAATTCGGCCTGTTCATTGGCCTCGATGGCGATGTCGACGGCATGGTCCACATGTCCGACATTTCTTGGGGCATGTCCGGCGAAGACGCGCTTGCGCTCCACAATAAGGGTGACATGGTCAAGGCCGTGGTGCTCGATGTGGATGTCGAAAAGGAGCGTATCTCGCTTGGCATCAAGCAAGTCGAAAAGGGTGGCGCACCTGCGGCAGCCGCCAGCAGCTCTGGCCTGTCAAAGGGCAGCGTCACGACCGTCACGGTTATGGCCATCAAGGATGGCGGCCTGGACGTGCAGGTTGGCGACGATGGCGCAATTGGCTTCATCAAGCGCGCAGACCTTGGCCGCGACCGCGACGAACAGCGTCCCGACCGCTTCCAGGTTGGCCAAAAGTTCGATGCCATGGTCACCGGCTTTGACCGCTCAAAGAGCCCGACCTTCTCCATCAAGGCAATGCAGATCGCCGAAGAGAAGCAGGCCGTGGCCCAATATGGTTCGTCCGATTCGGGTGCGTCCTTGGGCGACATTCTTGGCGAAGCGCTGAAAGCGCGCGACACCAAGAAGTAAGCCTCAGCGCGAAAGCGACACGAGACGGCCCGTCCCGCCAATGTGCAGGGCGGGCCTTTTCTTTTGCCTAAATTGAAATATTTAGTGTATTCAATGTGTTACCGGAAATTCTCCGGCCCGTTTTCCAAATGTCTATAAAGTCTTGCACATTGCATCATTATGGTAGTATTTTTTGCCATAATGGCTGGTGAATGAAGAAGGAACGTTGGCATGATTCGATCAGAATTGGTGGCGAAAATCGCCGAGGAAAATCCCGGGCTAACTGCCAAAGAAGTCGATTCTATTGTCGACCTGTTTTTTGAGAATATCGCGGAACAAATGGCTCAGGGTGGTCGGGTTGAGCTTCGCGGCTTCGGCGCTTTTTCAACGCGCGGCCGTGATGGGCGTCAGGGTCGTAACCCCCGAACGGGCGAACTTGTCGATATTCCCGCAAAGAAGGTTCCCTATTTTAAGCCGGGCAAGGAAATGCGGGCCCGACTGAACGTCGGCTAAGCGCGCGCCACATCTGCTTTACCCTTGACGCCAGCCCTGCTCTCGCCGATGCGGGCCGCATGCGGACGTGGCGAAACCGGTAGACGCAGCAGACTTAAAATCTGCTTTCCCCTGGAAGTGCGGGTTCGAGTCCCGCCGTCCGCACCAAAACAGTGACGTGGGCATTTTGGCGCGCTATCGATCGGATGATGGTTCGGCCTCTCCTCTCTCTCCTCCCCCTTCTCCTCCTGTTGAGCGGGTGTTCTGACAGCAATCAGGGCACCATCACATTAAGTGTGATCGGCGGCGAGGCGCGCGCTGGAAACCCCAATCGGCAAGAGCTGGATACCCCGTCCTTGGCCATGACTGGGGCGTTGATGCAGGGACTTGTGCAATTTGATGCGCAAGGGGAAATTGAGCCCGCACTTGCCGAACGCTGGATGGTTACGGATGACGGCCTGAGTTACATCTTCCGCATCCGCCGCACAAGCTGGTCTGATGGCGCACCCGTTACGGCGGCAGAGGTCGCAAAAAGCCTGCGCACCTCGATCGCAGCATCCAGCCGAAATCCGCTGAAGCCCATGCTGAGAGCTGTGCGGGAAATCCTGCCCATGACGGAGTCGGTTTTGGAAATCCGCCTGTCAGAACCTCAGGCAGATCTGCTCAGCCTGCTTGCCGATCCGCGCATGGCGATCATCCATAATGGGCGGGGGACAGGCCCCTATCGGCTCTATCGATCATTTCCGAGCGCAAAATTGCTGCGCCCAGTTCTGCCTCCGGAGGCGATCGACACCAGCGAAGAGGTGGCCCGGCAAGGCGAACGGCGCATTCGCGGGGAAACCGCCGCCCGGGCCGTCGCCCGCTTCTCCATAGGCAATGCCGCGCTTGTTCTGGGCGGGCGCTTTTCCGATTATCCGATCGCTGCCGCCGCAGCGACACCCGCCCGCACAGTACGGATCGACCCTGTGGTCGGCGTTTTTGGTCTCATCCCAGCGCGCCGGGACGGACCAGCCGGAAACCGAAATGTGCGCCAAGCGCTCGCCATGGCGATTGATCGCGCAACGCTGGTCCAGCAATTTGGCGCAAGCGGCTGGACCCCGGCAGAGGCGCTTATGCCCGGGCGCATTGCCCAATATCCTCAAGCCATGCCCGATTGGGCGTCTTTGTCCCAAGACCAACGGGTCCTTAACGCCCGCAAACGCCTGGAAGGGCTTTCGGATGCGCAAAAAAATGTGCGCATTGCCCTGCCCAATGGCCCTGGCGCACGGCTTCTCTTTGCTCTGCTGGCCCGGGATTGGCAGCGCATCGGCGTGACGGCAAAGGCGGTGGCGCCGGGTGCCGCGGCAGACTTCCGATTGGTTGACGATGTCGCGCCATCGACAAACCCGCTTTGGTATCTGACGCCCTTTGCCACCTGCGCAACAACGCCCTTGTGCAGCACAGAGGTTGGCAACAGCCTTTCCCTTGCGCGGCGCGCGCGGCCAGAAGACCGTGCCGCCTTCTTCGCCGAAGCGGACAGGGTGATCGCGAAGGACCAATTGTTCATCCCAATTGCGCGGCCGCTGCGCTGGTCGCTGGTGACGCCCAATTTGGGAGGCTTTGCAGAAAATGCGCGCGCCATTCACCCGCTCAATAGGCTCGCCAGTACCAAAAACTAGCAGATCCCAAAGACGCTCCTATATTTAATCCTAAAGGAGCAGCAGCGCATGGCGAGATTTGAACAGAAGACTTCGGCCCGACTGTCCCCGGCACCAAACAGCGTGTTGGCCTCGATGTGTTGATGGATGTGCTGCCCATTGGCGGATCGGCCGTCGCGGCGCTCATCGGCAGTTATCTCGCTTGGGAAGCCCGCAATCTCGGAATGCCCAAATCCGCAATTGTCCGCATGGCCGGCACTATCGGCGTCGATGCGCTTTTAGGGGCGATTCCCATCATCGGTGTCATCCCTGACCTGTTCTTCCGATCCAACAGCCGCAACCTCAAACTCATCAAGGCACATCTGGACCGACACCACCCATCGACGGTGATTATTGATCAATAGGGGGATGCCCGGGGCGGGCAATTTTATTGTATTTTTCCGCCATATCTAAACAGATCGTTAACTTCTGATCTGCATTATTGCGGCGATGGAGCAGTCGACCCCTTTGTCGCATTCGCCATCTTACGGATCACAATGCCTGAGGATCGCATCATCTGATGAGTAAATTATTTATTTCATCTTGGATATTGATGATCTTGTCATCCTTATATTTTGTATACCAAAATAATAATATATCAGATTTAATATCTGGAATGTTAATATCAACATTATTTCCTATTTTAGTCATGTTAATGTACTATGCATATTCACGTCTATTTAACAGAAAAATTCTGTTTGCCCTATTTGCTCTGATCCTCGGAAAGATATTTCTGACATATCTGGTTGAAACAAGAGATGTTTTTGGCGTGATTGATGGAGAGTTTCATATTCTTCTCTCAAGCATTGCCGTTCTGGGGGCAATTATTCTTGAGATTCGTGGACGTCGGAAATCCGATCATCGATCCAGGGAGAAGAATGCATCTTAGCAAGGACCGACAACGAGCTGACAAGGCTCGGGCGAAAGGGGCGCTCCAGAATGAGTCATCTAAGTCCATTCAACCGCCTCGCATTGCTCGCAACCCTCTGCCTATTTGGCTGCGGCGAAGGTGTAAAAAGCGGAACCTACATAACGGAAGCGGGTGAGAAGATGCATGTTTCAACCCGAAGCATGGCGGCGTTTTCCATTAAAGATGCAAAAGGGCGTTGTGCACTATTTTGGGCCACATCCGAGGCCAAGCCTGTCCATTTTTCGGGAGCGAGCTGCAGCAGAGGCAAAGAATTTGAGGCCTCAGTAAAGTCAGGCCAGCCATTTTCAGACGACTGGTCAGCTGAGATCCTCAATGAAAACCGCACAGCCATAAGATTCACCCACAAAGGCGAGACGCCTTATGTTGCGAGGTTGATGCCTTAGGTTGAATGCCCCGCTTACGAGACCAAGGCCAGCCTTGGGCTCTCGCCAGCAGACAAAGTGACGCTTTCAATGCCGTCAATCGTTTCCATCCGGGCGGCAAGTTCGGCGTCGAGGGCGAAATTGCGGCCGAGGCGGATTGTAGCGCGCTCGCCTGCGTCCAGAGCGGCCTCAACGAGGATTTCGCCGCGCCCGCCACCTTCGGTGCCGAGCAGAGTCGCAAGCGCCGCGAGGGCGGCGGGGCTGGCGGTGCGGACAATGGCTTTTAGGCGGCTATTGGCGGCCAGCCCTTCGAGCGGCTGAATGCGCTTGATGGTGATGCGGGGTGTTTCATCGCCCGGCTGGCGATCCAGTTCCACGGTGAGCAAGCCACACATATTGGCCTTGGCTGCTTCTTGCAGATCCTTGGCCGTCAGTTCATCAAAGCAGCTGGCAATCACCTGTCCGGTGGGGTCCGACATGGCGATCTTGGCATAGCGCCGCCCGCGGGCTGAGGTGCGCCAGCGCACATCCTCCACCAATACCGCCATAACAGCGCCCGTGCGCCCGCCATCGGCAGGGGCGGGTTGTGCGCACAGCGCCGCAAAGGTGCGTGCGCCATGCGCCGTTGCGACATGGCGATAGCGATCGACTGGATGGGCGGAAAAGTAAAAGCCGAAATACTCCCGCTCTTGCGTCATGCGTTCGGCCAGCGACCAATGCGTATTGGCGGGCAGCTTCACGGCCTCCACCTTATGCTCATCGCCGCCGAACAAGCCGCCCTGCCCGCTCACCCGCGCCGCTTCCGCCTCTGCCGCAACGGCGAGCAGTGTTTCGGCAACGGCATAAACACCCGCCCGATTGGTCTCGAGCACATCAAATGCGCCGACGGCGGCCAGGCTTTCAATCTGACGACGGTTGAGCAGGCGCGCGCTGATCCGGTCGGCAAAATCATCGAGCGACAGGAACGGCCCATGGGCCGCGCGTTCGGCGACAACCTGTTCCATCGCACCTTCGCCCACGCCCTTGAGCGCGCCCAGCGCATAGCGCACTGCCAAGCCGTCTTCGACCGGCTGCACTTCAAAATCAGCACCGCTTGTGTTGATGCAGGGCGCCAGTGCCGTCACGCCCAAACGCCGCATATCATCCATGAAGATGGAGAGTTTATCGGTGTTGGAAATATCAAAGCTCATCGATCCAGCGAAAAAGTCCGCCGGGTAATGCGCCTTCAACCAAGCCGTTTGATATGCGAGCAGGGCATAGGCCGCGGCGTGCGATTTGTTAAAACCATAGCCTGCAAATTTATCGATCAAATCGAACAGCTCATTGGCTTTGGCGGCCTCAATCCCATTATGCGCGGCACAACCCGTGACAAAGGCTTCCCGCTGGGCATCCATTTCTGATTGGATTTTCTTACCCATGGCGCGCCGCAGCATATCTGCGCCGCCAAGCGTATAGCCGGCCAGCACCTGGGCTGCCTGCATCACCTGTTCCTGATAGACGAAGACCCCATAGGTTTCCGACAAAATGCCTTCGAGCAGAGCATGCGGATATTCGATGGGAACCCGCCCATTCTTACGATCCCCGAACAAGGGAATATTATCCATCGGGCCCGGCCGATAGAGCGACACGAGCGCGATAATGTCCCCAAAATTGGATGGACGGACGGCCGCCAGCGTGCGGCGCATCCCTTCCGATTCCAGCTGGAACACCCCGACTGTATCGCCCTTTTGCAGCAGCGCATAAACCGCCGGATCATCCCAACTGAGCGTATCCAGATCTGGCCGATCCCCGGTCCGCTGCTCAATAAGATCAAGCGCGCGTTGAATGACCGACAGGGTTTTGAGACCCAGAAAATCGAATTTTACCAGGCCCGCCCCTTCGACATATTTCATGTCAAATTGGGTGACGGGCATGTCCGATCGCGGATCGCGATAGAGCGGCACGAGTTGATCGAGCGGACGATCCCCAATCACCACGCCGGCGGCATGGGTGGAGCTATGACGCGGCAGGCCTTCCAGCTTCATCGCCAGATCAAAAAGCTGCCGCACCTGAAAGTCCGACTTATACTCGCCAGCCAATTCTGACACGCCGTTGAGCGCGCGATCCAGCGTCCAAGGATCGGTCGGGTGGTTGGGCACAAGTTTGGCCAGACGATCAATATGGCCGTAGCTCATCTGCAGGACGCGGCCCGTATCCTTCAAAACCGCGCGGGCCTTCATCGTTCCAAAGGTGATGATCTGCGCGACATGATCGCTGCCATATTTCTGCTGCACATAGCGGATGACTTCACCGCGACGGGTTTCGCAGAAATCGATATCGAAATCGGGCATCGACACACGTTCGGGGTTGAGGAAGCGTTCAAAGAGCAACCCCAGCTTGATCGGATCAAGATCGGTAATCGTCAGCGACCAGGCAACGACCGACCCAGCACCAGACCCGCGCCCCGGCCCGACGGCGATCCCCTGTTCCTTGGCCCATTTGATGAAATCAGCAACGATCAGGAAATAGCCGGGAAAGCCCATCTGGACGATGACATCCAGCTCAAACTCCAGCCTTTGGGCATAAACATCCCGGTCTGCATCGGGGATCAACTCCAAACGCTTGGCAAGGCCTGCCCGCGCATCAACACGCAGCTGATCCGCTTCCCCCGCCTTATCTCCAATGGTTGGCAAAATGGGATCGCGCTTGGGCGCCATTACGGCGCAGCGTTGCGCCACCACCAATGTGTTGGCGAGTGCTTCGGGCAGATCCTCAAACAGCCGCTGCATATCCTTGGTCGGCTTCACCCAGGCATCGGGAGAGCTTTTGGCCCGGTCCGTGCTTTCCACATAGGCGCTGGCAGCGATGCACAGCATGGCATCATGCGCGGAATGGAAATCGGCTTCTGCATAACAGGCCGGGTTGGTCGCCACGATCGGCAAATCATGGGCATAAGCCAGATCGAGCAGCGCCTCTTCCGATGCGCCTTCCACTGGATCGAGCCGACGCGAAATTTCAATATAAAGCCGGTTCGGGAAAATCTGCTTGAGCGCGGCGAGATACTCTTCGGCTGCCGCCGGTTGATCCTCCGCCAATAGGCGACACAGCGCGCCTTCTCCTCCTGCGGTTAAGGCAAGCAAGCCCTGAGCATGGCGCGTGAGCAGATCAAGCGTGACATGCGGCGGCTCTTCAATCGGGCGGCCCAAATGCGCGGCAGACACGAGTGCGCACAAATTATGATAGCCCACCTCATCCTGCGCATAGAGCGCCAGCCAATCAT
>Ga0214921_10003615_pt1 | contig 23468 bp, 23 predicted proteins | sample LL1505_MetaG_FD_177992 | JGI IMG/M metagenome (GOLD analysis project Ga0214921, IMG submission 177992) | Freshwater microbial communities from Lake Lanier, Atlanta, Georgia, United States - LL-1505 | ecosystem: Environmental > Aquatic > Freshwater > Lake | place: USA: Georgia | collected...
ATTGCCACTTTAGGCCAACACGCGATTGGAACGACTGAAGTCACTTTCACCGACGTGCGCGTGCCTCGCACTGCTTTGCTCGGTCAACTCGACCACGGCTGGGCTGTCTGCGAAGACACTTTGCGCTATGAACGTCTGTGTCTCTCCGCTGTGCGCATTGGCGCTGCACGTCAAGCTTTTGAATATGCGTTGGACTATGCCAAGACCCGCCACCAATTTGGCAAACCCATTGGTAGCTTTCAAGTCACGCAACACAAGTTTGCCGATATGAAGGTGATGCTCGACACATCGTTCACCATGGTGCGTCGCTACGCGTGGTTGATGGAAAACGGCAAAGCCGAACGTGCTGATACTGCTGTGATCAAGTACTACATTGCCGAGTCATATAAAACTATTTCGGACATGTGCCTGCAAATCCTTGGGGGCTACGGCTACAGCATGGAATATCCAATGCAGCGCTTCTTCCGCGACTCGCGCTTGGCCACCATTGGCGGCGGCACTTCTGAGATTCAAAAGAACATCATTGCTTCTACTCTGGGGCTTTGATACACGACAACTTGGCTATTGCTAATGTTTGTTGAAGTGGATCACTCTCCACCACTTGCGTAACCAAGCCCCATCGCTGGGCTTGTTCAGCATTAAAGGGCCGCCCAGTCAATGTCGCATACGCCAATCCGCGTGGTGACATCACCTCGCCTACTGCTTTGAGGATCTGCCCTCCAGCGACAAAACCAAAATTGATTTCGGGCAAACCTAACTTAGCTTCGCGTTGCGCCACCACCGCAGTGGACGCGGCCAGGATGGGCAATCCTCCACCCAAGCAGTAGCCTTCAACTGCAGTGAAGATTTTTTGCGGCATTTGACGAATTAAAGCAATGCGCCAATGCTCGGTGGCTGCCCGCGCACGTTGCAAGACATCGGGCGGGCGAGTCGAGCTGTCGAAAAAGTCCTTCATGTCCATGCCGGCACAAAAATGACCGCCTAGGCCATGGAAGACGATAGCTTTCACCGTCGAGTCGGTTTTGGTTTTAAACAGCACGTCTTCTAGTGCTAGCGTCATCTCCACGCCAATGGCGTTGCGTTTGTCGGGTCGGTTTAGACCGATGCAACGTATGCCGTCAGCTGTGTCTTCTATCTTGAGCATTGTTTAAACGCCAGCACCAGGCTTAGATTTGCCAGCCAGAAAACTTTCAATCGCCAAAGCGCGTGGAGAAGGACGCCCCGCTTGCAGAGACTTGATTTCCGCTTGCTGGGCAGTCGTGAAACTCAATATGTCGTCCCAAGCGATAGAAGCCACTTGTTGCACCGTTTTTTTGGTGAAGCGCAGTATTAGCGGGTCTTTGGATGCGAGTTCACGCGCTAATTTATAAGTCTGCTCTTCTAACTCTGACGCGGGAAAACTTAACGTAGCCCAGTCGTCTTGGTCCGTGGCTAAAACGATATCGCAAGCTTGCAATACAGCTAACGCCTGATCATGAATCTGCCCAGGCACCATGGCCACAATGGGCTGGGGTAAGTCGCGCAAACCTTGCACCAACTGATGGGTGACTTTTGGACGGGTAACTTGCGAATCGACAGCAGCTGCAACACCAAGGGATGCCCCAAATTGCTTGCTATCGTCGCGCAGCACGATGACATTAACTGCTTCATCAGTTTGCGCACAAGACAGCTGGCCCATGAGGTCGACAATGGCATTCACTGGGTATGACACAGTCAACTCAGACGAAATGCTCGCTTGGGCAGCCGGTAATCGAATAGTCAATACCCCTTCGTCCAGATCAGCCGGCGCATATGGACAAGCGCTCATTAAGCCACTAACTCACGCATGATGCGGTAAAGCTTTGCTTGGCCTTCAAACCCAATGCCGGGTCGCTCAGGCAAATTCAACTTACCTTCAGTCAAACTTGCATCGTCAGCAAATCCACCGAAGTCACCAAAAACGCCTGGGTACGACTCAGCCCCACCAAGACCAAAACCTGCGGCAATATGCAAAGACATTTGGTTACCGCCATGGGGGAACAGTCCGCTTCTTTGCCAACCCATGGCATCTAAGGTGGACAAGGTTCTCGCATATTGGGCAATGCCATAGGCTTGGGGTGGATCGACTTGAATGACATCGCGGTCACCACGTAGTCCACCGAATCGCACTAGGTTTTCAACGTCTTGGGTGGAGAACAAGTTTTCGCCAGTGGCCAATGGGCTGTCATACATCTGGGCGATATCGGCCATCAGTCCATAGTCCAAGGGATCACAAGGTTCTTCGAACCAACGCAATTTGAAGGGTGCTAAGGCCTTGGCGTAAGCGAAGGCATTCTCGCGGTCAAATTTGCAATTAGCGTCCACTGCCAAATGGTCGCCAAAGCCTACGACTTGCAACACGGCTTCTAAGCGGCGTAAATCTTCTGACAAAGGCAAACCACCGACCTTCATCTTCACTAGGGTGTAACCGGCATCAAGGTGGCGACGCATTTCGTCTTGCAAGTCTTTGATGGTCTGACCCGGGAAATACCAACCGCCGCCTACATAACAAAACACGCGATCGGCGATTTTTCCGCCATTGAAACGTTCTGCCAAAACGCGGTGCAAGGGTTTGCGTTCGACTTTGGCTACGGCATCCCACAGGGCAACCTCTATGGTGCCGATGGCAATAGAGCGCTCGCTATGGCCACCGGCTTTTTCTCGCTGCATCATGCAGGCCACGATTTTTGAAGGGTCTAGATTTTCACCTGTGGCGTCTAACAAGCTCGCAGGATCAGCGCGCAAGATGCGCGGAATAAAGCGATCCCGCATTTGTGCACCACATGCGTAGCGGCCTGTGGAGTTAAAGGCATAGCCCACCACAGGCTGGCCGTCACGCACGCAGTCGGTGATCACAGCAACCACCGAAGTGGTCATCTCTGAAAAATCAAAACTCGAATTGCTGAGGGTTGAATTGAGCGGTACGGCTCTCTCTCGTATGTCGACGATACGCATAGCGAAATATGAGGACAGCTACGAAATTAGTCAACCTTGATTTTGGCGTCGCGGATCACTTTGCCCCAACGATTGACTTCCGATTGGATATAGGAAGTGAATTGATCAGGCGTATTGCCAACAATATCGAAGCCCATAGAAGTGAGCTTTGCACGGGTGTCGGGCTGATTCACAATTTTGACGATTTCTTGGTGCAAGCGATCCACGATGGCCTTCGGTGTTCCAGCGGGAACCAACAAACCCTGCATGGTCTCAGCCTCTTGTCCACTGACACCCGCTTCTGCCAAAGTGGGTACATCAGGCAATTCAGGATTGCGTTTGGCACTGGTCACTGCAAGCGCACGCAAGGCGCCGCTTTTCACATGCGCCATGGCAGGTGGTAGAGCTGTAACACCGACAGGAGTGTGACCTGCAAGAACCGAAGTAATGGCGGGACCAGCTCCGCCAAAAGGCGTGCTCACCATATCAATGTTGTAGGACAAACGTAGCAGTTCACCAGATAAGTGGGGCGTTGTCCCAACACCAGGATGCGCAAAGCTGTACTTGCCAGGGCTTGCACGAATGAGGGCGATGAGTTCTTGAACCGTTTTGGCAGGTACCGAAGGATGCACCACGATTAGATTAGGCGATGCGCCAGCCAACGAAATGGGTATGAAATCTTTATAAGCGTCGTAAGGCACGTTGGCATAAAGACTCGGGTTGACAACAAAACTACTGCTGACCATGGTCAGCGTATAACCATCGGGTACAGCTTTGGCGCCCATACCCATACCAATATTGCCACCAGCACCTGCACGGTTCTCCACTACAAAGGATTGACCCATACCTTCGGTAAATTTTTGGGCCAAGATGCGCGCCATGGAATCCGTAGGACCACCTGTTGCAAAAGGCACGATGATGCGCACCGGTTTATTCGGGTAAGTCTGGGCTATGGAAGTAACAGACAACAGCAGAGCAATAAAACTGATAACGATACGCATGGTGAATTTCATTTAGGTCTCCTATTTATTGGGGCGAATGCTAGCATCTCTTCATTATTTGTTAGTTAAATAAGGAGACAGCAGTATGGATACAACTATCGGCGTTATTGGGCTTGGCATTATGGGTGCGGCTTACGCACGCAATTTAATGGGCAAAGGTTTTAAGGTCATCGGTTTTGATGTCGACACCGCAAAAATCAAAACACTCGAAGCAGAAGGACTTCAAGCAGCCTCTTCACCTGCCGATGTAGGGCGCAAATGTGACTTAGTCGTCACCTCTTTACCCACACCCAAAGCCTTTCATGCAGTGATGTCTGGCCCCAATGGTTTGACCGAAGTGGGCCGCCCTATTGTGGTGGCCGACACATGCACATTGGCTCTGAGCGACAAAGAACAAGCCTATGAAGCACTCACCGCAGCAGGCGTCACGCTTTTGGATTGCCCGGTCAGTGGAACCGGCGCACAAGCCGCAAAAGGCGATTTGGTTTTTTTCGCCAGTGGCGACAAACCCTCTTATGACCGCATGCGTCCAGCGCTTTTAGCCATGGGACGCGTTGCGCATCACCTCGGTACATTTGGTAACGGAAGTCGTATGAAGTATGTGGCCAATTTATTGGTGGCCATTCATAACGTATCCACCGCGGAGGCCATGGCTTTTGGTATGAAAGCCGGTATTGCGCCTGAGACGATTTATGACGTTTTGTGTGGCAGCGCAGCGACCTCTCGCATCTTTGAAGTACGTGGCCCCATGATGGTGAAAAACACCTACGACGAAAACGTATCCGCTACCTTTGTCACCATGGGCAAAGATTTGTCAGTGATTGGCCAGTACGCGCAAAGCATCGATTGCCCCACGCCTTTGTTTTCACTGGCTTCCAACATCCACGCCGCTGCGGTGGCGCAGGGCATGAAAATGTCAGACACCGCTGCGGTATGCGCAGTAATGGAACGCTTGGCGGGAGTTGACCGTAGCCAAGTGCCAGCGCCCGAACATAGCTAAACGCGCTTTAACTGCCTTTGAGTGCTTCGTGAAAGCTGGTGATTTGCTTTTTGGCACCAGCGATCATGCAGGCAAGGTCTGAGGTGATCATCACCATGTCAAAACCGCGCTTGACCGATGCTGCAGCAAACTCAGCACTTGCGCAGTGCATGCACACCTTTTTGCCGTGGCGATGGGCGACTTCTTTGATGCGATCGCAGGTTGACATATGCAACGGATCTGGATTGTCAGAGCGTGGTGCCATACCCAAAGCGTAAGAAAGATCCGCTGGCCCGATATAAATGACATCGACGCCAGGGGTGGCGCATATCTCTTCCAAATTGTTCAGGCCTTCTTTGGTTTCGATCATGGCCATCAACAGAATTTCATCATTGGCTTTAGAAAAATACTCAGGGCCGTGGATTTGCAAAGCACGCACGGGTCCTGACGAGCGGTCACCTACAGGTGGATAGCGACAAGCTGAAACGGCTTTGCGGGCTTCTGCAGCGTTGTTGATCAGCGGAACGATGATGGCAGAAGCGCCAAAGTCCAACGCTTTCATGATGGCGGCTGGTTCATTCCAACCCACACGCACCACGGGGGCGGCATCGGTGGCAGAGACTGCTTGCAGCATTTCCATCAAGCAGCCCAAGTCAGTCACGCCGTGCTGCATATCCACGCACACGGCATCAAAACCTTGTCTCGCCATGATTTCTGCGGTGAAGCTGTTGGCGACGGAGATCCATCCTAAAGTGACAGGCTTACCTTGCGCCCATAATTGCTTAATTTTGTTGGGTTTCATTTCGATTCCTTGTTGTAACCTCGGCTGAGTCTACCCGTTTATGTCTTCACAAGAAGTACCCAAAGAGTTCGTGCGGGCCCTACAAGAACTTGGTCTTACAAACTCCAGCGCACTCCAAGGAAGTCCACTGACGGGGGGCGTGTCCTCCGATATTTGGTGCGTTGAAACAGAACATGGTTTTGTATGCGCCAAGCGCGCGTTATCCAAACTTCGGGTCGCGGCCGATTGGCGTGCGCCGGTAGAGCGCAATCTGTATGAAGCGCGTTGGTTACAAGTGGCGCAAATGGCCTTCGCGGGGTGTGCGCCAGAATTATTGGGGCAGCACGAAGAACTAGGCGTGCTGGTGATGCGCTACTTGCCACCCGTAGACTTTCGGCTTTGGAAAAAAGAATTACATGCCGGACACGTTGACATCACAACAGCCAAGGAACTTGGGGAAATTCTCGCCAGCATCCACAGTTATGCAGCCAAACAGCCTGAGATGGCCAAAGAGTTTCCAACCGAAAAGATCTTCTATGAAATCCGATTAGCCCCCTACTTGATAGCGACTGCCGAGAAGCACCCTCACCTCGCTCACGCATTGCACGCATTGGTCGCGCAAACGCAGGACAACGCCAAAACTCTGGTGCATGGCGATGTCAGCCCCAAAAATATTTTGTTAGGGAAAAACGGGCCTGTTTTATTGGATGCTGAATGCGCAACATGGAGTGATCCTGCATTTGACTTGGCGTTTTGCCTCAACCACTTGCTGCTCAAATGCCTGTGGACTCCGCCATCCACGTCCGATTTTTTAAGTAGCTTTGCCGCTTTAGCCCAAGCTTATTTAAAGGGAGTCAATTGGGAGCAATCGCAAGCACTTCAAACCAGAACTGCCCGTCTTCTCCCTGGACTATTACTCGCCCGCGTGGACGGCAAGTCGCCTGTTGAATACATCACACAAGACACCCAAAAAAATCTAGTGAGGCGCGTAGCCACCAATTGGCTAGTCAAGCCTCCCACACAACTGCAAGATATCGCCCACGCTTGGGCAAAGGAACTCCACACATGACTGCTTTTTCCATCCAATCCATCCACGGTCGTCGCGTTTGGGATAGCCGTGGTCGCCCCACCGTTGAAGCTGAAGTGACATTGAAAGATGGCGCCAAAGGTCGGGCGATCGCTCCAGCAGGGGCATCCAAAGGCACACGCGAAGCTTTGGAGTTACGAGATGGTGGAGATCCATTTGGTGGGCTCGATGTGTTGCAGGCTGTAAGGCATATCAACGGAGAAATTGCAAACGCTTTAATTGGCACAGATGCTGAAAATCAATTCGCACTGGACCAAACCCTGATTGCCCTTGACGGCACGGAGAACAAAACACGCATAGGCGCAAACGCCACTTTGGCCGTGTCCATGGCTGCCGCGCATGCGATGGCCCAGGCCTCTGGCCTGGCGCTCTACCGTTACCTAGGCCAAGGCAAAGTTGGTCGCCTACCCATGCCACAAATACAAATTTTTGGTGGCGGTGCGCATGCGGGTCGTCGTGTCGACGTACAAGACTTTATGGTGGTGTGCCCAGGTGCCAGCAGTTTTGCACAAGCACTTGAGTGGACGGCTGAGGTCTACCGACATGCGGGTTTGTTGATGGCGCAACGTGGTTCCCTATTTGGTGTTGCGGACGAAGGCGGTTGGTGGCCTGACTTTTCTAGCAATGAGCAAGCACTGGAAATGCTGGTGCTCTCCATTGAACGCGCTGGCTTTATTCCAGGAGAACAAGTTGCTATTGCGCTTGATATTGCTGCTTCAGAATTTGGCAAGCTTGGTCAATACCGATTGGGTCTCGAATCGCGTGCCTTGGACTCAGACGGACTAATCCAGATGCTGCTGGGTTGGATTGAGAAATATCCCATCGTGTCAATCGAAGACCCACTGGCTGAAGATGATCCAGAGGGTTTTGCGCGTTTTACACAAGCTGTTGGTGATCGGCTGCAAATTGTGGGCGACGATTTTTTAGTCTCAAGTTCGAAACTCATACGCGAGGCTGCAAATATTGGAGCAGCTAATACCGTGCTGTTAAAGCCTAATCAACGCGGCACTTTGAGCGAAACCCTCGAAGCTTGGAAAGTCGCGCAAGAGCTTGGCTACGCAGCGATTGTTTCGGCCCGATCAGGCGAAACCGAAGACACCACTATTGTTGACTTAGCGATTGGCTGGAACGTCGGCCAACTCAAAGTGGGTTCTTTTGCACGAAGCGAGCGCATGGCAAAGTGGAACCATGCACTGCGTATTGAGGAAGAGCTATCTGGAAATGCGCACTTTGCAGGCGCCTGTGTATTTAGAAAATAAAAAGCGCGCCTTATTGCTTTTCAATCTTGGCTTTGGCAATGACTTCTTGCCAGCGTTTGATGTCGGAGGCCAACGCCTCTGCAGCTTGCTCAGGGGAACTACTTTGGGCATTGAGGTTGAGATCACTCAAACGCTTTTTGACATCCGGCATTTCCATGATGGTTTGAATTTCTCGGTTCAAACGCATGACCACATCACGCGGTGTGCGGGCTGGAACCGCCAAACCGTTCCAAGAAGACGCTTGAAACTTAGCCAAACTGCCACCCGACTCTTGCACGGTGGGCACACCAGGCAAGCTGTCGGTCCGCTTGTCTCCTAACAGTGCGAGTGGTCGAACAGCGTTGGATTTAATTTGCGGCATCAAGGGCCCCAAGATTTCGACCATCGCATCCAAATTGCCACCGCGCAAAGCATTGATAACTGGTGGCGTGCCATTAAAGGGCACGATTTGCGCTTGCAGGCCAGAGGCACTTAGAAAGTATTCGGCTGATAGATTTTGCGTAGTGCCGATTTGTGGCGTACCAATATTGAGTTTGCCAGGATTGGCCTTGGCATAGGCCATCAACTCTGCAAAGGTTTTGAAACGCCCACCTTCGGCAACCGCGATCACCAAATCAAACGTTGCCAGCTTAGAAACAGGAATGAAGTCTTTCACGGTATCAAAAGGCAGCGTTTTAAAAAGCGATGCGCTCACCGCAGTTCCGCTAGAAATCAGCAATAAGGTGTGACCATCTGGGTCCGAACGGGCTACTTGCTCACCCGCCACAATGCCGCCGGCACTGGGTTTGTTTTCAGTCACTACCGATTGGCCTAGTGATTCAGATAACTTCTGCGCCACCGTGCGTGCTGTGATGTCAGCGGCACCACCAGCTGCGTTGGGCACCACTATTTTGAGAGCCTTACTGGGAAAGGTCGATGTTTGTGCCATCGATGTGCCAGCCAAACATAGCGTCAGACCTAATGCCCAGGCACGAGAGAGTTGGTTAAGATGTTTTTTCATATTTGGAGTTAAGAATGGCTAAAGTGATGAATCGTTTTAATGTAAAAACTAATTTTTGTCTGCACAAGAATATAACTCTTTTGACTTGTGCTTTAGCTCTATCAACTCCCAGCATATTTGCACAAACCACATGGCCTACGCGCGCCGTCACTATTGTGGTGCCCTTCACGCCTGGTGGCGGCACGGATGTAGGAACACGGGTTGTTGCGCAACGTTTGTCACAACTCTGGGGGCAACCTGTATTGGTTGAAAACCGTGCGGGTGCTGGTGGCAATGTCGGCCTAGAAGCTGTCTCACGCGCCAAACCTGACGGATACACCTTGCTCACAGGCAATGTGGGCACACAGTCAATTAACCCCACGCTGTATAAAAAACTCAACTACAACCCTGACACCTCCTTCACACCGATCAGCTTGATTGCAGAGTTACCTTTTGCGATGGTGGTAACACCCACATTACCCGTTAAAACGCCACAAGATCTTGTCGCCTTGTCTAAAGCGCAACCAAACTTGCTTTCTTACGCGAGCTCTGGTGCCGGCGGTTCCCCCCATTTGTCTATGGAAACTTTCAAAATTGCCACTGGCGCCAAGCTACAACACGTACCCTACAAAGGCGGTAGCGCTGCTATCACCGACTTGATGTCAGGCAATGTGCAAGTGTTGATGGTGTCTATTTTGGAGACATCGGCCTACGTCAAAGCTGGCAAATTAAAAGGCTTGGCAGTTACCAGCAAGTCGCGTTCACCTGCCATGCCAGATGTTCCGACCATGGTGGAAGCTGGCATCACGGGTGCAGAGTCTGGTTCTTGGATTGGCTTTCTCGCACCCACTGGCACGCCCAAAGAGATCATCGACAAAATTGCTGCAGGCGTAAAAGAGGTTGTCGCTATGCCTGAAGTCAGTCAGCAATTGATTGCGCAAGGTGCTGTTCCTGTGAGTTCAACACCCACACAATTTGCAGACTTGATCGCCACCGACCGCAAACGCTATGCACGCATCATCACTGAGAACCAGTTGACTGCTGATTAAATAGTAACTAAGCATGATTCGCTGTAAACAAAGTGTCGCTATAAGACCGTAAATAAGTAGGCGTACCGCCACGGAGATGGAGTTGCGACACGACATTTCCCGTGCCCAAATGTGGCAAGAGCAATTCCACTTCTGATTGCAAACTTTTTAAATACTGCTCAGCACGCTCATATTTACCCGTAATGATTTTGTTGCAAGCACAGTAGTAACAGAGTGATTAACAACAATGCAGTTATGCTTTAAAACCTATACATACTTCATTCACTTTATCTTTGAGGCCTCGGTATGCAACATTTCAATGCCCTGAACATAGCCAATTGGCTAGTCCATCAACATGCGAACCAAACACCTGTTAGCGAACTACCCAAAGATATGGCCTTGTCAAATGCGAGGCAAGCGGTCGCAGTACAAAACGAGTTCGTCAGACTCAAAGCACAGCAATGCGGCGGTGTCGTCGGTTGGAAAATTGCGTTAGCCACGCCTGCCATGCAAAAAATGGTGGGGCTAGATGCACCGATAGCAGGACGCCTACATCGCAAACAAGTGCTGCACGCTCCCGCAGACGTATCCGCGAAAGGGTACGGCCGTTTACTGGTTGAATTTGAAATTGCTATACAAATAGGGAGCAACCTTTTGCCTTCTGGCACCAGGCACACAGGACAATCTGTTGCGGGTGCAGTAAAAGCGGTCACCTGTGCATTTGAAGTGGCCGATGACCGCAAGGCTGACTACAGCAAATTGGCTGGCCAAGGTTTACAACTATTGGCTGACAACACATGGAATGAGGGGGCTGTGCTGGGAGAGTGGGTGCCCTTCTCTCAGGTTTGGCCTCATGCGTCATCTACGCCGCGTGCGGATGACGCCATGGGTGAATTAAAGGGCGAAGCATTTATCAATGGCGTATCGGTAGGACTTGGCTATGCGCATGATCTGATGGGGCACCCTCTTCATGCGATTGCGTGGCTAGCCAACGAAGCAAATGACCGCGGCACCTATTTAAAAGAAGGCGATATCGCCATGCTGGGCTCTTTGGTCACTTCCAAGTTTCCAAATATTGGAGATCACTTGCGTTTTGAACTCGAGGGCTTCAAACCGATTCACTTACATGTGAAATAGAAAATAGCCTTTGGCAATATGTTCTTGCCTAGCAAATGTTATTGATCAAAGTGCTTGGAAATTTCAGGATCGAACTTTCCATCGATCAACACAAACAGCATGCGGCACACCTTGCCTGAACGATTGGCCCATGCATGGTTGGTACCGCGCTCTACGAGGAAGTCACCAGTTTTCAGCAAGACTTCTTCGTTGTCGAGCACGATGGTGATCTCGCCTTCTAATACCAAGGCATAGTCAACCGACTCGGTGCGGTGCATAAAGGGGTGTTTTGCACCGCCCTTTTTGTTGGTCGATGCGGTGTCGGTTCCCAAAGCACCCCAAGCTATTTTGGTGTCTTGAGTATCTATTTTTTCTAGCCACTCGCCCTCTGGTCCGAATTCAATGATGCGCACCACGGTTCCGTTTTTGGGGGGCTCAAGTTTCAAAGGGCGAGAAGTCGGATCTGGTTCGTTGCCAACGAATGCAGGGGTTTGGTCCGTCATCCATAACTGCGTCAGGTGGTACCCCACTCTTTTAGGGTTGGTATGAACCGACGGTGCCAGTTGGTCTTCTGTGAAGATCGATCGACCTTGTGCATCATGTCCTGTGACGACACGACGAATATATTTTCTAGCTTGTTGCTCGCTCATTTTTTGCTCCGAATATTTAAGACTCCACAGATGATTTTGACACGCATTAACATCGCCACGTGACAACAAATTACACGCTCGTTTCTGAAGCCCAATGTGAAACTGGGGAAAGTCCCGTCTGGGTTGCAGAAGAATCAGCTTTGTATTGGCTAGATATTCCTGTTGGCAAGATCTATCGCTGGCACGCCTCTTCTGATGTACTGAGCCAATGGCAAATGCCAGAAATGGTGGGGTCGATAGCCATGTGCACCCATGGCGGATGGATAGTCGCCATGGAGTCGGGCATCTACCAAGTGCAACTCAATCCCCATGGTGCTTGCACGCATACAAAACTCGCGGATGTAGAACATCCGATACAACCCATGCGCTTCAACGATGGACGCTGCGACAGGCAAGGCAGATTTTTATCGGGCACTATGTTCAACGATACCAAGGCGGGTAAGAACGTTGGGTCTTTGTACCGATTTGGAAACGACCATCAACTGACTCGCTTGGTAGACGATTTGATTGTTCCTAACGGACTTGCCTTCAGCCCAGATGGTCGCACCATGTATTTGGCAGATACGTATAAGAGTCGACAAACCGTATGGGCGTTTGATTACGACGTGGATTCAGGAACTCCGCACAAGCAACGTGTGTTTGTGGACATGTACCAGCATCTTGGTCGCCCAGATGGTGCGGCAATAGACGCAGATGGTTGCTACTGGGTTTGCGCGACCGATGCAGGCTTGGTGTCGCGTTTCACACCAGAGGGCAAGTTAGATCGGTCACTTGCAGTGCCGACCGCTAAACCTGCCATGTGTGCATTCGGCGGAAACAACTTAGACACCTTGTTCGTGACCTCACTGCGTCGCGCGGGCATTAGTGAAGAAGAAGACCCATACGCTGGAAGAGTTTTTGCCTTACAACCCGGCGTGAAAGGTTTGGCAGAGCCTATGTTTAAGAATACGCCTACTGCGTAATAGACGCGTGGATCAAGTTACTGACTTGGTCCAAACGTATCGAATGCCAAGGATCTGGCACACGTGCATTGGTGATGTAAGCAAATGACAAACCACTTTGCGGATCAGCCCAGCAATAACTAGTGCCCACTCCACCATGACCAAAGGTATCTGGCTTGGCCAAAGAACCTAAACCGCGAATACCGATGGTGGTTCCCCTCAAATGCGGACCTAAACCACGGTGCATGGGGATGCCCATGAATTCGTCTACACGGTCTGCGGTGTAGTTTTGGATGGCATATGCCAATGTTCTAGGTGACACCAAGCGCACACCTTTGAGCGTGCCACCTTGCAACATCATTTGGTACAAGGCCACCATGCCGCGTGCAGTGCCATAAGCGCCGCCACCAGGTACACCGGCCTCTTGCCACACCCTGTCAGTACTTTCAAAACGCAAACGCAATCCGTTTGGCGACTTGTTATCGGGCTCGTAGAGAAACGCCATGCGCGAGGTTTGAAATGTTGGTAAGCCAACAAACAAGTCGTTGGCCAAACCAAGAGGCTCCAACACTTCAGAACGTATAACGTCTCTGAAGTCTTTGCCTGTAACGGCTTCCACCACCATCGCCAACACCCAGTGGGCGCTGAGTCCGTGGTAGCTGATGCGAGAACCAGGTACCCATTGCAAATTGAAGTCGCATACTGCTTGTCGCACTCTGGCGTGGTCATTCCATGTGGTGTTGGGCACATCGCCATCTGGAAACCCGCCTTGGTGGGTGATCACTTGAAACAAAGTGATGGCTTCTTTACCGTTTTTTGCAAACTCGGGCAGATAGTCGGTGACACGATCGGTGAAACGCAATTTGCCTTGCTCATGTAACTTCCAGAGCAGTGTTGCCATGATGACTTTGGTATTGGAATACAACAACCACACAGATTGGTTGTCAGCAGATACTGCATGTGTATCAGCTTCATGGCCTTGGCCAATACGGGCTTGTCCAAAACTTTGCTCCCACACCAAACTGCCCTGGTAGCCCATTGCAATTTGTGCACCTGGATAGCGTTTATCCTGAATGTGTGTATGGATCAACTCACCTAAACGCGACATAGCGTCCGCTTGGATGGGCGCGTGAGTGATGGGTGCTGAAGGCAATGGGTAAGTCATGGGCTGTACAAACCTAGATATTAAAAAATTGAATCAGGAATGTAGCGCAAACCAAAAGATATCCACCGCGTGTTTGTGATGCCGTTAAATTGCTGACCAATCGTGGTGTCAATTTGTAACAGGTTAGGTATCAAGGTGTAGCGCCCTCCTGTTTGCCAGTAAGGCTTAGCTTTGTTGTCGCCAAATGATTCGGCGATGAAAATGAAGCGACTACTGGTTTGAATTTCAGCACCAAAGCCATAGGTCATGCGATTTTCATTTTTGGCTTTATCGCGCAGCCAACCGAGGTTGGTGTGATAAATGACTTTGTCATTCAAAGTAGATACAGACAAAGGAATATAGGCATAGGTATTTCCCAAACTATTTGGACCAGTTGTGGCACTTGGGTGGTTAATTTGCCCCACTGCCAAGCCCCAACCGTAACCATTGGTTGTCAACTCTCGAAACAAAGATTTGCCTTGCAAGACGTAGTCATTGGTAGCAACTTCACCCGTGTTTTTAGTATGCCCACCACCAGCAGTGATTTCAAAATTACCACTGGGATTGCAAGCAGGAAGCGCCCATTTTTCGTTGCTATCTTTGTAAATACGCACCCAACTCTCTACTTGGCAACTCCCGGCAGTTGCCAATCGCGCATCGTCAGTCATAAAGGGGCGAGCCGCAAAAGACGAAGCACTAATAAATAGAAATAGCGCTAGGCAAAAAATAACATGTCGCATTATGAAATTTACTAATGAACTTTCTTTGAAAGTATGACAAGATGGTATGACAAGTTGATTACTTGAATCCGATTTTCGTATGATCGCCCGAGAACAAATTCACCAAAGGCCAAGTCATGACCTCGACCCTTCGCGTTAGCCAAAACAAACTTGAAAAATTTATTTACGAAGCTTTTCTCAAAACAGGACTGCCCGAAGCGGATGCACGCACCATGGGTGCATTGATGGCCGAGGCTGATTTACAAGGTTCCGATGGCCATGGCGTGATCCGCATGGTGCCCTACATCACCCGATTCAAAGGTGGCGGCGTGAACCTGACACCCAATATCCGCGTGGTCAAAGAAAAAGCTGCGATGGCTTTGATTGATGGCGATAACGGCATGGGCCATTTGGTGATGAAGCAAGCGACCGAGTTAGCCATTAAAAAAGCCAAAACAGCTGGCGTTGCATGGGTAGGTTCCGTGCATTCCAACCATGCGGGCCCTGCTTCTTTATATGCCCGTATGCCTTTAGCGCACGACATGATTGGCTTGTACTTCGCTGTTGGAAATGCAAACCACTTGCCACCTTGGGGCGGATTGAGTATGTTGCTCTCCACCAACCCCATAGCTTGCGCGATTCCCGCGATGCACGAAGCGCCGGTCATTTTGGATATGGCCACCACAGTCACTTCGTACGGAAAAGTAAAAGCCAAACGCCAACGTGGCGAGATGATGCCAGAAGGCTGGATGATCAACAGAGACGGAACGCCACTGCTAGACCCGCAACATGCAGATGATGGTTTGTTGTTGCCGATTGGTGGCTACAAAGGCTATGGTCTGGCTTTGATCATTGGCATGTTGGCCGGCACCCTCAATGGAGCCGCTTTAGGCAAAGACGTAGTGGACTTCAACCATGACGCCAGCACACCTACCAACACAGGGCAAGCCATCATGGTGATTGACCCCGATGCATTTGGTGAGGTGAAGGAATTTAAAGAGCGCATGGATTCGGTCATTCAAGAAATGCGCAACAGCGAGCGCATCAAAGGGGTAGACCGTATTTGGCTACCTGGCGAGCAATCGCACCAAAAACGCATTGACTATGCGCGTGACGGTATTCCAATTCCCGATGCCTTGGCCAAACAACTCCATGGATTAGCTATGGAATTGGGTATCGCGCCTCTGGCCTGATGGCCTCTCGCATGAAATGCAAAACGCACACATCTGAAATACAAAACCCTATTACGAATTGATTATGAAACACACCAAACTTTTGATAAGCCTCATCGCTGCTTTGGGTATCACCTTTGCTTCGCAAGCACAGGCTCAGGCGCAAGCGCCATCGGGTTACCCCAATAAACCTATTCGCATGATCTTGCCTTTGGCTGTCGGCAGTGCTGTCGATGTCGCGGCCAGGTTGTTGGCACAAAAAATGTCTGCCAATATGGGGCAATCTATCGTGATTGAAAACGTCACGGGCGCGGCTGGCATCATTGGCGCCGATAAATTAGCCAAAGCGGCACCAGACGGTTACACCATTGGGGGCTTTAACGACAGCGTGGTCACCATGGTGCCCAACCTCAACCCCAACACCCCCTACAACCCGCTCAAAGACTTTACGTTTGTCTCCTTGGTGGCTACGGTTGAATTTTGTTTAGCCGTGCCCCCCGATTCACCTTTCAAAACCACTGCCGATCTGATTGCTGCTGCTAAAAAAGCACCAGACAGCATTGCGTTTGCGTCGGGCGGCAATGGCAGCCCCCAACACATTGGTTTTGCAATGTTCAATTCGCAGACCAACACGGTGATGAAACATATTCCCTACAAAGGCGCCAGCCAAGCAGCGCAAGATGTGGCTTCTGGCCAAGTGCCTGTCACCATGCAAGGCATTGCGACCGTTGCAGGCTTGGTGAAGGGCGGAAAACTTCGCCTCATGGGCGTGTCTATGAAACAAAGACACCCACAATTTCCCGATATCCCGACGATTTCTGAATCTGGCGCACCTGGTTTTGAATTCAGTACTTGGTTTTTGGTAACTGCACCAGCTGGAACACCTAAAGAAATTGTGACGCGTTTGAATCGCGAAATTGTCAAAGCCTTGGCTGACCCTGAGTTGCGCGAGCGTTACGAAACACTGGGCTTGGCACCTTTAGGCACCTCCCCAGAAGAATTGGCAACACGAACCCAGCAACAATTTGCAAAATACGCCAAAGTCATCAAAGACAACCAAATCAAATCCGATTAACCCACTCGTCAAAAGGCTCAACCACTATGCATTCAAGACTTATCTCCAAGCTATTGCTCACTTGGGTGTTAGCTTTCACAACTTGCTTGGCATTAGCCCTGCCTTCACCTAAAGATATTGAGACAGAAATACAAGCAGGCAACTTCGCCAAAGCAGAGAGCATGCTCAGAGAAGTTATTGCTGAGAAACCTCAAAGCGCCAAAGCACATTACGAATTGGGCCAAGTATTAGCGCGGCAAGAACGCTATGCACAGGCCCATCAAGAATTGGTCAAAGCCAAAGACATCGATCCAACTCTTAAATTTGCGAGCAGCCCTGAAAAATTCAACACCGTATTTGACAAAGTGAGCCAGTTGCATAACAGCGCTTCTGCCCAACAAAAAAGTGTTGCAACGTCTCCCGCCCAAAACTCTGCCCCAGCCTCCAGTCCTGGTATCAACTGGGCCTACGTTTTCATGGGGATTGCTGGGCTTTTAGCATTGGTATTGATCATCCGTATCGCCCGCCCTGCGCCTCCCGCTTCTTCTGCGCCTCCAGCTTCTAATTACTCACCAGCTTATCCCCCAACCAATCCGAATGGAGCAGCGGTTGCGCAAAGAGGTTTTGGTCAGCAATACGCGCCTGGTGCGCCTCAGCAACAGCCCTACAGTCCGGCACCAGCTGGTGGCATGGGTTCGGGCATAGGCGGTGCCGTCATTGGGGGATTGGCTGGCGTTGCTGCTGGTTACGCTTTATCTAAAGCGATGGAAGGTGATCACGGAGCTGGCAACGCTAACGCTGCACCTGCGCAATCTGGCGGCTACGTGCCTTTTGACAGTCCTGCGCAACCTGACTTAGGAAGCTTTGACTCAGGCAGCGGTGGCGATTCTTGGGACGACGGCGGCTCGTCAGGTGGCGACGACAGTTGGTGATCAACTGCCGTTCAAAATTTCAAGAGTTTTTACGAATAAATTCAGCTACACGCGCAATGCCTAAGGTGATAGCTTCGTCGGAGGCAGCATAGCTAAAGCGGATGTGCTGACCTTCGTTGGGCACACGGGGCCCAAAATGGATATCCGCTAACACTGCAACGCCGGCCTCATTGAGCAAGCGTTTGCGAAACTCTTCTGAATCTGCACAACGTGTCATTTTGCAGGCCTCGGTCACATTGGGCCAAGCGTAGAACGCTCCGCCTGGCGACTTGCATGTGATACCGGGCACTTTGTTGAGCAAGCCCACGATCAAGTCACGACGCTTGTGAAATATGTCGTGCATACGCTGAGCATCGGTCTGTGGCCCCTTCAATGCTTCCACACCAGCCCATTGCGTGATGTGCGACGCACAGGACTCGGTATTGGTAATCCAATTGGTAAAAAACGGCGCCAGTTTTTTGTTGGCAGCAAAACCTAAACGCCAACCCGTCATGGCCCATGTTTTGGAACATCCATCAGAGATGATGGTGCGCTCTTGCATGCCGGGTAGAGACGCGATGGATTCAAATGCACCGTCATACACCAGTTGCCCATAGATTTCGTCGGCGAATATCCAAATTTGGGGGTGCTTGCGCAAGATCTCTGCGATAGCTTCTAAGTCTTTGCGGGGGATGATGCCGCCCGTTGGGTTGTGGGGTGAATTCAAAATCAACAGCTTGGTTCGCGGTGTGATTTTGTCGGCTAATTCTTGAGGATCAAAGCCAAAGTTACGCTCTTCGCGTAAGAAGATAGGCACGCCCACCGCACCATTGGCTTTGATTTGGGATTCGTAGATAGGAAATCCTGGTACAGGGTAAATCACTTCATCGCCTGCCCCGTAGTCGGTCACAGACAAGATGGAATACCCAATGAAGGGTTTAGCGCCCGCAGCGACTACAACATCATTGGCGTCGACTTCAATACCACTTCGCGTGCGGTTCAAGTAGTCTGCCGCAGCTTGTCGTAATTCAGGAATACCAGCAGAAGCCGTGTAGCCGTGCTTACCTTCGCGAATGGCTTTGACGCCTGCATCTTGGATATTGGTTGGCGTTGGAAAGTCTGGCTGGCCAATACAAAAAGAAATGATGTCGCGCCCTTCACGTATTAGTTGATTGACTTCTGCCAAAACGACGAATGCGTTCTCAGTACCTAGTCCTTGCGCGCGTTGACTAATAGCAACCATGTGAGTCTCCTACTGAATTAAATTGTGAAATGTGTGTTTAGTCAGCATCTAGCCATTGGCAAATAGGTTGCCATTGCTCCAGATCACGCTGAACTTTAGAAGCGGAGATATCAAACATAGACAACCCATGGGCTGCCATGTGGACGTAGTACTGTGTATCGCGAATGCAACTCAAAACAGGAACGTTGAGTGAGTCCATGAATTTTTTTAGATTCACGGCAGCAACCGTTCGCGCATCGACACGGTTACCTACTACCGCCACATGTGACATGTGGGCACGCTTGAGTTGCAACAACTTGACGATGAATGCATGCGTCGCTTGCATATCAAACATGCTGGGCATGATAGGCACGATGATTTTGTCAGCTCTGCCGATGACCTCTTGCATGCGCCAACCACTCAGTCCGCCTGGTGTGTCTATCACCACATGGGTTGTATCTTTGTAGGGTTTGGCGGTGTAAATTAAATCAGCCTCGTATTCCCAGGTGGCGATTTTGGGAAGTGTTTCAGGGCGTTGCGTTACCCAAAATTTAGATGAGCGTTGCACGTCAGCGTCTCCTAGCATCACTTGATGCCCGCAACTCGCGAAATAACCCGCAATATTAGTAGATAAAGTAGATTTACCGGAGCCCCCTTTGGGGTTAGCTATCACAACAACTTTCATACCTCGGATGATACCTTGGTACGCATTTCTCTCCATAGCAAAAACATACCACTGGCAACCACAACCACGGCACCTAAAGCAACCGCATGGTCTGGTACTTGCCCAAACACCAACCATCCACCTAGGGTCATATACAAAATCTGCTGGTATAAAAAAGGGCCTAAAAATGCGGCAGATGCATAGCGGTGTGCAGTAGCTACACACACATGTCCTAGTCCACCGCATAAACCTGTCAGCAAAATAATGGCCCAAGTGAAGAGACCCTCCGGCGTTTGCCACTGCAACAACGCAAAAGGCGCCAGAACAACTGTAGAGACGATGGCCGACATCAATTGGGTGGCGACTGGGTTTTCAGTGGCAGCCAAACGGCGCGTCAACATATTGAACCCTGCATATAGCAATGCATTGAGCACACTCAAGAAAATAGCGGGATGAAACGCATGGCTACCAGGTCGAATAATTACCAACACACCAGCGAAACCTACCCAGATGGCGATCCAACTAGCGGTATCTAATTTTTCTTTCAAACACCAAGACGACAAAACTGCAATCAAGATAGGTACAGAAAACTGAATGGCACCGGTTTCAGCGAGCTGCAAATATTGCAAGGCCACGAAATTAAACGCTGTCATGATCGCCAAAATAACACCACGTAGCAATTGCAACTTGATATTGACCAGACGAAGGATGCTCCAGCCCATTTTGGGTGCGAATATCAGAGATGTAATTACCACGTGGGTGAAAAACCGCATCCAAACCACTTGTAAAACCGGCAACGACAAGACCAACCACTTGGCGCTGGTATCCAAGCTGGCAAACATCAAAGTCGTGAGGGTGACGAGTGCAATACCGATTTTTCGGTTTTTAGAACTGTCGCTAAGGAGTTGCGTCATGAATCAAAAAGTAAGCGACTTACCTTTACTATACCTCCAAGTTACGAACCATATAGTTGCATTTGTGACTCACATGGGGGTAAAACATAGTATTGATATGACCATTAGCGTGTGATACTGCCGCTTGAAATATCAGCAGCAGGAAATCTATACATGGCTAGCGTCACGATTGCATCGGTTAAAAAGAATTTTGGTGAAGTTCCTATTCTTCACGGCGTAGACATTGATATACAAGACGGTTCGTTCACAGTACTGGTCGGCCCATCCGGTTGCGGCAAGTCAACGCTTTTACGCATGATCGCGGGCTTAGAGCAAATTAGCGCCGGTGAAATTCGCATTGGCGATAGGCGTGTCAATGATTTGCCCCCCAAAGAGCGCGATATCGCTATGGTGTTTCAAAACTATGCGTTGTATCCCCACATGACAGTGCGCGAGAACATGGCTTTCTCTCTTGAGTTAGCCAAAGAAACCAAAACCAATATTGACGCAAAAGTAAACCGCGCCGCAGAAATTTTGGCGCTCGATCCCCTGCTTGAACGTTACCCAAGACAACTGTCTGGCGGACAACGCCAACGTGTTGCGATGGGCCGCGCGATTGTGCGCAACCCACAGGTGTTTTTGTTTGACGAACCGCTCTCCAATCTTGATGCAAAATTGCGAGTGGCCATGCGCAGCGAGATCAAAGAACTGCACCAACGCTTGAAAACCACGTCGATTTATGTCACCCATGACCAAATCGAAGCAATGACAATGGGCGACAAAATTGTCGTGATGCGCGATGGCCGTATCGAGCAAGCAGGCTCTCCCCTAGATTTGTACGACATGCCTGCCAACCAATTTGTCGCTGGGTTTATCGGATCACCTGCTATGAATTTCTTGCCATGCACCGTGCGTCGCAGCGGCGGCACTTCGCGTATCGAGTTGTCGGATGGAACACTGATGGATGCGCCCCATGGATCTGGTGGTACAGATGGGCAACCCGCAGTTTTTGGCACACGCCCCGAACACTTAACACTTGCCAACTCTGGCGGTATCGCCGCTCGGGTCGTGGTGATGGAACCCACGGGCATGGACACCTTTGTAGCGTGTCGCCACGGTTCTACTGAGTTATCGGCTGTTTTCAGAGAGCGCCATGATTTCGCTGTCGACAGCACGATTCATTTGATACCCGATCTCACCCGCGCACATTTGTTTGATTCCCAAACAGGTGTCCGTCTCGCGGCCTAATTTTTTTCCCGTTGTCAGTTCGTTTTAATTTATCCAAAGGAGACTATTCATGACTAAATTCAATCGACGGAATTTTCTAGGAAGCACTGCTACGGTGGCAGCTGCGTCCTCAACCCTTGGCGCTGGTGCTTTGAGTTTCGCCCCTGCGGCCCAAGCGCAGACGATGAATTTCAAGCCTGAGAAAGGCGCGAAGTTACGCGTTTTACGTTGGAGTCGTTTTGTACAAGGCGATATCGACGCCTATATGGCAAACGTGAAGAAATTCACCGAAGCCACAGGCATTGAAGTGCGCGTAGACAACGAAGGCTGGGAAGATGTCCGACCCAAAGCTGCTGTTGCTGCCAATACTGGTGCAGGTCCAGACATTATTTTGTCGACTAACGACGATGCCAACTTGTATCCAGAAAAATTACTCGACGTCACAGACTTGTGCGAGTACTTAGGTAAAAAATACGGTGGCTTCTACCCAGCTGCCCAAACTTACCTCAAGCCCGATGGCAAAAAATGGATTGGCGTGCCTTTAGGTGCCGCCGGTGCGATGATGGTTTATCGCCAAAGCATGTTGAAAGCAGCAGGTTTCGACAGCTTCCCTAAAGACACCGATGGCTTTATGCGCATGGCCAAAGCCCTCAAAGAAAAAGGCACACCTGTAGGTTTCGCGCTCGGCAATGCTACAGGCGATGGCCTGTGGTGTAACTGGTTGATGTGGGCATTCGGTGGCAAATTAGTCGATAAAGATAACAAGGTGGTGATCGACAGTCCAGAAACCATTAAGGCTTTGGAATACGCCAAAGAGCTCTACAACTACATGATCCCAGGTACCTTGTCGTGGCTCGACCCCAACAACAACAAAGCATTCTTGGATGGCCAAATCAGTGTCACCAACAACGGCATCTCTATTTACTACGCTACCAAAACTTCACCAGACCCTAAAGTGCGTGAACTAAATTCAGATGTCTTCCACGCCAACTATCCTATCGGCCCTGTCGGTGTGGCAACTGAATCGCATTTGTTCTTCAACCAAATGATCATGAAGTACACCAAGTACCCACAAGCAGCAAAAGAATTCTTGCGCTTCATGATGGAAAAAGAGCAATTTGATCCTTGGCTCACCGCTGCTGGTGGTTACATCGCCCAGCCTTTGGCAGCTTATGAGAAGACTGCTATTTGGACGTCTGATCCTAAGCACACACCTTATCGTGATTGCGTCAAAAACATGCGCCCTGCTGGCTACGCTGGCAAACTTGGCTATGCCTCAGCCGGCGCTGGCGCCGACTTCATCGTTGTCAACATGGTGGCCGAAGCTGCTAGCGGCTCCAAGACTCCGAAAGAAGCCGCAGAGCGCGCACAAAAACGTGCTGAGCGTTATTACAAAGTCTAAAGACGATTCCTGAAACCCACTGCCCCTATGACGACACCCCTAATCGAGAGACTTCAGAACAGCCGCAATGTGCTGGGCTTGATCTTTATGCTTCCAGCCGCGGTGCTGTTGCTGCTGTTTCTGACGTACCCCTTGGGTTTGGGTGTTTGGCTCGGATTCACCGATGCCAAAGTGGGGCGGCCTGGTGAATGGATTGGTCTTGAAAACTATATCTTTCTAGCGGGTGACAGCGTCACCCAGCTAGCGCTTTTCAACACCTTGTTCTACACCACGATAGCGAGTGCTGC
>Ga0214921_10003616_pt1 | contig 23456 bp, 20 predicted proteins | sample LL1505_MetaG_FD_177992 | JGI IMG/M metagenome (GOLD analysis project Ga0214921, IMG submission 177992) | Freshwater microbial communities from Lake Lanier, Atlanta, Georgia, United States - LL-1505 | ecosystem: Environmental > Aquatic > Freshwater > Lake | place: USA: Georgia | collected...
CTGCCGGAATCGCAAATCGGCAAGAGCCAGCATTTTTTGCAACGTATCCGCTCGGGGGTTGTGCAAATGGGCGAGCTGATAGACGCCTTGCTGTCCTTGGCCAAATTGTCCCGGGAGCCGCTGCGTCACGAGGTGGTGGACCTCAGCGCGCTGGCCGCTGAGGTGCTGTCATTGCTCTGCGAACGAGATCCGTCCCGGGTGCTGCAGTCCCAGATCGAGCCCGGACTGCTTGCCACCGGGGACCATCGATTGTTGCGCCAGCTGATGGAAAATTTGCTGGGCAACGCCTGGAAATTCAGCGCTGGCCAGGCCATCACACGCATCAGTTTCGGGCAAGAGATAGATGCTGATGGCAACCTGGTCTTTTGCGTTCAGGACAACGGTGCAGGCTTTGACATGGCCCACGCTGACAAGCTTTTTGCGCCATTTCAGCGCTTGCATTCACCCTCGCAATTTCAAGGCAGCGGCATCGGTTTGGCCACAGTGCGGCGCATCGTCTCGCGCCATGGCGGTCGCATAGGGGCAGCGGCGGCAGTCGGTGAGGGCGCGCGCTTTTGGTTCACGCTGGGTTCGGGAAAGGGTGCAATTGAAGCCCCAGTCTAAAAATGAACTTATTAGTCACAAAGAAATTGATTTAATTTTTATTTGGAATAACCGTATTTAAAAAATACTTTAAGTCCAGCGCTGCGATAAGATTCAAGGCATGGTGACCTTTATTTCCCCGGCAGGTGCTGCCCTCGGCGCGACGACCCAACCGGTTGTCAAAATCTCATTCAAAGCGCAAATGTTGGTGGCGCGCGAAGACGCTATCGTCGAGGCGGTCAATTCATTGCTGGCCGAAAAAGGCTTTGACCTGATGACTGTCGACGAAGTGGCGGCCAAAGTCGGCATTGCCAAAGCCAGCTTGTACAAGCACTTCCCCAGCAAAGAGGATTTGGCCGCCGCCGCCATGGTGCGACTGCTCAAGCTGGCCAAGAACTTTTTGGCTGAATTACCGGCGCAAGCCGAGCCGTTGGTGCAACTCAAGGCGGTGGTGCGCTGGATGATGCAAGTGCAACTGGCCGGGCAAATGCCTTCCTTGCCCAGCCAAAACTCCAGCCTGCGGGCCACCCTGCTGGCCAACCGGGACTACCTTGACAGCTTGTTGCAAGTTAGCGACCACATCGGTCAATGGATAGAGGCTGCGCAGCAAGACGGCAGCTTGAACCCGACGCTGCCGCCGCTCTTGGTGCTCTACACCTTGTACTCGCGCGCTTGTGACCCGGTGCTCGAATTCATGCAGGCCAGCGGGCAACACAGCGACGAAGAGATCGTCTCTCTTGTGCTGGCCACCTGCTTTGACGGGCTCGCTCAAACGGCGATCAAGAGTTCCGGCCTGTAGTTTTTTTGCTCGCCCTTGCCGGCGTACCCCAGCGGGTTGGCTACTACACGGCAACCCCGGCTGACGTAGTCCTGGGGGCAGTGCAGGTGGCCGTGCAGCCAAAGCTGCGCGGCCGGCAGCAGATGGTCCAGTGCATTGCAAAAACCGGCGGTGCCCGGTGTGAGACCGTAGCGCGGGTCGGCGCTGAGCAAACTTGGCGCAAAGTGCGTGATCGCCACGGTAGGCCCGTCAAAGCCGGTAGCCAGTGCCTGGCGCAGCCAGCGCTGACTTTGCAGTCCCAGCTCACGCAGTTGCTCGGCCAGCATTGGCGCGCCGGCTTGAAGGCTGTGATTTTTGCGCAGGTAAAAATTGGCGGCCCGAAATGCTTTGTCGCGCGCCTTCAAATGCGCGGCCAGAGCACCCGGGGCTGCAGCGTCATTTGCAGCCTGGCCTGGCGCGTCGCTCATGCCGTCAAAGTCGCTCCACAGCGTGCAGCCGACAAAGCGCACGCCTTGCAACACCACGCTTTCTTGTTCCAGCCAGATCAAGCCCCAGCGCTCGCAAGCCTGACGCAGGCGCTGGTGGGCCTGGTCAAACTCCAGCCCGTCGTATTCATGGTTGCCAGGCACAAAAATGACCGGCGTCGGCCAGCCGGCACCGCCCTCGTGAACCGGCCGTGGTGAAAAGCGGGCCAGCCCAAAGTCCGGCACGGCAAGGCGCGTCAAGGCCGAATCGTGCTGGTAAGAGCCGATGTCACCCGCCAGCACCAACACGTCGGCGCCGGCCAGTGGCTGCGCTGCAAAATGCGGGTGCGACTCCAGGTGCAGGTCGGACAAAAGCTGAATATTCACCGATAAAGTGTCCGTTAGTCAGGCGTTTAGCGCTTGCTGAAAAGCGGAGTTGGTGGCGCGTTGCACCACCTCGCGCAGCCACACATGGCTGCTGCGCTGCTGGCTGCGCCTGTGCCAGACCGCGTCCACCAGCACCGGTGAAACCTCAAAGGGGAGCGGCCGAAAAACCAGCTGATCAGCAAACCCCGTGACCTTCAAAAAATGCAAGGGCAGCACAGTCAGCAAATTGGCGTTGGCCACCACCCGGGCGGCCGTAAAGAATTGGTTGACTGTCAGCACCACAAAGCGCTCACGGCCCAGCGTCGCCAGTGCCTCGTCCACAAAGCCGAAGGGCCGGCCCGAAAAACTGACCAGCATGTGACGCGCTGCGCAAAAAGCGTCTATGGTCAAAGTCCCTTGGGCCAGCGGATGGTCTTTGCGCATCACGCAGACGTACTCACCGGTGAAGAGCCGTTGGTGAAAAAATGGCTGGGGCTCGCCGCTTTGTTTTCGCGCCGTCAAGTCGGCCAGCATGGACGGAAAGTAGCCCACCGCCAGGTCGCAAGTCTCCTCGTCGAGCAGGCTGCGCGGGTCGCGGGTGGTCAGGGGAACCACGCGCAGCGTCACACGCGGGGCTTGTTTTTCAAGTGTTTCCGTGAGGCCTGGAATCAGTTCGGCGGCGCTCGCATCTGACATGGCCAACACAAAGCTGGTGTTCGCCTCGGCTGGCACAAACTCATTTGGGATCAGAGAGCTTTGCAGTTGTGCCAGCGCCTCGCGCACGGCTGGCCAGATGGCGCGGGCGCGAGGCGTGGGCGCCATGCCCTGGCCGCTGCGCTGCACCAGCTCGTCGCCCAGGGTTTCACGCAGGCGCCGCAGGGCATTGCTCACGGCAGGTTGCGTCAGCGACAGGTTGCGGGCAGCCCGGGTCAGGCTGCCCTCGGCCATCACCTCGTCAAAAACGCGCAGTAAATTAAGGTCCAGCGTACGAAAGTTGGGGGTGCTCACGAGGGCTCCATTCGCAAAAAAGTGCACACAACATAGTAAATCACTTTTGTGAATGAATTAAATCACAAATATAAAGTTGAACAGCACGGGTAATAACCCTAGTATTAAGGCCTTGTTCAACGCCGCCGTCGTTTGAAATAAAGCCATACAGCTAAAGCGGCTCCCAGAGGAAAACCACCATGACCAGTTTTGTGAATATTGAGTACGCAAACGAACATCCCGGTGTCAAACGCATCGAATCCGCCATTGAAGGCGCCATGGCTTTGCGCAAGCGTTGGTCGCCCGCGGGCGCAACGCTAGCCTTGTTGTTATGCGCTGTGCTGGCTGCCGTGCTGGTGGTGGCTTACCAGGTGATGGACAGCGTGGTCGAAGGCCATCTGCTGGTCTTGTGGATCGCGCTTTGGGTTATCAGCTTTACCGCGCTGGCCTTGCTGTCGGGCACAGTCAATCGCTTGATTGAGAAGACACGTAGCTGGTTGGACAGCTGGGCTCAGCTCCAGGCCCGTGACCGAGCTGACCAGCGTCTGTGGCGCATGGCGCAAACTGATTCCCGAGTGATGGCTGATTTGCAAGTGGCTTTCAGCCGCCAAAACGCTGAGAATGATGCGCAGACCGCAGCAGCCGGCTCGCAGACGGTGCTGACACAGCGCGCCTTGCGTCTGGGCAGCGCAGACTTGCGCGCCTTTTTGAACCAGCTGCGCTAAGCCTTATCCCAAGACCTCAGGCCGCCATTCGTTTTTCGATGGCGGCTTTGGTTTCTTTCAGGGCTGGCGGTAGGTGGTGAGCCAGTTGCGTGAACAGCTCAGAGTGCAGTGCCAGTTCTTGCTGCCAGTCGGCCTTGTCCATTCGCGTGACGGTGTCAAACTGTTCGGCACTGAAGTTCAGGCCGGTCCAGTTCAAGTCTTGGTAACGCGGGCTGATGCCGCTAAAGTGTTCATGGCCCTGGCCTGAGCCATTTATGCGCTCAATCATCCATTTGAGTACGCGCATGTTTTCACCGTAGCCGGGCCAGACAAATTTGCCGTCAGCGCCTTTGCGAAACCAGTTGGCGGTGTAAATCTTTGGCAGCTTGGCGCCCTTGGCGGCGAGCCTTTGGCCCATGTCCAGCCAGTGCTGGAAATAGTCGCTCATGTTGTAGCCGGTGAATGGCAGCATGGCAAACGGGTCGCGGCGCACGCTGCCGTTGCCACCGGCCATGGCGGCCGTGGTTTCAGAGCCCATCGTGGCGGCCATGTAAACGCCTTCTGTCCAGTTGCGCGCCTCCGTCACCAGTGGCACTGTGGTCGAGCGACGACCGCCAAAGATGAAGGCGTCAATCGGCACGCCCTTCGGGTCGTCCCAGGCGCTGTCGAGCGCCGGGTTGTTGATGGCGGCCACCGTGAAGCGCGAGTTCGGGTGGGCGGCCTTGGCGCCGGTCTGCTTGGCGATCTCGGGTGTCCAGTCCTTGCCCTGCCAGTCAATCAGGTGCGCAGGCAGCGCCTTGCCGGGCGCGTCATGCTCCATGCCTTCCCACCAGACGTCGCCGTCTTCGGTCAGCGCGACGTTGGTGAAGATGGTGTCTTTGGTCAGGCTGCGCATGCAGTTCGGGTTGGTCAGCATGTTGGTGCCCGGGGCCACGCCAAAGTAGCCGGCCTCGGGGTTGATGGCGCGCAGCCGTCCGTCGGCCGATGGCTTGATCCAGGCGATGTCGTCGCCGATGGTGGTGACTTTCCAGCCGTCAAAGCCGGCGGGTGGCACCAGCATGGAGAAATTGGTCTTGCCGCAGGCGCTCGGGAAAGCTGCCGCCACGTGGTACTTTTGGCCTTGCGGGTTGGTCACGCCCAGAATCAGCATGTGCTCGGCCAGCCAGCCCTCGTCGCGGCCCATGATGGAGGCGATGCGCAACGCAAAACATTTTTTGCCCAGCAAAGCATTGCCGCCGTAGCCGGAGCCGTAAGACCAGATCTCACGCGTTTCAGGGTAATGCACGATGTACTTGGTCTTGTTGCACGGCCATGCGACGTCTTTTTGCCCGGCGGCCAGCGGCGCGCCCACAGTGTGAATGCAAGGCACGAAATCGCCCCCGGCACCCAGCACGTCATACACGGCGCGGCCCATGCGCGTCATGAGTTTCATGTTCACCGCCACGTAGGGGCTGTCTGAGAGTTCGATGCCGATGTGGGCAATCGGTGAGCCCAGCGGCCCCATTGAAAACGGCACCACGTACAGCGTGCGGCCTTTCATGCAGCCGTCAAACAGCGGCGCCAGTGTGGCGCGCATCTCGGCCGGGGCCACCCAGTTGTTGGTCGGTCCGGCGTCTTCTTTTTTGGCCGAGCAAATGTAAGTGCGGTCTTCGACGCGGGCCACATCGCTCGGGTCGCTCAGCGCCAGAAAACTGTTGGGGCGCTTGAGCGGGTTGAGCTTTTGCATGGTGCCGCCATCGACCAGCCGCTGGCACAGTTGCTGGTATTCGGCCTCGCTGCCGTTACACCAGTAAACCGCATCCGGCTTGCACAGGGCGGCCATGTCGGATACCCAGGCGATCAGCTTGGCATTTTTGACATAAGCGGGCGCATTCAGCGCAAGCCCTTGCATGGCGGGGTGGTTCATTGAAAAGCTCCAAGGTTTAAAAACGTGATTTCGGCAACAACCCGTCTTGCCATACGGCCATCAAAAGGGACCGGTTGTTGTCGAAATAGCGTTGCAATGGATCAAGTGCAAGCTTGCAAAGAAAGTGCCGCAGAGAGCAGACTCTAGGCGCTTGGGAAGGTCATTCTAAGAACTTCGGCAGTAAGTTACAGCGTGGTTACAAGCTATATATATGCAAAACTTGCATAGCTTTATGTTGTCTGTGGTGCAGTCGGCCATCAAAGCGGGTTTTTACTGCGGGCCGCTGAAGGGCCCGGGCGCCGGAATCAGGCCATGACAACGGCGATGAATGCGAGCATGAAAATCAGCACGCCGCCGGCCAGAGGCAAAACAAGCGGCATCATGGGGACGATGGCCTCGATGGCATCTAATTCCTCAGCGGGTTTGCCATGGTCTGCAGAAGAAGAATGAGCGTGCGGGTTGGACATGAAAATTCCTGTGGGCTTTTAAACTATTGATCATTTTACCGCTTGCAAGCTTGCGCTCGCCTGACATTCAAAAAGCCGGCGTTGCGCATGGCAAGCCGGTCAAGTGTGCCTTGGCTTACATATTGCGCCGGTATTGCCCGCCCACCTCAAACAGCGCATTCGTGATCTGCCCCAGCGAGCAGACGCGCACAGCGTCCATCAGCACTTCAAAGACATTGCTGTTGGCGATCACGGCCTGTTGCAGGCGCTTGAGCATGGCCGGGGTGGCTTGGGCGTGCTGGGCATGAAAGGCTTGCAGGCGCTCTAGTTGGCTGGCTTTTTCGGCGTCAGTGCTGCGCGCCAGCTCGAGCTTGTCTTGCACCTGGTCGCCGTTCGGGTTGCGGAAGGTGTTGACGCCGATGATGGGCAGCTCGCCGGTGTGCTTGAGCATTTCATAGTGCATGGATTCATCTTGAATCTTGCCGCGCTGGTAGCCGGTTTCCATGGCGCCCAGTACGCCGCCACGCTCGGCGATGCGCTCGAACTCGGTCAGCACAGCTTCCTCGAGCAGCTCGGTGAGCTCTTCGATGATGAAAGCGCCTTGCGACGGATTCTCGTTTTTGGCCAGGCCCCATTCGCGGTTGATGATGAGCTGGATCGCCATGGCACGGCGTACCGAGTCTTCGGTGGGCGTAGTGATGGCTTCGTCAAAGGCGTTGGTGTGCAGGCTGTTGCAGTTGTCGTAAATCGCGATCAGCGCTTGTAGCGTGGTGCGGATGTCGTTGAACTGAATCTCTTGGGCGTGCAGGCTGCGGCCGCTGGTCTGGATGTGGTACTTGAGCTTTTGGCTGCGATCGTTGGCGCCGTATTTTTCTTTCATGGCCACCGCCCAGATGCGGCGTGCCACGCGGCCCATCACGGTGTATTCAGGGTCCATGCCGTTGGAAAAGAAAAAGCTTAAGTTCGGCGCAAAGTCGTCAATGTGCATGCCGCGCGCCAGATACGCCTCTACAAAAGTGAAGCCATTGGAGAGCGTGAAAGCCAGCTGGCTGATTGGATTGGCACCGGCCTCAGCAATGTGATAACCGCTGATGGACACACTGTAGAAATTGCGCACGTCATGGTCAACAAAGTACTGCGCCACGTCACCCATCACCTTGAGGCTGAACTCAGTAGAGAAGATGCAGGTGTTCTGGCCCTGATCTTCTTTCAAGATGTCAGCCTGAACCGTGCCGCGCACGTTGGCCATCACCCATTCTTTAATTTTTGCCGTCTCGGTATCGGTGGGTTCGCGGCCCTTTTCTGCTTTGAATTTATCAATATTCTGGTCGATTGCCGTGTTCATGAACATGGCCAGAATGCTGGGCGCCGGTCCATTGATGGTCATGCTCACCGAGGTGCTGGGGTTGCACAAATCAAAGCCGCCGTAGAGCACCTTCATGTCTTCGATGGTGGCAATGGAGACGCCGCTGTTACCCACTTTGCCGTAGATATCGGGTCGCAGGTCGGGATCGTTGCCGTACAGGGTGACCGAGTCAAAAGCGGTCGACAAGCGCTTGGCGGCCATGCCCGAGCTCAGCAGCTTAAAGCGCGTGTTGGTGCGAAAGGCGTCGCCCTCGCCGGCAAACATGCGGGTCGGGTCTTCGCCCTCGCGCTTGAAGGCAAAAGTGCCGGCGGTGTACGGAAAGCTGCCGGGCACGTTGTCCAGCATCAGCCACTGCAGCACCTCGCCATCGTCATGGTATTTAGGCAGGCTGACTTTACGAATCGGTGTGCCTGACAAGGACTTGGTGACCAGCGCCGTGCGGATTTCCTTGTCACGGATTTTGACCACGTATTCTTCGCCGGCGTAGGCCGCTTGCATGTCTGGCCACTGAGTCAGCAGGTCGCGTGCGTCGGCATCCATGCGTGCCTTGCGGTGGCCGGCGAGGTCAAGCGCTGCTTCAGCAGCGGGGGCTCGGCCTGGCTTGTCGATTTTCAGCATGGCAGCAGCGGCCTTGAGTTGCTGCACTTCGCGCGCGAGTTGGCCTTGCGCGGCGGCCCGTTTTTTGTAGCCGCGCACGGTGTCAGCAATCTCGGCCAGGTAGCGCGTGCGCCCCGCGGGCACTACCGGCGTTTGGTTGGTGCTGTGACGCACTGCCACCTGCGGGAGTGCGCCTGCTTTGAGCTGCAGGCCGAGTTCTGCCAAGCGGGGCTTGAGCGCCTGGTAGAGCGCGGTCACGCCGTCGTCGTTGAAGCGAGCGGCCATGGTGCCAAACACCGGCATCTGCTCGGTGGGCGTGGTCCAGGCTTCCTGGTTGCGCTGCATTTGTTTGGCCACATCGCGCAGCGCGTCCAACGAACCCTTGCGGTCAAACTTGTTGATGGCCACAAACTCGGCAAAGTCCAGCATGTCGATTTTCTCGAGCTGGCTGGCTGCGCCAAACTCGGGCGTCATCACGTACATCGGCACGTTGACATGCGGCACGATGGCGGCGTCGCCCTGGCCGATGCCCGAGGTCTCGACGATGACCAAGTCAAAGCCGGCCACCTTGCAGGCGGCGATCACGTCGGGCAGGGCTTTGGAAATTTCCGAGCCGAAGTCGCGTGTGGCCAGGGAACGCATGAACACGCGAGCTCCGGTGTCTTTGCCAGATGTCGTCCACGGTGAAATCGCGTTCATGCGGATGCGGTCGCCCAGCAGCGCGCCGCCGCTTTTGCGGCGTGAGGGATCGATGCTGATCAGCGCGATGCGCAGGCTGTCGCCCTGGTCCAGTCGCAGGCGGCGGATCAGCTCGTCGGTAAGTGAGGACTTGCCCGCGCCGCCCGTGCCCGTGATGCCGAGCACTGGCACTTTGCAGGTGGTTGCCTGCTGTCGGATTTGCTGGACAAGCGCCGCGTCGGCTTTGTCGTTTTCCAGTGCAGTGATCAGTTGCGCCAGCGCACGCCAATTCATTTCGCCATGGCCTTCTATAGCTTTTATGGTGTGCGGTGCAAAGCCGGTCAGGTCTTTGTCGCAGCGCATGACCATCTCGCCGATCATGCCGGCCAGACCCATCTTCTGCCCGTCTTCGGGGCTGTAGATGCGCGTCACGCCGTATGCGTGCAGCTCGCGGATTTCGGGCGGCACGATCACGCCGCCACCACCGCCAAACACCTGGATGTGCGCGCCGCCCCGGGCTTTGAGCAAGTCAATCATGTACTTGAAGTACTCTACATGCCCGCCCTGGTAAGAGCTGATGGCGATCCCTTGTGCGTCTTCCTGCAAAGCGGCGGTCACCACCTCGTCCACGCTGCGGTTGTGTCCCAGGTGAATCACCTCGGCGCCCATGCCCTGCAAGATGCGCCGCATGATGTTGATGGCCGCGTCGTGACCGTCAAACAAACTGGCGGCCGTGACAAAGCGCACTTTGTGCGTGGGGCGGTAATTGGCCAGAGCCTGGTATTCGGCGGACAGATCAGACATGTGTGACTCCGTGGAAGTCGTCAGGGCAAGCCGGCGGGCCTGGATCACGTTGACGTTAACGTCAATCTTAGCGACATTCGCAGCCCCAACGCCCGGCCCAAAAAAAGGGGCGCCGTAGCGCCCCTGAAAAATCAAGTGTCTTGTGTTTACTTGTACAGCATTTCAGGCAGCCACAGGCCGATGGCCGGGAACTGGTAAAGCAGGAAGATGGCAAACACCTGAATGGCCATGAAAGGCATCATGCCGGCAAAGATCTGGTTCAGCGTCACATGTGGTGGGCTCACACCCTTGAGGTAAAACGCCGCCATGGCCACCGGCGGGCTCAAGAAAGCGGTCTGCAAATTCAGCGCCACCAGCAAGCCAAAGAACAGCGGATCAATGCCAAAGTGGGGCAGCAGCGGGATGAAGATCGGCATGAAAATCACTATGATCTCGGTCCACTCCAGGGGCCAGCCCAACAGAAAAATCACCACCTGCGCCAGGATCATGAACTGCACCGGCGTCATGTCCAGCGAGAGCACCCACTGGTTAATCAACTCCTGCCCGCCCAGCAGCGCAAAAGCCGCCGAGAAGATGCTCGAGCCCACAAATAACCAGCACACCATGGCGCTGGTTTTGGCTGTCAGGTAGACCGATTCCTTCATCACTTGCATGTTCAGGCGCCGGTAGGCTGCTGCCAGCAGCAAACCGCCCAGCGAGCCCATGGCGGCCGCTTCCGTGGGCGTGGCCAGCCCGAAGACGATGGTGCCCAGGACCGCCATGATCATCACGGCCAGCGGGAAAAAAGAGCCCAGCAGCATCTTGAAGATCTCCAGCCGCGCGAAGCTGAAGTAGGCATAAAAGATGGCGAGCGCGACGGCGCAGCTGGCCAGGCCTATCCAGAAGCTGGCGGGGGCAGGCAGACGCTCTTCAGCGGCGGCTTCGGCAACAACTGGCGCAGGTGCGGATGCAGGTGTAGTTGCAGGGGTGGACGCAGGGCTGGCCGGTGCGGCCTCGGTCGGTTTGTCAGCTTCTACCTTGGCGGTGGTGACAGGTGCATCGCTGTTAGGCGGCGGTTTCAGGCCACCTTCTTCCTCAGGCTCTTGCAGGCCGCTGACGCTGCTGGGTTCTTCTTCGGCACTTTCCACTGAAGTGCCACCCATGGCCACCACACCCTCGACCTCGGCGGGCGGCAGCGGCGCAGTAACTTTCATGAAAATCGCGCCCATGATCAATGCCACCGCCAGCGCGGGCAAGATGGCAATGAAGAGATGGTTCAGTAAGTCACGCAGGGGCACGGCCGCATTGCGACTGCCCTTGATGGCGCGGATCAGACCCGGCAGCACCTTGTTGCTGACGGTGGTCGAGACCACTTGTGCAAAAGGCGGCAGGGGCACGATACGGTCTTCGGCCGACATGGGCGGCGCCAGATGCGGCTTCCACTTGGCAATCAGGATCACATAAAGCACATACAGGCTGGCCAGCATGATGCCGGGGAAAAATGCGCCAGCGTAAAGCTTGACCACCGACACACCGGCGGTGGCACCGTAGACGATCAGCATCACCGAAGGCGGGATCAAAATGCCCAGGCAACCACCGGCTGTGATGGCGCCTGCTGACAACTGCACGCTGTAACCGGCCCGCAGCATGGCCGGCAAGGCCAGCAAGCCCATCAGCGTGACCACAGCGCCGACGATGCCGGTGGCGGTGGCAAAAATTGCGCAGGTGATGATGGTCGCCACAGCCAGCGAGCCCGGCACGCGCGCTGTCGCCAGGTGCATGCTTTTAAAAAGCTTTTCAATCAGGTTGGCCCGCTCAATCAGGTAGCCCATGAAGACGAACAACGGGATGGAAATCAGCACGTCGTTGGACATCACCGAGTAGGTGCGCTGCACCATCAGATCCAGCGTTTGCTGCACCGCCAGCGCAGGGTTGGAGCTTCGGTAAGCGATCCAGGCGAACACCATGCCCATGCCCATCAGGGTGAAAGCCGTAGGAAAACCCAGCATGATGGCCACCACCACCAGCGCCAGCATCAACAGGCCCAGGTGGCCGTTGCTCATTTGCGCCACAGGCGGCAGCAGGATAAAGGCGGCCAACACGACCGCAGCCATGATGCTCAGGCCAAACCAGACTTCTTTTCTCATTATTTCTTGTCCTTGTTCGTCACGATGAGTGCGTCAAGTTTGGCGATGTCTTCATCTTTGACGTTGACCATCTCCTTGAGTTTTTCGACGTCCACTTCTTCAACGTCTTCGCCGCGTGAAGGCCAGGCGCCTTGCTGCAGGCAAACAATGCAGCGGATGATTTCAACCACGCCCTGCGCCAGCAAAATGGCGCCGGCAAATGGGATGATGGTCTTGAAAGGATAGACCGGCGGGCCATTGGCAGTCACGTTGGAGTGCTCGTTGATGGCCCAGGACTCGGCGGCGAAACCATAGCCCGCCCAGGCCAGCGCCACCACGCCCGGAATAAAAAACAAGATGTACAGCGTCAGGTCCAGGCCGGCCTGGAGACGCGGCGGGAAAAAGCCATACAGCACGTCGCCGCGCACATGGCCGTTTTTAGACAGCGTGTAGGCGCCCGCCATCATGAAGAGCGAGCCGTACATCATGCTCATGACGTCAAAGGCCCAAGGGTGCGGGTTATCAAGCATGTAACGGGAGAAGACTTCCCACGAGATCATGAACGTCAGCGCGACGATCAGCCAAGCGAAAAACTGCCCGGCAGCGGTGCTGATCTTGTCTACGGTGAGTAGGAGTTTTTGCATTTTTGTGCTTATATAAGTAAATCAGCCACCCGGATTGTGTCCGAGTGGCTGACGGGGGAAACCGGTGCAGGATCAGGCTTTTTTCGGTGCGGCTTTTGCCGGTGCAGCTTTCTTGGCTCCGAAGAAATGGTTCACTGCCATCCTACGGCTGACCAGCGTGTCCTGGTCCCACTTGACTGCGCGCTCGGCAAAAGCCTTCTGCGACGCCACGATTTCCTTGAACAGTGGATTTTCAGCCGACTTCTTGGCCAGGATGTCGTCCCACAGCTTGAGCTGGTCTTGCAAGATGGAGTCAGGTGTCTTGTAAAACTTAACCTTGTCCTTGGTCTGCAGCTCGATGTAGTCTTTGGAGTAGCGGTCGATGGCTTTCCAGGACATGTCAGCCGAGGCGGCCTCGGTAGCGCCAGCAATGACGGCTTTCATCTTGGCTGGCAGCGCGTCGTACTTGGGCTTGTTGAACATGATCTCGAAAGTCTCTGCGCTCTGGTGGTAGCTTTGCAGCATGCAGACCTTGGAGACATCAGGGAAGCCCAGCACGCGGTCCGAAGAGGCGTTGTTGAACTCGGCGCCGTCCAGCAGGCCGCGGTCCATGGCCGGCACGATCTCGCCGCCTGGCAGCGCGTTCACAGCAGCGCCCATGGCGGTAAAGAGGTCAATCGCCAGGCCGTTGGTACGGAACTTCAGGCCCTTGAAGTCAGACGACTTGGTGATGGGCTTTTTGAACCAGCCCAAAGGCTGCGTTGCCATTGGGCCGTACAGGAAAGATTGCACGTTGCCGCCAATGGAAGCGTAGAGTTTGGCCAGCAACTCAGCGCCGCCACCGTACTTGTGCCATGACAGCACCATGTTGGCGTCCATGCCGAAAGCCGGGCCAGAGTTCCACAGGGCCAGCGCGTTTTGCTTACCGTAGTGGTAGCCCAGCACGCCATGGCCGCCGTCCAGAGTGCCTTTGGAAACAGCTTCGAGCAGGCCGAAGGCCGGCACCACAGCACCGGCTGGCAGTACTTCAATCTTCAGGTCGCCGCCGGTCATGTCGTTGACCTTCTTGGCGTAGTCCAGGGCGTATTCGTGGAAGATGTCCTTGGCTGGCCAAGTGCTCTGCCAGCGCATGGAGATCGGGCCGGTCTGGGCATTGGCGATCATCGGTGCGCTCATAGCGCCTGCAGCAATGGCGGCGCCCTTGAGAAGGCCGCGGCGCCGTGGGGTTTTGTTATCGCTCATTTATGTGTCTCCAGTTAAAATGGGGGGTAAGACTGTTCAGCCATTCATGATCGATCATTAAACAAGGCGGAAACAGAGGGTTTCCACTTAGTTATCCGTTGGCTGGCCGGAAATAATTTCAACAGGAACTAAAAACCATTTCCTAATTTGGTTTTTGGGGAAAATGCTGCCATGAAGCCAAACATCACCCCGAATCAGCTCAGCCCGAAAGACGACCCTTTGCCTGCCGCAGGCTACGCCGGCGACATTTCGCCCGGCTTGGCCTGGCAATGGATGCAGGCCGGCCAAGGTTTGTTGGTGGATGTGCGCACGGACGCCGAACGCGAGTGGGTCGGCTTTGTGCCCGGCGCATTGGCCCTGGCCTGGAAACAGTGGCCCGGCATGGCTATGAACCCTGACTTTGACGCCCGCCTCATTGCTGCCGTACCCGCCGGCTTTAAAGTCCTGATGCTGTGTCGCAGCGGCGTGCGCTCTATCGCTGCGGCCCAACGTGCCACCGAGCTGGGCTTGCAAGCCTACAACATCCTCGAAGGCTTTGAAGGCGACCCGGACGCACTTGGCCAACGCAACCAAATCGCCGGCTGGCGTCGGCGCGGTTTGCCCTGGCGACAAAACTAATAAGCAAATCGCAGATGGATCGCTGTATCCATCACCCCGCTTTCAGCGTTTTGAAAGTGTTCATAATTCGCGCCATGACATTTTTGGCACTGGACGTAGGCAACACACGGCTGAAATGGGCGCACTATGAGGCGCCCAAGACTGGTGCGCGTCTGCTGGCGCACGGGGCGGTTTTTTTAGAGAATATCGATAAGCTGGCCGATGACGAGTTCAGCCGCATGCCCGAGCCATCGCTTATTTTGGGTTGCATTGTTGCGGGTGACGCTGTCAAGCGGCGGGTCGCCGAGCAGATGGACCACTGGGAAGCCTTGCCCCGCTGGGTGGTGCCCTCATCGCAAGAGGCCGGCGTGACCAACGGTTACCAGCACCCGACCCGCCTGGGTGCAGACCGCTGGGTGGCCATGATCGGTGCGCGGCACCGGCTGCTGGGGCAGGGCATCCAAAAACCCTGCGTCGTGGTGATGGTCGGCACGGCCGTGACAGTTGAGGCACTGGACGCCACAGGTCGATTTTTAGGTGGCTTTATCCTGCCCGGTCACGGCATCATGCTGCGCGCGCTGGAGTCGGGCACGGCCGGCCTTCGTGTGCCCACCGGCGATGTCAAGGATTTCCCTGTCAACACCAGCGATGCCCTCACAAGTGGTGGCACCTTCGCCATTGCCGGCGCGGTACAGCGCATGGTCGACAACGTCATGCGCCACTGCGGCGAAGAACCGGTCTGCCTGATGACCGGCGGCGCCGGCTGGAAAATGGCACCCAGCATGTCCTGCCAGTACGAGCTGGTAGACAGCCTGATCTTCGACGGCCTGCTGGCGATTGCCTCGCAGCACCCGGTGGGGGCGTCTAGCCTGTTGAATGCGCAGAAATGAAATCGTTCAGGTGCCCGGCAAACAGCGCGGGCTCTTGTTCTGCCACGAAATCTGTCGCCCCTTCGAGCCACACTGCTTGAGCGCGCGGCAACAGTGCCACAGCACGCGCATGCATGAAGGCAATGCGGTCAGCGCTGCCAGCGAGCAGCAGCGTCGGCAGGTCTGATCCGCCGGCAAGCCGCTGCGGTAAATCGTAGCGCCAGATGGCCCGGTAAGAGCGTGCAAAGTCTGGCCCTGCTGACAGAAAATCCTGCGCGAAATGGGTGGCCAGTTCGGGGCCTATCCACGGGTATTCGTTATGGATGCGGTTCCAGATACCCGTCAGGTGGGCGCCGTCGGCTGCCGCCGGAAACGGCGGCGCAAAACTGCGCATGCGATCGGTGCGCTCAGCATCGGTGTAGACCGGCATGCCGTGCAAGACCAGACCTTGAACGCGCTGCGGTTGTATCAGTGCGGCCTCAAGCGCAAACACCGCGCCGGTGGCGCGCCCGAACACAAACACCCTGTCTGCCCCAAAGGTGTCAGCAACGTCCCAGACCACCAGCGAATAGTCACCCACCGTCCAGTGCTCTGGCACGGCGCTGGAGCCGCCGTAACCCGGCGTGTCCAGCGCGACCGGACGGCAGTGGCTCGCCAGCAGGGGCAGCACGGTTTCGTAATTGCGCGAAGACAGCGGCGACTGGTGCAGCATGATCAACAGGGGCAGAGCAGGGTCAGCGGGCACCGTCCTGTAATGCAGCTGCCCCCAGTCCATGGGCATATAGGCTTTGACAACGCTGAGCGGGGGTGATGGCATGAAAGACTTTGTCAGTCCATCCGGATGCCGCCGTTGATATGCATCACGCTGCCCGTGATGAAACCGGCATCGGCGCTGGCCAGGTAAACAATGGCGCCGGCTATTTCTTCCGGCTGCCCCAGCCGCTTGAGCGGTGTGGCCGCCGCCATGCCCAGCTTGCGTTCGCTTGTGTGGGCGCGCAGCATGGGCGTTTCGATGGCGCCCGGCGCGATCACATTGACGGTGATACCGCGGGGCGCGAGTTCCTGGGCCATGGACTTGGCCAGGCTTTCAATGCCGCCTTTGGTGGCAGCGTAAGCTGCACCTGTGAGCACGCCACCCGTGCGCCCCGACAGCGAACCCAGCAGCACGATGCGCCCGCCGTCACGCAGCAGCGGGTAGCTGTGTTGGCAGCACAAAAATGGGCCGGTGAGGTTGGTGGCCAGCATGTTTTGCCAGTGCGCCAGCGTTACCGCCGCTACTTTCTGGTTATCGACGATGCCCGAGCACACGGCCAGCAGATCAATGGGCCCCTGCGCTGCCACGCTCAAAGCCAACTCGCCAAAGGCCCGGGCGACGGAGGCCGGGTCTGCCAAGTCAATACTCAGCACCTGCGACGCAGCACTGTGCGCTGGCGCTGCTTGCGGCAGATCCATCGCCACCACGTCCCAGCCTTCGGCCGTCAGACGGCTGACCGTGGCCGCGCCAATGCCGCCGAAAGCGCCCACCACCACGGCGCGCCGCACAGGGGGCTTGCTGCTGGCTTTAGTCATGTGGCTGAGCTCACTTGGCCGAAGATGATTTGGCCTTAGACGGCTTCTTAGTTACTCGCTTTGGGGAAGTCGGTTTCTTGGCCGCAGCCTTTGCAGTCTTGGATTTTTGAGCCGCCTTGACGATGCTGACATCCTGCGCAACCATGCCCTTGTTTTTCTCAAGCAGATTGAACGTCAGACAGGCCTTTTCAAAAGCGGGAATGCCGGCTGGCAGAGCGGCCATGAAGGCGGCCTCCCGCACCTCGTCCCAGGTGGCACCGGCCTTCAGGGCGCGTACCACGCTCCACTCCATGCCTTCGGGGTCGCCCTTGACGGCGGTGGTCACACCGATCAGCACCAGAAAACGCGTCTTAAGGTCCAGCGCACGGCCGTCGGCCGGCCCGAACAAAACGTGCGAGGCCAGGTCGCCATAGCGGCGTAAAAATTCCGGGTTCAGGTCTGCCAGGGTGTCATGCACCGGCAGTGTGTAGCCGCGCACTTTGCGGATTTTGTCGAGTTCTTTTTTACCTTCTGGGCTCATGGCAGTGTCTCCGGCTGGGTTGCAGATCAGGGTTTCAGATTTTTCGGGCCACGAGTTCGGCTTCGAAGATGGCGTCGTTGATGCGGCGTGGCGCCAATGCGTCGCCAATCAGATGAACTTCCAGGTCCTTGCGCGCGCTGCGCAGTTCGTGGAAGAGACGGTTTTGCGCTGTCGCGCCATTGACCAGCACCAGCGCATCGATGTTGGCGATTTCCTTGGCTTCCTTGGTAAACACGTCCAGAAACCGGACGCTGTGCTCTCCGATGCTGGCCAGGTCATGGTCGGTGGTGAAGACCACGCCCAGTCTGCGCAAGCTGCCGTAGGCTTTGCCCCAGTCGCGGCTGGCGGCCAGGTTGGGCGCGGGCTGTCCCAGTTGGGTGACAAACTGCACCTGCCAGCCGGCGCGGGCCAGGTACTCAGCGGTTAACACGCCCTGACGCGCGCCCAGTGTGTCCACCACCACCGCACTGCGGCCTTTGCCTTCACGCAGGGGTTGGGCCAGGCCCAGCACATCGCCGCAAGAGTAGACCCAGGGCTGCGCGCTGCCTGCCATGTCGGGGCCGTCCCAGCGTGCCGGTTGCAAAGGCGACCAGCCATGTTTGAGGTGTGTGGCCCCGGTGGCCACAATCACGGCGTCGTAGCCGGCCTCTGTGAGCAATTCCACCGTGGCCTCAGACTCGCGGTAAATCTCGACGTCGGTGTCGCGCAGTTGCGCGATCAGCCAGCCTGCGGTGTCTGACAGTTCACGGGCGCTGTGCACCCGACCCATCCAGGCGACCTGGCCACCGAGTTCGCTGGAACGCTCGATCAAAGTGACCTTGTGGCCCCGTTTTGAGGCCGTGAGCGCGGCCCGCAGGCCGGCTGGCCCGGCACCCACCACGGCAATGTTACGCGGCTTGTCAGCCGGTGTAACCTTCTCTTCAGAGAGCTGCTTTTCGCGGCCCACCGACGGGTTGTGAATGCAGGCAATCGGCGCGTGCGCAAAAATCGACTCCATGCACCAGTTGGCGCCCACGCAGGGTCGGATTTTGTCGGCATGGCCTTGTTCGGCCTTGCGCACCCAAAACGCATCGGCAATCAGCGCGCGCGTCATGCCGACAAAATCACAATCGCCCGCGCGCAGGATGGCCTCGGCCTCGTCCGGCGTTGTGATGCGGCCCACGCCCACCACTGGCAAATTGATGCTGGCTTTGACCTGGCGCGTGGCCGCCATCTGGAAGCCGTGCTCTTCAGGAGAAGTCGGGTAGATCATCATGCGGTTCAGGTAAGTACCCTGAGAGCAGGAGATGTAGTCGAGCTTGCCGGTGGCTGCCAGGTGCTTGGCAATCTCGGCCCACTCCACCGGACCCAGGCCGCCCTGCATACCGTCATCGCTGTTCAGACGCAGGCCTACGATGGCGTCAGCACCCACTTCTTCTCGCGCTGCGTCGATGATCCGCATGACGATGCGCATGCGGTTTTCAAGTGAGCCGCCGTATTCGTCTTCGCGGTGGTTGGTGGCCGGCGACAAAAACTGGTTGAGCAGATAACCATGCGAGGCCGCACCCAGTTCGATGCCGTCCAGATCACCCTCGACCGCATGGCGCGCGGTCAGCCGGTAGCCGTGAATGATCTGCTCGATGTCCTCAGCCTCCATCACTTTGGGCATCTCGCGGTAGACAGAGCAGGGAATGGCCGAAGGCGCCCACACCGGCACGCGGCTGGTCACGCTGTTGGTTTGCCTGCCCCTGTGCCAGGCCTGCGCCAGGATCAAGGTGCCGTGGTTGTGTACCGCCGCCGCGATTTTGCGGAACTCGCCGATCATGCGCGGGTCAAAGGCAAAAGCTTTGCCCGGATAGGGCTGCGTGCTCTCATGCACCGCCATCGCTTCCATCGTGATCACCGCGGCCCCGCCCTTGGCGCGCTCGACGTAGTAGTCCACGTGTGCATCGGTAAAGAGATGGTCTTTGACCAGCAAGGTGGCGTGGCTGGTCATCCAGACGCGGTTCTTGGTTTCATGCTGGCCAAGTTTTCCTGGGCCCAATAAGCGCGGATATAAAGTGGACATTAGTTTGTTTCAGTTAAAGATGGAAAACGATCGGGCGCTAGGCGAATGCAGCGCGCCGCATGAACCCCGTCGCTGTCCATACGCATGGCCGGCAAGCCAGCGTCACAGCCCGCATCATAGATCGGGCAACGGGTTGAAAACGGGCAGCCGGGTGGTGCCGCCAGCGGGCTGGGGATTTCACCTTGCAGATGCTGGCGCACGGTCTTGACAGCCGGGTCAGCAAACAGCTGGGCAGACAGCAGGGCCTGGGTGTAGGGATGGGCCGGATTTTTGAATACGGCGTCCACCGGGCCGGTTTCCACTTCACAGCCCAGGTACAGCACCACGACCCGGTCACACAGCGCATGAATGGTCTCGAGGTCGTGTGAGATGAAAAGCATGGCCACGCCGGTTTCACGCCGCAAGTTGTCGAGCAATTGCAAGATGCCGGCGCGCACCGACACATCGAGCGAACTGGTGGGCTCGTCGAGCACCAGCAGGTCTGGCTTCGTGGCCAGCGCCCGGCCTATGCAGACCCGCTGCAACTGGCCGCCCGAGAGTTGCGCCGGGTATCGCTCCAGCAGCTGCAAGCCCAGTTGCATGCGTTGCGCGATGGCAATGACTTCTTCGCGCCGTTGCGCTGCGCTGAGCGTGGTGTGCAGCAAAAGCGGCTCTTCCATCAGACGGCCGATGGTGTGGCGTGGGTTGAGCGCCCCCCAGGGGTCTTGAAAAATGATTTGCATGCGCTGGCGCAGGCGGCGCAGCTCTGCCGGTGACATGGCGGCCAGGTCACTGCCGTCAAAACTGACTTGCCCCGAAGTCGGCGGCAGCAGCGCAATGGCCATGCGGCCAATGGTGGACTTGCCCGAGCCGCTCTCGCCGACCAGGCCCACCACCTCGCCGGGCCGAATCTGCAAGGACACATTGCGCACCGCAACCAGGGGACGTTTGCCGCCCACGTCAAACGAGCGGCTCACATTTTCAAGCTGCAGCAAGGCAGGTTCAGGCGAGGTGAGGGTGGTCATGGAGTTTGCGCTAGATGACACAAGACGCGGTGATCGGGTGCTGCAGTGCTGCAGCTTTTTTCGAGCGGCGCGCTCTGGCAAACCGCCGCCACCAGCTCGCAGCGGTCGGCGTAGACGCAGGCCGTGGTCTGGCGGAACAAGTCGGGCGGGTCGGACTTCATGCTGGTCAGCGCAGTGCCGATGCGCGCGCGTGAGGCTGCAATCAGGCGCCGTGAGTAAGGGTGTTGGGGCTTGGCAAAAATGTGGGCAACAGGGCCACGCTCGACCACGCGGCCGGCGAACATGATGGCCATGTCGTCGCAGTACTGGGCCACGATGCCCAGGTCGTGCGTGATGATCAGTGCCGCCGCGCCCTGGGCCCGCACCAGCTGCTGTAGAAGGTCTAGCACCTGCGCCTGCACAGTCACGTCCAGCCCGGTGGTGGGTTCGTCGGCAATCACCAGTTGAGGTAGGTTGACCAGCGCCATGGCAATCACTACGCGCTGCGCCATGCCCCCCGACAGCTCGTGCGGGTAAGCACGGTAACGGGCCTGTGGATCCGGAATGCCCACAGCCTCCAAAATAGCGATGGCCCGCTCGCGCGCCGCTTGGCTACTCAGGCTGCTGTGAGCCTGAATTAACCGCACCAGCTGGTCGCCCACGCGGGTGACCGGCTCCAGCGCAGCCCTGGGGTTTTGTGCCACAAAGCCGATGCGGGCGCCGCGCACCTTGTCGAGTGCCGCACCCTGTAGTGACAGCAGGTCCACACCCTCGAAAATAATTTGACCTTTGATCTCTGCCGAGGGCGGCAACAAACCGATGGTGGCGGTGGCCGTCATGGACTTGCCGGCCCCCGTCTCGCCGATCAGGCCCACAATCCGGCCCGGGCCGACCTCCAGCTCAACACCATTCAAGACATGCGCGCGGCGCACAGCGCCCACCGCGTCACGCGAGGCAAAAGCTAAGTGCACACCGCGAATGGACAGCACAGGGTTGACGGCGTCCGATGTCGCGGCGGGTGTCATGGTGGGATGGTTCAACGTTGCGTCCTCCGGCGACCCATCCAGTCCTGGATGCCGTCGGCCGCCAGGTTCAGGCCAAAGATCAGGGTTACCAGGGCCATGCCGGGGAACAAGGCCACCCACCATTCGCCGGTCACCATGAACTCAGCGCCCTGACGGATCATGGCGCCCCACTCGGGTGTGGGTTGTTGGATGCCGATGCCCACAAAAGCCAAAGTTGCGCTGACGCGAATGGCCCAGGCCATGCGCACTGAAATCTGGGTCAGCGCCCCCGAAATGCTGTTGGGCAGCAAATGCACAAACAGCATCCGCGATGTGCCGTTGCCGATGGCGCGGGCCGACTCCATCAGCAAGCCGCCGCGCAAGGCCAGTATTTCGGCGCGTACCACGCGGGCAAAGATCGGCGCGTCCAGCAGCCCGATGACCAGGATCACATTCATGATCGATTGACCGGTGGCCGCCACGATGGTCAGCGCCAGAATGATTGACGGAAAGACGCGCAGCAAGTCCATGCAGCGCAGCAGCCCCTCGTCGATCCAGCCGCCCCGGTAGCCGGCCCACAGGCCCACGGGCAGGCCGATCAGGATAGACAGCAAAACAGCTGGCACCGCAATGCCAAAGGCGTAACGGGCGCCATAAATGATGCGTGAGAACAAGTCCATGCCGTTACCGTCGGTGCCCAGTAAAAAGCGCGCAGACGGCGGCGAGAGCACCGCATCGGCGTGCACCGCGATAGGGTCCATGGGCGCAAGCCAGGGTGCCAACAGGGCCATGGCGGCGTACAGGCCCACAATCAGCAGCCCCACCGCAATGCTCGGGAAGCCACGAAAAACGTTCAGCCAGGCCATCAGGGTGGTACGCATCACATGCGCTCCCGCCCGCGCGGCTCAAGCAGGTAGTTGGCTGCATCGATGACGACGAACACCACCACGGACAGCAGGGCGGCAAACAGTACATAGCCCTGAATGGCCGCAAAGTCGCCGTTCAGGATGGACTGCAAGCCCCACTGGCCAATGCCGCCCCAAGAGAAGATCAGTTCGATCAATGACGAAGTCCCCAGCAAGCCGACGATCTCGGTGCCCACGAAGGTCAGCACCGGCACCATGCTGTTGCGAAGAACCATGCCCCGTATGCGGCGTTCACCCAGGCCGCTCGATCGGGCAAAGCGTATGAACTCGCTGTCCACAATTTCAGAGGCAATCGCCCGGGTGTGCTTCATGATCGGAGCGCAAGCCACCACCGCCACGGTCATCACAGGCAGCAGCAAATGCGACAGCGCCGAGCGCGCCACTTCCCATTGGCCGCGCAGCAGCGCATCGATGAAATAGCTGCCGGTAATACGATCCGGCGTAATCAGGGTGGCGTCCAGCCGGCCCATGGGGGCCGGTGACAGACCCAGGGCGTAAAAGAAAGTCAAAATAGCAATCAGGCCCAGCCAGTAGGTGGGAATCGAAAAGCCGGCCAGTGACAAGGCACGCACCACCTGGTCAAACATGCTGCCGCGTCGGGCAGCAGCCCGCGCTCCCAAGGGTATGCCGACCAGGGCGCCAATTGCCACGCCCCAGAGCAGCAACTCCAGCGTGACCAGTGCGCGCTTGGTGATCTCTTCGCTGACTTGCTTGCTGGACAGCCAGGACTGACCGAGGTCACCTTGCGCGGCCTTGCTGATGTAAATGCCAAACTGCGTGACAAGTGACTGGTCAAGCCCGAGGCCCTTGCGGATCTCTGCATGCTCCTGCGCCGAGGCAGTCGGTCCGGCCAGCAGGGCGACCGGGTCGCCCCCGCCGATGCGCACCAGCATGAAGGTGACAAAAACCACCCCTACCACCAGAGGCAGGGAAACTGCCAGGCGACGCAGCAGGAAACGAAATAACTGAACCCACATCCTGCCGGCTGCCCCTAATGCTTACTTGCAGCTCAATTCGCGCCAGCGCTCGTGGTAGTCGGGCTGCCACACGTAGCCCTTCATGCACGTTGGCATGGCTTCGTGCGAACCCGGGTACATGGTCATGACCCAGGTGGCGTCCTTAATATGCATCTGTTGGGCCTTACTGACCAGCGCGGCCCGTTTCTTGGGGTTCTGCTCAATGCGGGCTTCGTCAACCACCTTGTCGAACTCCGGGTTGGCATAGTTGTTCCGGTTCGAGGCGCCTTCAGAATGCGCGTTCAGGTACAGCGCATACACCGGGTCCAGCACGATC
>Ga0214921_10003617_pt1 | contig 23454 bp, 25 predicted proteins | sample LL1505_MetaG_FD_177992 | JGI IMG/M metagenome (GOLD analysis project Ga0214921, IMG submission 177992) | Freshwater microbial communities from Lake Lanier, Atlanta, Georgia, United States - LL-1505 | ecosystem: Environmental > Aquatic > Freshwater > Lake | place: USA: Georgia | collected...
TATTACAATGTTGACAGATTACCGGCATCTGAACAGTTCACTTATATATTATATATTAGAAATTATATTCTTATATGTTTTTTATAAAGTGAGTTCACCCTCAAAAGTGAGTTCATTTTTACTTTTTTACAGAGAGAGAGATATACTTTATAATAAAGTGTTTGAAAATGCCTTTTATAATTATAGAAAGTTTTGGCAAATAAAAAATAATTTATCAATCCAAATTAATATGGAAACTTTCGTAAAAAATTTTTTAGCTCAAGAATATAGATTAGATAAAAGTATTTTCCTGCAAAAAGGTGGACAAGATAAAGAGAAAACATTTAAAATAGAATACGATGGTAAAATTGAGTTAGAATTTAAAAAAATAAATAAAGGAGATAATGAATTTGAAATTTATTTATCTAATAATTTTGATGACAGTAGTTGTATTACTATTCAAATTAACAAAAAAACTAAAGTAGCTAGCATACATAATATTTCAAAAGAAAAAAATTATTGTTTCAATCACGCTGATTTTATATTAAAAAATCAAGGGACTTTTTATTTAAAGATGGCAATTAAATTATTAAAAAAATACAAAGAAAAATTTAATATCAATAAAATAACTTTAATTGATAATGCTGTAATAAACTGTAAAGAATCATCCGATTTTGATAAAGGAAAATTTAATTTATCACAATCTTTATTATTTACAAATGGACATACTTGGTATGAAAAATTTGGATTTAAAATTACAGATGAAAAGAAAAGTAAAATAGTAGAAAATTCAAAAAAAATTATTGAATCTTTAAAAATTAAAGATATTGATTTTGACCCTATTTTGTTAGATGCTTCTGAGAATAAACTATATAAATTTATAAGTGCTACTACAATTAATCATATTAAAAAAACGTTAAAAGATAATAAGAATGTAGATTTTATGTTAGTTATGAAACATCTTTTTTACGATAATCGTAATGAAGAAACTTGTTTATTATATAGTTTAATAAATAATAAATTATTAAGACAATTAGAAAAGAAATATGATAATTTTTCAAGACTTGAACAGTTAGAATATTATTTATTAATTTGAACAGGAGACATCCTTAAAGTTTTTACAAACTTAAGAAAAGTTGAATTTTTTACCCAATATCACCAAATAATATTCATTTTATGTCATCTAATAATCAACAAATAATAGACTCTTTATTGTTAGAGAATAACATTCTAAAGCAACAACTCGAATTAATGAATTTAGTTAAACAGAGACAATTTAACGAAATGCAAAAGCAACAACAATTTTTACAAGATGAAAATAATTTTTTGAAAATGCAACTAAATGCATACGAATCTATATATTCTAAAAAGTAATTTCTATTTCTTTATCGTCTTTAATAATTGTTACATTATCATTTTTCAAGTCTATTTTAATTTTTCTTAATATTTTTGAAGAGTCTACACTAGTAGGTTTTTTACCTAAAGAACCAAAATAGTATGAAAGGCTTTTAATATTTGATTTGCTAGACACGTCAGAATCACTAGACTCCTCTGAATCACTAGACTTTTCTGAATCACTAGACTTGTCAAAATAACTAGACTCATCTTTACATTCTGATTTAATAGATTCTGTAGAATCGGAATCATAAATTCGAGTTTCATATTTTTTTTTATATGCTTTCAATTTTACATCAATTGCTTTATATTTGAATACTACTTCATTAACATTTGTTGGATTTGCATATGCTTTTTTATCAATAACTACAATATTATATTTATCAGCGTCATAAACTCTTTGTAAAAGTCTATTAAAATCTTTATAATCTTTATAAATATCAGCTGCATAATATTTGTATAATCTATCTTTATGGTGGGAAAAATCTTCTTCTAACATAAAAACTTGGTCAACTGATTCTGCTAATTTTTGATGATTAAATGAAAATTGAAAACAGAATATAGCAAGAATATTTAATTCTTTCGATTTATTCAATAATTCAGCCATATCTTCATCTTCCACCCAATCACACTTGAAAGATAAAACATCATCAAAAATAATTATTCTCATATCTTTATTATTTTTCTTTTGTTTATCTAATACCTCTTTCAATAAATAACTATTGAATTTAATAGTTATATTTGTTTTATCACAAAATTCAGAATAATAATTTTGATCCCACTCGGTCATTGTAAAAATCCTTCCTATTGGATAGCCTCTTTTTTGAATCAAAATATCTTTCACTAAAGTTGTTCTTCCTGAGCATCGTCTTCCAATAATAAAAACAATACCATTTTTAATATTGTCCAAGTTATAGTTATGAACATAATAGTCCTTTTCTAAATTTAACTGCATTATTAAGAAAGATAATTATTTTCTAAATAAAATTCTAAAAGGTGATTTCTATTTCTTTATCATCTTTGATAATTGTTACATTATTATTTTTCAAGTCTATTTTAATTTTTCTTTTTGGTTCATCAACTCCTTGTCCTCTTATTTTCATAGTTGATTTTTTAGATTCAATATTTTTTGTTTTTTCACTAGACTCTGAAGAATCAGTATCGCTTTCTTTTGATTCTGTGTCTGTAATGTTTTCTTTTTCTGTTTCTTTAATGTCTTCTTTTTCTGAATCTTTAATAGTTGTTCTTTTTAGTTTTATATCTTTATAAATTTTAGTTGGATAAGTATGATTTTGTTTATATTCATCAAGACCTACATTTGATGCTAAATATTTAAATACTACTTCATTAACAGATGTTGGTTTTGTATTTATTTTTTTATCAATAACAACTGTATTATACCTAGGTTTCTCAAAGATATGATCCAAAAGTGTTTCAAAATCTTCAACATTTTCATAAATATCAGAAGCATAATGTTCATATAATCTTCTTCTATTTACAGTAAACATTTGTGATAAAATAAAAACTTGGTCAGGTGATTCTATTAATTTTGGATGGCTTAATGAAAATTGAAAACAGAATATGGCAAGAATATTTAATTCTTTTGCGCTATTTAATAATTCAATCATATTCTCATCTTCCATCCAAGTACACTTTGAAGATAAAACATCATCGAAAATAATTATTCTCATGTATTTATTATTTTTCTTTTGTTTATCTATTACTTCTTTTAATAAATAACTATTATATCCAACACTTATATAATTTCGGTGACAAGAATTAGAATAATAATTTTTCGCCCAATCTTCCGTTATAAAAATCCTTCCAACAGGATAACCTCTTTTTTGAATCAAAATATCTTTTACAATAGTGGTTCTTCCGGTTGCTCTTCCACCAATAACATATACAATACCATTTTTAATATTGTCCAAATTATAGTTATAAACGAGATAGTCATCTTTTAACACCTGCATTATTAAGAAAGATAAATATTTTCTAAATGAACTTATTTAAAATAATATCACCTTTTTATTTTAATGCAAAACAAACGACTAATTATTCAAGAAGAATTCACAAAATTTATGGAATTAGACGCTAGCTGGAATGACGAAGAAAGATACATCTGGGCTTTCATTCATTATCAAAAGTTTCATCATAAGTTCAGATATGTTAAAAAATATTCAAGATTCAGTGATGAAAATTTACTATATGCAAAAATATTAATTAACTTTTATGCAGCGCGGTATGGAATTCGGTACGAGGATAGTTTGGAGGTTCTGGCTGATTTTGCGGAGAAGTTGATTTATAAACTATAACTTAATATATGAATAAATCAATTTATATTAAAAAATTAGTGTTAGATACAAATACAGATAATTTCAAAAACTTAAATATACTTACAAAAACACCTAATTTAAAAATAATAAAAAAGATATTAGATCAACTTTTATGTGCTCAATTAGAAGCATTCTATAAATATGGATTTTTACACAATGATATTCATAAGGGTAATATATTATTTGAAGTAATTGATTTTAAATATATATTTCATTTATCAAAATCAAAATATTATAAGCCTATAGTTTTTAATGAAAAAATTAAATTTGTATTGACTGATTTTAAATATTCAGACTTATTAAATCCTAAATATAGAAAAGAATATGACTCTGATTATCCAAATAAAAAATATTATAGTGATGAATTTACTTTACCAAAAAATTTAGTAGCTACATTTAAAACAGTTTTAGAATTGTATCAAGATGGAATAAAAGTATTTGAGGAACTTATTAAACTTAGAAGTGGGGATGGTGGAATTTATTGTTCAATAAATAGATTTTATGATAGTTCCATTAGAAGTTATTTATTATATGACCAAAGAATAGATTATGAAGAATTTAGAAACCGTAATATTGCTGATGGTTGTAGATTATGTAATCGTTTTTACAATCACATTTTCAATGAAGATTTTATAAGTCCTTAAAAAATTGAACGTTTAATATTTTATATTTTATTTAATAATAATATATAGAATGGAAAAAAAGAATAAACTATTATCTAAAGTTAGCTGGAGTATCTTTCTGAGCCCAGACGAGGCTAGAATATTTGTTAAGAAAGAGGATGATTACCTACCACTCCCTCCTGAAATATTAAATATGAAACTAAGAGGGAAATATATAGCGATGTTGATGGATAAAGATGGTGTATATTTAACAACTCCTTTTGTAGGCAATACTTTCAAAGATTGGATGAAATGCTTAAGTGAAGGGGTTAATAAAACAATTAATGTTAATGAATTATCTAGAGAACAAGTTGAAGCGATTTATAAAAGAATTGGACAATGGTTTAATAGCGACTATAGGCTAGGAATGGTTAAGGATTTGGAATCTAATAAGTTAAAGGTTATTGAATTGGTAGGGAATCATTATTTTTTTGAGGGGAGTTTGAAATTGAAGAAGGGAGTATGGACTTATGGAGTTGGGTCCTAATTAATTTTTTTCAAAAATTAATTCAGTCGGAATAAATTCCGGACTTAAAAAATCTTATTTTTTGAGGATGTCATAATTAATTTTTTTAAAAAATTAATTAATTCCGGTCTTAAGAAACTAGTTTCTTAAGCTAACTTAAAAAATCTTATTTTTTAAGGGGGTCATAAGAAAATTCTTTTATAATCTATTTTATATATATGTCTTATCAAGATAAATATCTAAAATATAAAAACAAATATTTAGAATTGAAAAGTATTATTCAATCTGGAGGGGCGGCCCCTTTGGGTTCAGGTGCGGCCCCTTTGGGTTCAGGTGCTTTATGGAATCCCGATTTACCTCCTCGTGCTAAAGTCGGTGATCATCTTCAACAAACAACTGGACAATATTTAGGTCATATTGTAAAAGTTTCTGAAAATAGATTAATTTTAAATACTGGATTATATGTAGATATTCCTGAACAAAATATGTTCTGGATTCCTATAACTCTACCAGTTGGAGTTCAAATTATTGATGAAAGACCAAATCCTGCTAATTTAGAAAATGGCCCTTGGGAAAAAGTAGAATATACTCGTGAGATAGATCTTATTGCTCTATTAGGTGCTTATGCTGTTGGTAGAAATGGACAATATTGGGGTAGAATTTATACAATTTCAGGAAGAGCTTTTCACCTTATTGATGGAAATCCTCCTCCTGGAAGAATAGCTAGATATGATACAACTTATGGTAATCAAAGTGGAAACCAATTTAAATGGTATCATTTACATTTTCCTGCTGGTGTAAGATTAGAAGATACTCGTAGACCTGCAGCTGATTATGGAGCAGCAGCTGTTGCACTCCCTGGACCAATCCCTCTTCCTCCTCCTCCTCCTCCAGCTCTTCCTATAAAAGTAAGTGATTGTGCAATATGTTTTAGTGAAAAAAATTATAATATTATTGGAGATGATTCTTTAAGAGTAGTTGTTTTACCTTGTGGACATACATTCCATAGAGGTTGTGTTGACCCCTGGATTGCTAGTAGACATGAATGCCCTACTTGTAGAGCACCTGCTCGTGTGGCAAGTAATTTAATGTTAGGTGGGGGTTTATATTAAAGTCTTAGACTAAATTCAAAAAATCTTTGATTTTTCGAACTAGTCTAAAAAAATTGACATTCCAAAAATTGTGATTTTTAGTCAGTAATTAAAAAAAGTTTTAATTGCTCTCCTAAAATTGCTCTCCAAAAATTGCCATCCTAAAAAATAAGATTTTTTAGTCAGTAATTTTTTTTTATTTTTTCCCCTAAAGTGAAAAAAATAAAAAAAAATTGAAATTCTAACTCCCTATCAGTTCCATTTAGATTTACCCTATTAGGTCTGTTGGAAGAGGCGCGCCTGGGTTCGATGAGAAAGTATCTACCAGTCATGAGGACGAACGGGTACAACCTACCAATGGAGGGATTGCTTATACAGGCTTTTAACCATTGGGCTCGAGCTGCGAGAGACTCGTAGTAGTGAATTAAGCATTTGTGCGCTTAATTTACTTCCATTTCCAATTCTACATACACATAGGAATGATGAGAATGCTAGTCATTCCGAAACCTGTATCATTTAAATGAATGATGCAAGGTTAGGTATAAATTGTTAGGCCCCTTTATACTGAGCATTAGGCTAACTGTTGAATGTGATTGGCCTTTACGTGGCTCAACAGATAAGTAACTCTAAGAGTTGCTTAAAGCAATTCGGAGTGAAACTAACAATCACAATAACCCGTTGGAAGGGGTAGGATTTAATTCCTGTGGCGATCGAAAGGAACTCCTTGTAGTATCTTTAGGCACATAGGTGGGTCAATGCTGCATCTGAAGTAATCCCCTAAAAAGGATGAACGCGAATGAACTTTATTGATTATCAAGGTTTCGATGAGAATTCGGGATACCGTTCCTTGTGGATAAAATTCCCCTCCTGCTTGGAGGGCATCGCTTATACAGGCGATGCAACCAAGAGTAGGAACGGGGATTAATAGTCCTTCCGTTCTGAAACCTCCTGTTAAATGTGAATGGCCTTTACGTGGCTTAACAGATAAGTAACTCTATGAGTTGCTTATCAGAGCAACTTAGAGTGAAACTAACAATTCACACCTTACTTTATACAATAACAAAAATAACAACTACTTAAACACTTATAAAATTCTTTTATAGATGTTTAAAGTTACTTTGTTAATTTATTACTAAAGTAATTAAAACAAAGTTTTAATTGAAATTCTAACTCTCTAATTGTTCCATATAATTTTAACCTATTAGTCTGTTGGAAGAGACACAATTCCTATGGCGACCAAGAGTGCTGCTGTGATTACACGGGCATGATCTGGCACATTAGGTGGGTCTAAATTGCATCTGAAGTAGTCCCCTAAAAAGGATGAACGCGAGTGAACTTTATAGACTAACAAGGTTCGATGAGAGAGTATCTACCTGTTCTAGGAACTTTAGAACAAAAAGATACACCGACATGGAGGGCACGCTTATAACAGGCGAGGCAACCATGTGTAGGAGCAAAGGATTGAGTCATCCTAGTTCTGAAATACCCACGACTTGCACAAAACATTTTTCTTTAACAAAAACACAAATACAGATTATTTTCTAACCAATTACCATATTAATTACCGTTCCATTACTCAATCTAATATTCATATTGAGTTTTATTTGATTTATGATACTTTGATTACCTATTTCAAAAATATAATTATTTTCAGTATCAGTTTCATAACCTATCCCAATTGCACTTAAATAAATATAATTAGGGTCAACTATTTCAATAGTTTTTACAATTAATTTAGTATTGGTAATAATTTTAGGACCATCGTTAATTATATTGTAAATATAAGTTACCAAGTCGGAATAACTAGTAATTGCTACTACTGATTCATTTATATTAACACTAGTAATGGTTGAACCAGTAAAATTATATTTACCTAAACTATTAGGATTAGTAACAATAATATAATCAGTATTAATTGTAATTACATTGTCAGTTACTTGTAAACTGTAATTTGGTTTCAATTGTAAAACAGCTTGTGTGTCGGATTGAGATACTATATTAAAGTAGTCCATTATATATTATAATATATAATTTATTTAAAACAAAACTTAACTAATTTAATATGCAATTTAATAAAGAATTTATAAAAATACTTTCGGATGATAACGAAGACTTAAAAACTAAAGTAAAATTACTAGAAGAACTAGTAAAATCTAAAGTAAGAATTTTAAGAAAAGAGAATGAAATGTTAAAGACTAGGGTAGAGTTTTTAACAAGTTTAATAGAGTATAATGAAGCAATTATAAAAAAGTATCTAAATTATAGCTCATAAATAAACTTATAAATAAAATTTTTTTATAGTATTAATATATATGAGTCAAAATATTTTTGATGCTGGTGATACTAATGATGCCTTAACAGGTTTATATTTATGGTTGTTGTTTGGATTTTTAAGTACTATGGTCAATTGTGATATTCAAAGATTAATGATGGAAAATCAAATTTTTAGACATTTGTGTGGAATTTTAGCCTTCTTTTTATTATTTGTAATAATTAATAAAGACAGTAGAACTTCTGTAGCTACTATGTGGCAAAAAACAATATTTCTATATCTCCTCTTTTTGATGATGACTAAAAGTAAATGGTATTTTTCAATTCCTGTTTTAACTCTTTTGATAATAGATCAAACTATTAAAGCTCATATTCAATATTTAACTAATATTAATCCTAGTAATACTAAAATAAATTATTATACTAAAGTAAGAGGTGCACTTTATAAAGTAATTATAACATTAATTATAGGTGGTTTTGTACATTATGCATATAGACAATATATTGAATTTGGACCTAACTTTTCTTGGGCTAAATTAATATTTTCATCTAAATGTAACTTGAATCAACAAAGCTTATTTTAATCATATTTTTTCATAGGTCCCAAATAATTTATCCCAAAATGAAAATCTTTTAGCATAATTACAATCGTTTTGATAATGATGTAGATGATGATCTTCTGTATATAAAACTACTCCTAAAAATCGAGGTAACCATATAAATTGTGTAAATGAACCATTTGGATATAATTTTTTACCAGAATGTCCACTGATTTCAATAAAGGTTTTATACATTAAAATTAAATTAAATTGATACAATGATAAATAAGGAAAAATTAATAAGGTTAATATTTGAGGTATAGTATTAGTTATAATTAAGTCTAAGGGATTATGATAAAATGTTAAAATTGGAATAGTATTTCTATATTTGTGATGAGACTTATGAACATATCTATATAAGAAAGAATTTATATGACAGATTCGGTGAGTCCAATAATGAAAGAAATCAAAGATAAATTCAAAGATAAATGAAAGAGGAATAAAATATAATAAATCATAAAAATAATTTATTTGAGAGTTATGAAATAATAAAGCTTTAATAATCATATAAGTTACAGTTTCAACTAAAGTAGTAGATAAAAATGATAATGCAAATTCATTTTTATATTCTTCTATTGTTTCATCGTTTTTAATTTTTTCTCTATTTCTTAAGTTGTAATCAATAAATTTAAGTAAAAAATAATTTCTTAATATAAATAAGGTAAATGTAAAAACTATATTATTAAAATAATTAATAGTTAAATATTGAAAAGTACCAGTAGTTATGAGAAAACCATTCATATAAAAAAAGTTGTATAGAGATTTTAGGGAAATCATTATAATATATTATAATATATTATAATGCAAAATTATAAAATACTTTCATTAGGTTACAATTGTTGTGTTAAAAAATATATTGATACAATAGCAAAAAAAGGACCTACAAATTTATTCGATTATATTGGTTCATCAATGTGGGCAATTAATAAATTATTTGAAAATGACTTTCAAGATTTATTTGATATTAATATGTATAAAAATATGGAAATAATACCAAATTATAATGTAATAACAAATGAAAAATATTATTTTAGATTTTTACACGATTTAAAAACTATGGATAATTTTAAAAAATTTAAAGAATCTTATAAAAGAAGAATTATAAGATTCGAAGAAGAATTAAATAATAAAAATAAAATTTTATTTATTAGACTGGAAGAACCCAGACAAGATAGAATAATATATGATCAATACAAAGAATATTTTCAAAAAAATGAATTAGAATACTTAAAAGATTTTTCTACTATTATTAAAACTAAGATTCCTAAATTAAATTTCAAAATAATTTTTATTTCAGAAACATTTGAAACATCAATTTTAGAGGAACATAATATATTAATTTTAAAGAAAAATAATGAAGTAGTTAATTGGGATAATTGTATGTTAATATTTAAAAAATTATTTGAAGAAAACAAAGAAATAATTCATAAGTTTATAATTTAATTGAAAAAAATTATATAGTTTAAATTAATGGCAAATCTTCCTATTACTTGGTTAGGAGTTTTATTTATGACTCTTGTACCTCTAGGACAATTATGGGCTAGAATTTTTTGGTTAGATGGTTCACTAGATCAATCCTGGATGTTATTACCTTTTTTTTGGATACCTCCTCTAAGTGCGGTTCCGGCTTTTGCAGCTTACTTTAAATATATTAAATCAGGTACTGGTGGCGAACCACCTTATGATTGGTATATGTTAATTCCAATGATTGCTAAAATAGTAATTGGATTATTTGCAGCAACTTTAATTAAAAATTATGGTATGGCAGTAGCATTCTTTTTACTTTTACTTCAATTAGGATTAACATCTTTACCTCATATATTAAGAACACTCAGAGGATGTAAAGAAAAATCATTTGAATTTACAGCAATACATGTTTTGAAAGCTTTTATTGATGGTTCTATTGAACATGGAATTGCTGATATTCTTTCAACTGTATTACAATTTGTACCATTTTTTGGTTTATTCTTAAGTATTCTTAAAATGATTCCCGTAATTGGTAATATAACTAATGAATTTATCTGGATTCTTGGATATGTATCATCGTATGTAATTATTAATATGGTAAATCAAGCTTCTAGTTTTAATGCACAAATATGTAATCTTAAATCATTTGGGGATATTGCAATTAGTGATAAAATAACTGTGGTTGTAGCTTGGGTAGTATCTTTATTTTATCTTTACCAATGAATAGGTTTGTCTAAACAATCATTAATCTCTTTAAAAACATTACAACCAAAAAATCCAGCGTGGGCGCTCAAAGGAGACGGATGAATAGTATTAAATATTTTATGTTTTTCATTTATAAATATTTTCTTTGATTGAGCAAATTTGCCCATCAAAAGAAATATACATCCAGGATTCTTTTCAGAAAACCACTTTATTAATTCATTCACAAAATCAGTCCATAATTTTGCGTGTGAATTTGATTCTTTTGCAAAAACTGTTAAAGCAGCATTTAGCAAAAGCATCTTTTCTTCTATAACCCATCTTTCTAATGAACCGTTTTTAGGTATCTCATATTCAGGGAAACAATTCTTAATTTCCTTAAAAATGTTTTTCAATGAAGGAGGTATTTTTTTATGAGTAGCTGGAACAGAGAAAGACAATCCAACTGCTTGAGGTAGTCCAGCTTCTTCACCAATATAAGGATCTTGGCCGATAATACAGATTTTGATATCAGAAGGAGGATGATAAAAGAAGCTTTTGAATATGTCTTTTGGTTGTGGATAGATAACTCTATCTTCATACTTATTTAATTCAATAATAATATTTTCTAGTTCCTTCTTAAAAGTTTTAAAAAAGGGCAACCATTCTTTATTAACATCTTTTATTATTTCGTTGTATTCAAAGTTCATTAATAATTTTTATATATAATAAATAAGTAATATTTACAATTTTTCTATTTATTAGAAAAATTACTGAACTAAAAAAACTTTAGTTTTTTAAGAGATGACAATTTTTATATTTATTAGAAAAATTACTGAACTAAAAAAACTTTAGTTTTTTAAGAGATGACAATTTTTCTATTTATTAGAAAAATTACTGAACTAAAAAACTTTAGTTTTTTAAGAGATGATAATTATTTTCTTAATTAATTTATATAAATGTTTGAAGATTCTGAAAATTATTGGGCAAAAACAATAGCCTTTTGGTTCGTTCTTTCTATTATACTTAGAGTACAAGCCGTAGTTTTAATGGCTATTAAGCTTGATGAAAAAGCAAAGGGTATAATTAGAAAACTTTTAATTTTACTATCTCTAGTAGAAACTATTTTAATATTAAAAATTTTACCTCTATATGATCTAATTGATGAAAATTCAGGATTTCGTATGATAATGTACTTTTTATTTCCAGTCGTTATTACTTTATTTGTTTATTATTTTCCTTTGTATATAGAAATCTTTGAACCAATTTATAGTTTTATACTTAAATTATTACTTCCTTCTCGCTAAAAATATTGAAACTATAACATTTTTATATAAAGTGTTATAATTTTAATGACAGATAAAAAGATATCAATTGAGCAAATGAACAAGGAATCAGAAGACTTAACTAAAGTAGAGTTGGAGAATTTGTTAAATCATATTTCAAATAACCCGAGTTTATTGAAGCCTAAAAGGATTATAGAGTATGAGTCAGATTCAGGTTCTACTACTCCTTCTAGTTATTCCTCTTCTTCTGCATCTGAGAATATAGAAATATATAAGAAGGACACTAAGATTGATGAACTAGACAGGAAGCTTTATTATAAGAATCTACATTTGACAAATGTTACCTTGGAGAATACTAAACTGGTAAAAGAGAACGAGGATTTGAAGAAAATGCTAAAGGATGGAGAATTGGTTGCAAGTATAATTAAAAGTTTGTCTGATTTTTCGATTGAGAAAACAGAAGAGTTTACTATTGAAAATGTTTTTAGTTATAAGATTACAATTGAGACTCAATTCAAATTTTACAAACATCAATTAGAGCTAATTAATAATCGAATTAGTAATATTCCAGATGAGAAAGTTAGGAACTATTTTGAAAATGAAATAATTAAAATGAACACAAGACTAGAAGAAACATATAAAGTAAACTTTAAAACTATTAATGATTTTATTAATCATCAAAAAATCACTGCTAGAATAACTAATCTGATGTTTATGTTTTTGGGTGGAATTCTATTATTACTTATAAAAGAATTTTTTTCTATTAATTTATAATATGAAAACTTTTTTAATTTTAATATTAATAATGGTTTTAGTATTATTATTTAATTGTTTTTATGAATCTTTTGAAAACACAGATAATAATATCGAATTAGTAATAGCTCGTTACAATGAAGATTTGGAATGGACCACACAAGAACCATTTAATAAATACAAATATATCGTTTATAATAAAGGAAAAAATGAAAACTTTAACAAAACTAATGTTAAACAAATTATTACTATTAAAAATGTTGGAAGATGTGACCACACTTATTTATATCACATAATAAATAATTATGATAATTTAGGAAATATAGTTGTATTTTTACCTGGTTCTTTAGATATGACTTTAAAAAATATGATAGGAAAGCAACTTTTAAATACTATAGAGGAAAAAAATAAAGCTATTTTCTTAGGACTTCCTAATTCTAATATAAAAGATTCTTTCAATGATTTTCAAATTGATGAATGGAAAGCATCGTATGGTCCTAATTTATCAGAAAACAATGAGTCTAAATTATTATTATCACCTTATAGACCATTTGGTAAATGGTTTCAACATTATTTTGGAAATATTAAGGTTACTGCACATTGTTATTTTGGAATATTCTCAATAGATAAAAGAGATATTATTAAACATCCAGTATCTATTTATCAACGTTTGATTAAAGATTTGGAAACACATAGTAATCCTGAAGTTGGACATTATTTTGAGAGAGGTTGGGGAGCAGTATTTTATCCTATGGAACATACTGAATTTAAACACTACATCTCTTTTTAAAAATTTATTTTTAAATTTTTAAATTCTCTAATTCTTCTTTATAAAATTTATTTTATCTAATTCTTCTTTAAATTTATCTAGTTCTTCTTTAAATTTTTTCTAGTTCTTCTTCAAATTTTCTCTAATTCTTCTTTAAATTTTATCTAGTTCTTCTTCAAATTTTTTCTAGTTCTTCTTCAACCATTCACTAAATACTTTCATAGCTTCTTTCATATCAGCAGTTTGATGAGGGTGATGTTTTGCTCGGTTATACATCGTATTTACCACTTGTTTTTGATAAGTTAAGTCTCGGTGTTTTATAATTTGAAGAGTATCTAATGCTTTTTGTTTGTCTTTGAAGCCGGTGCCTTTGGTTGAGGTTTGGGGGTGTTTATCTTCGTAGAGAGATTTGTTAATTTTTGCCATTAAATAGGGTTATAAATAAAGTGTAATTTCCTAAAAAAATTGAAAATTTAACTTTCTAATCGTTTCTTAATAAAAAATCTTACAGTCCCCGACCGGGGCATCAGTATAGGTCTTTTCAAGTCCTGACCTATACTGATGACACTTTCTATCTTACTTCTTCGCTCTTATATTACATTATCCAAACCCAATTCCTCCTAGCGACCAAGAGTGCTGCTGTGATTACACGGGCATGTTCTGGCATAGGGGGTGAGTCTTTTTCTGCGCCCTAAAGTGGATGAGCTGGGAGACTATCAAGGTTCGATGAGAGAGTGTCATACCTGTTCTTCGGAACAAAAATGGCACGCCGACATGGAGGGCTGTTTAATCAGACAAAGCAACCATGTGTAGGTGCAGTATACTGAGTCGTTGCTGCATCGAAATAACCATGACTTACTACCCCCCTTTTTAATAATAATCGCAATCGGCCTCCAACTAAACCTTGTTTGTATTACAACGATCCTGATAACTGCGTCCACCGAAGGGGTGGATATTGCAGTTTCAGGCATCATGACAGTCCTCCTCCTCCTTGTGCATTTGATGCTAATGGGAGGAGGATTGTGTGTAGGTACGGTGGAAATTGTAGGAAATTGTACACTGGTGAGTGTTTTTTCTTCCATCGGGTAGTGCTTCCTGTAGGGCCTCCCGTCCTACCGGCACCAGATTTCCGCGACCTAAATCACTTTCCAGATATCCTCCAAAACCGTGGCGGTGGCGGTGGCGGCGGTCCTGTTCGTGCACCTGCACCTGCACCTGCACCTGCACCTGTACCTGTACTTGCACCTGTACTTGCTCCTGTACTTGCTCCTGTACTTGCTCCTGTACTTGCTCCTGCTCGTGTACTAGTTCCTGTGCCAAGACCTCTCAACTATGTTGAGATCAAAGTCAAGACCATAACCATTCGCACCATAGAGGTGGAAGTTCCTGGTCACGATGGTACTCTTTGGTCCGATGAACAACAGGAACAACAGGTAGAGGAAGTAGGAAGCAGAATCTTTCGGATTTGCAAAGCAAGTCTCAACTTTAAAATCATTTGTGCAACTGAGGGTCATAATGCTGCTATGGAGAAAGCCGGTGGTTCACTTGCACACAACTGCAGAGACAACAGGTGCCAATATGGATACTTTCGCGATGAGAAAAAATACGGGGAAGAGGCTGTCCGCCGCGGCGAAGCTCAAATTCCTAATCTTTGCAACAAGCTCATCGCTAGGCTTCCTTGCCCTCGCAACTGTCCTTACTTTCATCCTCTCTCTCCTGCGAAGATTGATAAGTTTTATTATTCTCGGGAGAAACCTAAGCTCATTTGCAAGTACCTGTTTGTTGGTAATCGTGTTCCTATCTTTTCTGGTGATGCTCATTGCATCGAAGGAGATGAGTGCACATATGCACACCATCCTTCTGAACAGACCTCTCCATCTTTTGTCTTCTTCGAGAATCTCCTTACTCAAGGTGAGGATGCAATGTTCGACCAAGTACAAGAGTGGCTGGATGAGGTTATCCGTGCTTTGAGCACCAAATTCAAGTTCAAGGACCTCTCCCACATGTCTCCTTCCGAATTGTTTCTGTTATGGCAATCTGAGGCAAAGAAAAGGGGGAAAGATAATGAGGACTACTTGAGACTTTTCCCTGACACTAACGACGAGAACCGTGTCTGGGAATTTCTTCGTAGGTTCAATATCTGCGAGAGCTCAGTCAACATGCTTCGTACTCTCTTAGAGGGTGAGAGCCTTAAAGACAAGGACGGCAAAGATTGGGACTGCTGCCAAGGTGGTAGACTCTGTCGTAATGGCCCTCATGTGGAGTTTCACTCCAACACTGAGGTCCTCCCTACCATCGACATCAACAATCTTGATGGCAGGACTTCTTCCACTAACCCTAATGCTGTAGATGTGCGCCAGGAGCTGTGGAGACTGATTACCGAACTCAAAGATGAGCGCAAGGCTCTAATTGCGAAGGGCGGTAATGAGCATGATTCAAGGCTATCTGCTATCAAGCAGACTATCATTGATCATAGGGAAAAGTTTCTAAGGACTTTCTACCTCCAAAAACTTTGGCCATCCGGCTCTAAGCAGTTGGTGGTTCGTCCTTACACAGCTCCCATTCCATTTGGTCCCATAAACCTTATGGCATTCAAGAACCATTTGGACATTGAGATCAATCATCTTACCTTAGAGCAACTGGCAGAGCTTAGTAGGGTTTCAAACGAAGAGACAAAGTTACTTCTTCAAAAATTTGCAGCAGACAAGGCACGCAAAGCTGTCTTGTCTCGCCGTGTTTCTCTATGGCGCATCCGTCGCTGTAGAAAGATTGGCTCCGCTGCTGCTCGTTCTGACGATGTATTCTTCAAGACCTACTTTACTTCTGGTGCACATAATCTTGTCTCTTACCAAGAGTATCAAGTTCCTCTTGTCATGGAGGCTGTGTACAACTTTCCAAATAGCTCTTACCCCTGGTCAGTGTTTATCAAGAAGGTTAGAATTGCCAAGCAAAAGTGGGATTCTCTTGGACTTGTCTCCAGTGAGCATAACGACAACTCTCCCCTTGAGATGCAGAACCGTGTCTCCACCGAGGAGAAGGAGATGTATGGCAACAACTTCTGGTCTTACTTCTTTGACATTCCCTTGTCCAAAAACAAGGCCATTGTCGGAGAGGATGCAACTCTTGCTCAAGCTGAACCAGACCTTTTCACCAAGTTCCGCGAGAGTCGTAGTTCCAAGACATTCAGCCTTTGGTTGTCTGAGAATGAGGATATGGAGTTGCGTGCTGCCTACCTTGCATACAAGCATGACGACAGAAAGGGATATTCTTGGAGGATGATTTACGAGTACGCTAACTTTATCGCTTCTAAGGGTGTCTCCTTCGAGACATTTGCCAACAACCGCAATCTGGTCATCAAGTGGCTTACCAATGAAAAGATACAAGATGCACGTCTTCCAATCAAGGTCTTTATAGAACGCCCGGATGATTACATTGCCTTCTATGCTCAGAACATTGAGCACACCAGGGAGGCTTTGAAAAAACACCTAGCAACTATAGATGAGGATAAGGCAACTGGTGGCTGCTTTACAGTAGTCTCCAAAACGTCCCGTCTTCGTCGTAAGGTAGAGGTGCATCACTCCCGAATGTATAGGCGAGGTGACGAGATAGTTGTTGAATTGTTTCGTGAAGATGGAACCATGAGCGGAATTAAAACTGTACGTTATCTTACAGAGGCGGAGAAGAACATATCGTACAAGGATGCTGCTTCTGCTCCTCAAAATCGAGCATGTCCTCCCAAGCACTGCAAAGATTACTGGATCAGTGGTAATTGTCCTACTCATAAGTATGATGAGGATAAGAAAAAGATGGTTAAAAACAAGTGCAAATTCAAGCACGTACACCAGCATGATTACGAGGAGCCTCCCAAGCCTATAAAACCAAAGGACAGCTCCAAGCTTCCTCCCGGACATTGTAGGCAATTTTGGACGGAAGGCACTTGTGATTATATGTATATCAAGTGCTCTGCTTGCTTATCTACTGACCCTAAGTCAGAGGAAATATGCACTTGTCGTAAGCTAAAGAGGTGTACCAAAATCCACAAGGCTTTCTCTTCATCACCGGTGCAAGTTCAAGATGACGCAGCTCAAGAGGAAGATGACGAAGTTCTATTGTATCAACCAAATCACCATCAACAAGTTCAATTTCCTGGACTGTTTGACTTTGGTGCTGATGCTGATGCTGGCTCTGACTCTGACTCTGACTCTGACTCTGACTCTGACTCTGACTCTGACTCTGACTCTGACGCTGCCCCTGCCCCTGCTCCTGCCTCCGCCTCTGCCCCAGCATTACTACTCGTGGAAGGCGGTTTCCATAGACTTGACGAGCTCGACGCGCGTGGTGCTGACGCAACCCGCTTCCGAGTTGAGCTGAGGGGAAACCACATGTACTACCTGGCTCGCATTTCTCGGAATACTTCCATCAAGAAGGACAAGGATAAGTGGGTATTAGGTCCTTTCAAGAAGGACGATGCCAAGGAAATCAAGAAGCGCCTTACAGTTGGTAGAGGAGATGTCAAGATCCTTACCATTGACGATGAGTACGATGAGGTCTGCTTTCCTGTAGGAATGGGTAGAGCTGAACTGGAGATGATTCTCAAAGAAAAAGTGTGCAAGTTCCTGAAAGTTGAGAAGGACAAATTCAAGATGGTTGACATCAACACTGCTAATTTGGACGGACTGCGAGATGTAGTAGACAATGATCGTAGTGGTGGTGGTGGCTCCAGTGCAAAGCAAGATAGGTATTTGGGCTAAAGTGTTTTCAGTGTGTAATGTGTTTTCTGTGTGTGTTAATTGTTTTTTCTAATGTTTGTGTGTGTGAAAAAAATCTTGTTTTATAAAAATAAAAAAATATAAAATTTAAAAATAATATGTAATCTTATATATTATTTTTGTTTGTGTTTGATTCTTAGAGTGATTTGTATTTATTAAATAATAATTTTCTATTATATTTTAATGCCTAGAAGTAGAGAAAATAGAATAATTAAACCAATCGAATATACTCAAACTAAACCAGTACAAGTCCAATTAAAACAACCTGGATTTTTTAGTAATGTATTTCAAGGATTTGCTTGGAGTACAGGTAGTACAATTGCAAGAAATATGTTTGAATCTAAGAGTTATATTACACCTAATAGTTATAGTACACCATCAGCTTCTAATGAAATTAATTGTTTAGAATATAAATTATGTCAAAAATTAAATGATCCTCAAGAATGCTTTAATAAAATGAATGTATCTGAATATACTGTTTGTAAAAAGTTATTTATGCAAAATTAATTACTTTAATCCTTCCTTATATAATTTCAAAGTTACTTTTCTTTCTTCATCGTGGTCTAAAATAGGCTTATAGTATTTTACACCTTGATTCAACCATTTTTCGTGAACTTCTGGTTTATACCAGTTATGAATATCTTTAGATGGTACATCTTTTAATTCAGGAAGCCAATGCTTTATATATTCGCAATCTTTATCGAATTTTTCTTGCTGGGTCCAAGGATTGAATATTCTAAACCACGGTTGGGCGTCTGTTCCGTTTCCTGTTGACCACATCCATCCATTGGAATTAGCAACAGGGTCGTAGTCAACTAACTTTGTTGCAAAGTATTTCTCTCCCTCTCGCCAATCAATATGCATATCTTTCGTAAGAAAAGACGAATTTATCATTCTCGGTCTGTTATGCATAAAAGCAGATATATTTAGTTGTCTCATTGATGCATCCACAACAGGAAAACCAGTCCTTGCATTTTTCCAAGAATCCAACCATTTTTTATTAACAGACCATTTAATATTATCATATTCTTTTTTATATGAAATATTCTTTCCACTAATTTGTCCTTTTAGTATATGAGGAAAGTGATGTGTTATCATCATATAATACTCCCTCCACAGCAATTCATTGATAAGTCCACTGTGTTTTCCAAGTTTCTTTTCCATAGCCCAATAAACCTCGCGAATCGAAACGGTACAATAATGATTGTGTGCACCTAGAAAAGTTGTTTTATAACTTAATGTATCTCTCTCCTTCGAATAATCTTTAAAATTTCCAAGATTTTTAAGAATCTTCAACCCATTTTTTCTACCACCGTGAACATTAATATCTGGATTATCTTCATAAAAATCATCAATATCTTTTTCATTTAATATATATTTATTATTTTCCATTTTATCAAATTTAAAAGATTTAAATCTATCGGGCTCTCTTACTTTTAGATTACTTAGGCAATTATTTTTGAATGGGGTAAAAACCAGATAAGGCGTCCCGTCTTTTTTATTTGATTCCCCTTCCACAATACTATGTAATGAATGATCTTCAAGTTCATAAAACTCTATTCCTTCTTTTTTACAAAATTTTTGGATGTCATCACTTCGCTTCCTACTATAGGGCGTGACATCATAGTTGGTCCCTATCGATTCAATCCCCTCCTTCCTATGTATCGCCTTCAGCACCTTCACATTATCCCCCTTCAAAAAATACATATGCCCTCCCTTCTTTTTTATCTCATCAGACAATTCGTGTAACGATTCAATCATAAATTGCACACTGTTATTACTAAAATAATCATTCTCTTTAGGGTCAATCTGTTCCGGTGTAAAAATAAATATAGGCACCACCGAACCCTTCTCCTTTATTTGGTGAATCAAAGTGGTATTATCGGTTAGCCTCAAACCACGATTAAAAATAAATATGTTCATATTAATATAATTAATAATATATTTTTATAATAAAAATTGATTAATTATTAATAATTTAATAATCAATAAATATAATGTTAGTCGTAGGTTATCCAGTTAATTATGAAACTATTTGTAAATTTTTTAATGTTAGTTCAGAAGAAGGTATTGATGTTGAAAAATTAGTAAAAGAAAAAACAGAACTTGAATTTTATTCAACAGATAAAGGACAATATATTATAGGACTGGAAGTTAAAGAAATTCGTGACCTTTGGGATAAGTTCACACCAGTTGATGATGCTTTAATTTTAATTTTACAAAAGAAGAAATTAGCTAAAGAACTATTTGAAAAAGCTAAAATTGACCTTTCAGATTTTATGATTGAAAAAATGGAAGGTTATCCAGAAAGAGTTTATAATCCACCCCTTTTTCTAATCACTTTTTAATAATTCAGGCTCCAATAAATTAATCATCGATTCTATTGATTCCATATATAAAGTTTGCATTATATTTTGATTTTCATTTTTGTCATCTATTTTCTTTTTAAAATGTTCAAGTCGAAAGTCAATATTCCAAAATTGATTACTAAATTTAGCCCAATCATTATATTCATCAAACAGTCTGAAAATAAAACCATTTTTTTTATATAATTCTAATAATTTATTAGATACCGTTTTTATAGAATGAACATACGAATCTTTACAATCTTGATATGTAGATTCTGGAAATAATTCTATAAACTTATCAATAATCTGTCTTGTTACAATTCTATCAAAATCAAAAGTAATTGATTGTATATTATATGTATATGTTCCTGATAATACATTAAATGTTATTTTTCTATCTTCTATTTTTACCTCACCAGCTCCATAAATTAGCGAAGCATTAACCTTTTTATTATAAGCTAATGATTGATGCGTTGTTCCTATTTCAAATGGAGATTGAATGTGAATTGCTGCAAATTTTATATCCTTTGAATCTTTTTCAGAATATAAAATCCAATTATAAATACCATCTTCAGCAGTTAATAATTCCTCTTGATTTAATACTGTGAAATTTTCCAAAAAATCTAAAACTTTTGAAATATCATCATTAATATTCGTTAATCCATATACTTTTCCAACGAAAACATATTTTCCTTCCTCGTTTTTAACATTATTTTGGGGTATCCTAAATCTAATAATCGGATATTTTATTTTATCAAACACTGGTATGTTTTCCATAGATTACTAAAATCTTAATGATAATATAATATGTTCAATTTTTATAATAAAAATTGAAATTTTAACAGTTTTATATCATCAAAAATATTGATATGTCACTAATGTCCATGACTAATAATGATAATATTAATAATACTACTCAACCAGCTTTAAACCTGGTTGATTTAAATAAGGATGTTCTAACCGTAATTTTCGAGTTTTTAAATATGAAGGATGCTTGTCGCTTATACAGAACTGGCAACAAATTTTTAAGGGAAGCAATTGCAGAAACAGAATTTGATTTTTTCAGTACATATGAGCGGATTCCGCGAGGTGTTTCTGTTAAACAATTCAGAAAGGTTTTTGTTAATGCAATTGGAATTGGAATTTCCGAACCTTGGGGATTAACTAATGAAGACTTTTATTATATGGTACCAAGGCTGTGTAAGAATAATCCAAAAGGACTACAAAAAGTTAAAATTAATTTGTCTTATTATTCTTATAATGATGAGTATATGATTTTCCCGAAATATAAGAGGAATGCTTTTAATAATCTAAAAGGTATTCATTCATTAAATATTTCTGGGAATAAGTCTATTAAATATAGACATCTTAAAACTCAGACAGATATTAAATGTTTGATAATGGAAAGATGTAAACATATACACGAGTCTATTTTACAATATTTTACAAAAGTTAAATGCTTAGAAATTAAGTACTGTTGGCAAATGACCGACAATGCTTTAACATTTATCAAAAGTAAAGATCTTGAAACTTTGAAAATTGTAGGTTGCGATGGAATTTATACACCAACAATTGAAAAGTTTTTAGAGGAATATCCTATCAAAATTCGTTTTGTTGATTATGAAGATTATAGTGACTACAACGATTACCAAGACCAAGACCAAGGATACGAATCTTACGATGATGAAGATGATATAGGATATAGGGTCGGTGGTAGCAAAGCACATAGGGATGAATATGATGATTACTGAGTGCTAGTAAGCATTAATTTTTTTATAAACATAATTTGAATTTTCTAATAAATTAAAAAATTGAATAATTAATTTATTTACCTAATATAATTATATTATGCCTAAAGTTAAAATAAATCAAGTTATTAAAGTTAAAACTAATCTAGGAAATACCATTGAGTTGCCTTATGACTCTGTAAAAGAGTTTGTAAGACGCCATCCAGAAGAGTATATTCATTATGAAGGTACAGTTACTCCTAAACCAGTATCTGCTATTGTCTCTTCTATCAAAGGAATCAGACAATTAAAAAAGGAAACTCAAAATCTTTAATTTTTTTATGTAAAACAATATAATATGTCTAATAAATGCATTAATTATATTTTTTGTAACGGTATGGCTTATCCCGAAATTGAAGAAAATACCTGCTTAATGTGTTCTACCTGGTATTCTCACGGCGAAGGATTTGGTAAATTAGAATTTATTGAAACCGATGAAGATTGTCCTATTTGTTATAAGAAGGGCACCCAAATGAAATTTCCAACTAATTGCAATCATTCATTTTGTATTCAATGTTGTAGAGATTTATTGTATTTTCAAGACGATCAATTTGATTTATGTCCAGTGCAATATGGTTGTCCACCTTGTAGTCACTATACATCTTTTCTTTGTGATACATCTTGTAAAAACAGACCTTGTAGTCAAGAAGATGATTTAATTTTAGAACAATGGGAAAAGGACGATTATGAAAGTTTTATACAATGGAGTTTTGATGAGTTAAATTATTTAAATCAAGAGCACGAGTATTATGCGACAAAGAAATGCCCAATGTGTAGGCTAGAATATAAAAAAAT
>Ga0214921_10003618_pt1 | contig 23452 bp, 23 predicted proteins | sample LL1505_MetaG_FD_177992 | JGI IMG/M metagenome (GOLD analysis project Ga0214921, IMG submission 177992) | Freshwater microbial communities from Lake Lanier, Atlanta, Georgia, United States - LL-1505 | ecosystem: Environmental > Aquatic > Freshwater > Lake | place: USA: Georgia | collected...
ATTTTGGCCTGACTCCATTTAAATTTTTGGTGGCGCGTTGAACTCTCGCCATAGAAGGTACAAACCACTGCAAACCACAATGACGGCTCCCAGCACCACGGCCGCATCGGGGGTTTGACCGAACACTAGCCAACCTCCAATCGCCATGTAAATGATTTGCTGGTACAAAAATGGGCCCAACACAGCGGCTGTGGCGTATCGATGTGCAAGGGCTGACGCGGTGTGGCCTAAGCCACCGGTTAAACCAGTGAGCAAAATCAGACACCACATGAACCAACCGTCTGGTGCTTGCCAAAGCCAAATGGCAAAAGGCGCCAATAGCAGCGATGGCACAGCCGCTGAGGCCAGTTGCGTAGAAATGGGGTTATCGTTGCTGGCCAAACGGCGCGTCATTAAATTGAAGGCCGCATACAAGAAAGCATTGAAGATACTGAGAAAAATAGCAGGATGAAAACCATTGCTGCCAGGCCGAATAATGACCAGCACACCCACAAAACCAATGCCAATGGCCGCCCATCGCTTGGCATCAAGTCTTTCATGAAGCAACCAAGCCGAGATGAGCGCAATCAAAATTGGAACTGAAAACTGAACAGCACCCGTTTCGGCCAGCTGCAAATATTGCAATGCAAAAAAGTTAAGCCCCGTCATGAGTGCCAACATCACACCGCGCAACAATTGCAAGCGGGGGTTGTTGATCTTGAACAGGCTCACACCCATCGAGGGCATGAAAATAGCGGTGGTCAATAAAGTGTGAAATACAAACCGCAACCAAACCACTTGCAAAACTGGCAAGCTTTGCACAAGCCACTTGGCGCTGGTGTCTAGCAAGGCAAACATCAGAGTGGTCACCGTGACCAAGGCAATGCCGATTTGACGATTTTTGGCTGTGTCGCTTAGAAGTTGTGACATGAGTAATTTAATTCACAACCCGCTTGATGGTATTTTCAAAATGGATCCTTGGCGGCCATTGGGTGGTAATTTTTTAAATTGGAGGGTAATGACCCATGTTGTGAATTCTACGAGATTCAATATACTTAATCCGCCATTACAGATTACGTCTAAAACTCAAAGCCTCACATGACCCAACTCACCATAGCTCTTTTCACCGGCGACCCTGCGGGCATTGGCCCCGAGCTGGTTCAGAAACTCTTCAACCACAGCATTGCCCAACAAGCAGCCAAAATCATTTTGATTGGCCAAAAAGGCAGCATCCAAACACCTGCCAACGTCAGTTGGCATGATTGGTCTGGCCTCAGCGCCCCACCCTTTCCCAAAGCCACTTACGATGCCAACAACGGCGCCTACATGATTGACGCGTTGGCCGAAGGCGCTTCATTGGTACGCGATGGCAAAGCTCATGCGTTTTGTTTTGCACCTCTCAACAAAAGCGCACTGCGATTGGGTGGTATGCATCAAGAGGATGAACTGCGCTGGTTTGCAGAATTTCTCAATTACAAGGGTGTGTGTGGCGAACTCAACGTGCTGCAAGACCTCTGGACCTCGCGAGTCACGTCCCATGTAGCTCTCAAAGAAGTGAGCAGTTTGCTAAGCAGCCAAAAAGTTTTTGAGTCCATCCAAATGATTGCCAAGGCACTGAAAGCATCTGGCAAAGCACAGCCCCGACTGGCTGTGTGCGGTCTCAATCCACACAATGGCGACAACGGCAACTACGGCGATGAAGAAATCAAAATCATTGCCCCCGGCGTAGAGATGGCTGTCAAATCAGGCATTCCGGCCGACGGCCCTTTTCCTGCCGACACCGCCTTTGTACGCGCCATTCGCAAAGAAGGTGGCTACGACGGCGTGGTGACCATGTACCACGACCAAGGCCAAATTGCCATGAAGCTCATGGGCTTTGAAAAAGGCGTCACAGTGCATGGCGGCTTGCCTTTTCCAGTGACCACCCCCGCACATGGCACCGCCTACGATATTGCAGGCCAAAACTTGGCAAACCCACAGGCCATGTTCAACGCCTTCGATTTGGCCTGCCGAATGGGCTTACACCACCAGCAACAACACGCATCTACAAATTCAACTCTTCAATCAATTAAGTAGGCATCATGAAAAAACATCTAGCCGTTTTAGCATCTGCAATTTTGTTGATGTTCAATGCACACGCCCAAACCAGCTACCCCACTAAGCCGGTCAAACTCATGGTGGGTGCCGGCGCAGGTGGCGGCACAGACATCATTGCGCGCTTGCTGGCCGAAAAAATGACCGAGTCTCTCAAAGGCACATTCATTGTTGAAAACAAACCTGGCGCATCCAACACCATTGCAGCCGACCTCACAGCCAAAGCCGCGCCCGACGGCCACACCCTGCTGGTCGCCACCAACACGGGCCAAGCCATTGCACCCCATTTGATCAAATTGGCATTTGATCCCATTAAAGATTTAACGCCAGTCGGCTTGGTGGTCACTGTGCCCAATGTTTTGGTAGTAGGCAGCAATGTGCCCGCCAATACAGTGAAAGAGTTGGTTGCGCTCATGAAAGCCAAACCAGAAGATTTCAAATATGCCTCATCTGGCGTAGGCAGCACGCAGCACATTGCAGGCGAAGGCTTTGACATTGCCGCCGGCGTGAAGAGCGTTCATGTGCCCTACAAAGGCAGCGCACAAGCCCACTTAGACATCATTGCGGGCAATGTGCAAATGATGTTTGACACCACCTCATCTGCCATGGGTCAAATTAAGGCTGGTAAGTTCAAGCCCTTGGCAGTGACCACATCTCAACGCACAGCCGAATTACCCAACGTTCCAACTTTGGCAGAGGCAGGCGTAACAGGTTTTGAGATGAGCACTTGGTATGGGGTGTTCGTAACGACTGGCACACCGCCCGATGTTGTAACCAAGTTGCAAAACGAGTTGGCACGCATCATCAAACTGCCTGATGTGCAAGCTAAGCTAAAAGGACTTGGGGGCGAGCCTGGCAATATCAGCCCAGAGGATTTTAGTAAACTCAATCGTCAAGAGTTTGAAAGATTTGGTAAGCTCATCAAGCAAGCAAACATCAAGATGAATTAATCAGTGTGCACCACACCATCCCCCTCTTCCCTCTCTCCCAAGGCTTGTTTCCCGATGGCATGTTGTCACTTCAAATTTTTGAAGTGCGCTACCTCGACCTGATCAAGCGATGCCAACAACAGCAACTGCCTTTTGGCGTAGCCTGGATCAAAGAAGGCAGTGAAGTTCAAGTCCCCGGCCAAGAACCTTCTCTTCATTCAGTGGGGTGCATGGCGCACATCAGAGAATTTGAGCAAGTGCAGCCCACTTTTTTCCGCGTTGTGTGTCAAGGCGGTTTGCGCTTTGAGTTGCATGACGTAAAACCCGGACCCTACGGCGTATGGCAAGGCAGCGTGTCTTATTTACCGCAAGATCCAGAAGTTGAATTGCCTGCCAGCCTTCAAGCTCATGCAGACCGGCTTGGCAAAGTGATTGCGTCTGCACAGAAACAAGGCGTTATTGATAAGTTGCCCATTTTTGCACCCTACCTGCTGGATCAATGCGGTTGGTTGGCCAACCGATTTGCCGAGGCCTTGCCCATCACTGCAGAACCCAAACTAAAACTTCTTAGCGAGCCAGACCCCTTGAAGCGAATGGAAGAAGTATCTCGCTTGCTGCAAGAATTGGAGTGAACAATTGGGGTCAGATCAACATTAATTTTGTCAATAAGTTGGGGCAAAGGCAGAGGGGGGCTTCCTCATGGTGGGGTACCACAAATCGTCAGCCCCCCTCTGCCTTTGCCCCAACTTATTGGAAATTAATGTTGATCTGACCCCAATTGTTTTGGCGAAAAAAAACACCTGCAGTGAGGTGTTTGATTTAATTGAAGATGTTGGTAGGCGCGATTGGACTCGAACCAACGACCCCCACCATGTCAAGGTGGTGCTCTAACCAGCTGAGCTACGCGCCTACAAATTCAGCCCGCATTGTAGCATCAAAAAATGACCCCTTGAGGCCTACCCAAGCCCCCTAATTCCGCTTCACCCTGCCCACGCCGGCCACCGATTTCACAGTCTGCATCACCTTCTTTAAGAGTGAAGCATCCGCCACTTCCACCGTAAAGGTCATCCAGGCTGTGCCTTTGACTGACTGGGTCTGTACCCCCACGACGTTCATTTTTTCCTTGGCGAACACCTCAGAAATATCTCTGAGTAAACCCTGCCTGTCGGAGGCTTCTATGGAAACCTCGACCGGATACAACAAAGTTTCACCAGGTTTTTGAATGCCCCAACGCACTTCAATGACTCTCTCGCCATTTCTAGAGATCAGAGACTGAAAGTTACGGCAGTCGTCTCTGTGAATGCTGACGCCCTTGCCCCGGGTCACATACCCACTGATTGGGTCTGGTGGTGCGGGTCGGCAGCACTTGGACAATTGGGTCAGCAATGAATCGACGCCAACCACCAAAACACCCGACTGCGATTTGGGCGGTACCACGCGTGATTTTTTGAGCAGCACAAAATCATCAGGCTGCATAACGGGTTCAGGCGGACGCAAAAACACTTCAATGTTGCGAAGCGAATATTCGTCTTTGCCCACAATTTCAAACAGTGCCTCTGCAGATTTGAAACCTAAATCAGAAGCCAAGTCTTCTAACTTCAAAGCGGTTTTGCCTTCGCGCTGCAAAAGTTTTTCGACAGCCTCGCGACCTTTGGCAATGCTCTCATGCGTAATTTGGGCATTGAACCAAGCCTTGACTTTGGAACGCGCACGATGGCTGACCAAGAAGCCCAATTCAGCATTCATCCAATCGCGTGAGGGGGCCCCTTCTTTCACGCTTGTAATTTCTACTGTTTGGCCGTTCTGCAAGGGTGTGTTCAAGGGAATCATCACGCCATCGGCTTTGGCACCGCGGCATCTGTGGCCCAAGTTGGTGTGTACGGTGTACGCAAAATCGATGGGGGTGGCACCCTTGGGTAATTCCACAATGGCTGCATTCGGGGTGAGTACATAAATGCGATCTTCAAACAAGGCCTCAGCGCCAGCCTGACTTGATACGCCAGACGCCTCTGTCGACATTTCTCTTTCCCAAGCCAGCAATTGGCGCAGCACAGCAATCTTGGCGTCGTAATCGCTGTTGGCACTCACGCCCACATAGCCTTTTGCGCCTGCCTCTTTGTAGGCCCAGTGCGCAGCCACACCATGCTCTGCATGGTCGTGCATGGCTTGCGTTCGAATTTGAATTTCAATAGGCCTAGACTGATCGTCTCGCACCACTGTGTGCAAAGACTGATACCCATTGGACTTTGGCTTGGCAATGTAATCGTCAAACTCAGTGGCAATGGGCACATAGCGCGAGTGAATCCAACTGAGCGCCTCATAGCAATCGGCGACATTGGACACAATGACACGCATGGCCCGAATGTCAAACACCTGAGAAAAATCAAGCGACTTACCACGCATTTTTTTCACAATGCTGTAGATGTGTTTAGGTCGGCCCTGCACAGAAGCCTGAACTTTTTGTGTGGCCAACTCGTTTTGCAATTGCTGCTGCAAATCATGCATGTTGTGTTCGCGTTCGGTACGCTTTTCATGCAGCAATTTGGCAATTTTTTTGTAGGTATCAGGCTCTAAAAAACGGAAGGATAAATCTTCCAACTCCCATTTAATTTCCCAAATACCCAAGCGATTGGCCAATGGTGAAAACACCTGCAAAGTCTCTTTGGCCAGTATTGCCGGCACCTCTTTTTTTGCACTTGCGAAATACCGCAGCGTTTGTAACCGCGAAGCCAAGCGCAACATGATGACGCGCAAATCTTTGCTGAATGCCAAAAGCATTTTGCGCACATTTTCAGTTTGGACGCGCGGATCGTCTTGCAGTTGTGCAGACGATGCAGCCGTGCGAGAGATGCGTTGTACCTCCACCAACTTAGTGGTCTCAACAGCCAAAGACGCAAACTCGTTGCCGAATGTTTTGGCAATTACTTCATGGGGCCGGTTCAAGTGCGGGCAGGCATAGACCAAATAGCTGGCAGCCTTCACATCGCTGCCGCTGTTCATGGTTTCCAAAATGGCCGCCACAGCATCGGCATGCTCGAGCATGTTTTCACCGGTGTCTAGATATTCACCCGACAAGAAGGGCTCGGCAAACGCTCTTGCACGAACCCACACATCTTCAAGCTCAGCACTCATGCAGGCAAGCCTAAAAACCGAAGAACGATGTCAATTTGATCTTGGTGCGTCAAGGTGGGTGCATGACCCACACCCGGCAATGTGACCACCTGAGCATGGGCACCGCGCTGTGTCATTTCTACCGCAGCGTCAGCACTTAGCAACTCCGATTCAGCACCGCGAATAAGCAATGTGGGGCACTGAATCAAATCGTAGACCTGCCACAAAGTGGCTTCACCGGCCTTGGCTTGCTCTTCTGTGACTGCGCGAACAGGTACTCTGAGTTGCGGGTCGTAATGCAAGCAATAAGTGCCGTCTTCCAAACGCCGCACCATGTTTTGAGACAAGGCCAACCACTCTTCAGCGGTATGCGGCCCAAAAGATTTGGAGATTTGCCACATGGCATTGGCTGCGTCTTGCACTGTTTGAAACTTACCCACCTCGCCCACATAAGTCTTCATGTTCAAAATAGACTTCCACGAAACGGGCGGGCCAATATCGTTCAAAACCAAATGTTGCACAGGCACTGGCAATTTTTGCGCTGCCATCAACATGCCAATCACACCACCCATGCTGGTGCCAACCCAATCTAGGCGTTGTATAGCCCGCTCTGAGTTCAAACTTTGCAGCAGCACCGCCATGTCAGCCGCATATTGAGGAAATTGATAACCCAAGGGCTCTTGCAGCCAATCGCTTTTGCCACGTCCCACGACATCGGGACAAATTACCCTGATGGCGGGTAAACCAGCAGCTTTGGCAGATGCGACGAGCGCTTGTGCAAGCAAATCAAAATCACGTCCTTGGCGAGTTAAACCATGCACGCAAAACACCACATGCGCAGCCGATTTTTCACCCCAAGACCAGTAGGCCATGCGGTGGGTGCCCTGAGGGTCGGGGCAAGCAACAAAATCAAGGACGGGCTCGAACATAAATGGGTTCAATTCTAAATTTAGAGGGGGTCGTCAGTTCTCTGTGGCATTGACGCGCCATAATTCACTTTTCCACATCGTAATTCATTCGGAGAACCACCATGCTGAAAGGCAAAACTGCACTCGTGACCGGCTCTACCAGCGGCATTGGCTTAGGCATTGCCAAGGCCTTGGCCAAGCAAGGCGCCAACATTGTTTTGAATGGCTTTGGCGACCATGCCGGGCCCGAAGCTGAAATTGCGGCATTAGGCGCCAAAGTGGCCTATCACGGTGCCGACATGAGCAAGCCCCCCGAAATTGAGGCCATGGTGAAGTTTGCCCAAGAGACATTTGGCAGCGTCGATATTTTGGTCAACAACGCTGGCATCCAGCACGTGGCCCGCGTTGAAAATTTTCCGATTGAGCGCTGGGATGCCATCATTGCCATCAATCTGTCTAGCGCTTTCCATGCTTCACGTGCTGTTCTACCTGCCATGCAAAAGGCCAACTGGGGCCGCATCATCAATGTGGCATCGGTTCATGGCTTGGTGGGCTCTGCCGAAAAGTCAGCCTATGTGGCGGCCAAGCATGGCATTGTGGGTTTGACCAAAGTGACCGCATTGGAAAACGCCAAGTCGGGCATTACATGCAATGCCATTTGCCCAGGCTGGGTGCTCACACCTTTGGTTCAAAAACAAGTGGACGCCAAAGCAGCAGCTTTGGGCTTGACCAACCAAGCGGCCACTGAATTGCTATTGGGCGAGAAAGAGCCTTCCATGCAATTCACCACGCCTGAAGAGTTGGGTGACTTGGCTGTGTTCTTCTGTTCTGCCGCTGGCAACAACATTCGCGGCGTGGCTTGGAACATGGACGGCGGCTGGGCCGCTCAGTAAAAATCAGGGCTTGTGAATCAACACCACAGCCCTGGCTTCCATGCTAAGGCCTTCACCCACAGGGCCCATTTTTTCAGCCGTTTTGGCTTTCACATTCACAAACGATTCTGGCACGCCCAACGCTTTGGCAATGGAAGACCGAATGTCTGAGCGATGTGGTGCCAGCTTGGGCGCTTGCGCAATGATGGTGCAATCGACGTTGCCTAAATGCCAGCCTAAATGTTTGACATGCTCATACGCTTTCTTCAAAAGCTTGACAGAGTCAGCGCCTTTGTAAGTGGCATCGGTGTCTGGAAAATGCTGACCAATGTCACCTAGGCCTGCAGCGCCTAGCAATGCATCGGTAATGGCATGCAACAACACATCGGCATCGGAGTGGCCCAACAACCCTTTGTCGTGCGGAATATGTACACCGCCCAGCATCAATGGCCGGCCCTCCACCAAAGCATGTGTGTCCCAACCTTCGCCTACTCGAATGTTCATGTTCTGCTCCTGAGCAAATCTTCAGCCAATGCAAAATCTGGCGGATAAGTGACTTTGAAATTATGCGGACTGCCCACCACCAACTTGGGCGCAAGCCCAGCCATTTGCATGGCGCTGGCTTCATCGGTGATGCCCTCGAAATTTTCAGCGGCCTTGGCTGCTAAGGCTGCGTGCAATTGCCCTGCCCTGAACATTTGCGGTGTTTGCGCCAACCATTTGTCTTGGCGCGGCAATGTTTCACTCACGCGGCCATTGACAGAAGCTTTTAAAGTATCGGGCAATGGCAAGGCCAACAAACCGCCTACTTCATCGTCCAAGCAAGCATCGATTAATCGGTTAATTTCGAAATCGGTAATGAGACAACGTGCTGCATCGTGCACCAAAATCCAATCGTCAGATTGAACACCTTCTGAATTTTTGACACCATCAGCCAGCAGTTGGGTTAATCCGTTGAACACCGACTCGGCACGTGTGGCACCGCCACATTGAATACGTTGCACTGTGGACTCAGGCCACACGTGCGAATCTGTGGGCGACACCACCACCACAATTTTTTTAAGCCTGTCAACTGACTGCAATGCCGCCAAGGTGTGCATCACCATGCTTTGACCGGCAATCAACTCGTACTGTTTGGGCATGACCGTGCCAGCTCGTGATCCCGAACCCGCACAAGGCACCAACGCAAAACAGCGGGCCACAGGCGCTGTGTTCACCGCGTCTTGAAGGCTGGCTGATTCGAAAAGGTCAGAAAGGTCAGTGGTGTTCACAGTGAATCACTTTGGAGTGCCAATACGCCAACTATACTATTGGAGTTCATGCAATTACCCGCGCTTAGCTTAGGAAAACGCTTTACCCTGCCCCGTCCCATGGGATCGGCAGACGCTGTGCTATTGGCCCAATTGGCCGAACGCGAAAAATCTCAAGGACGACTCACCGCAGTAGTCACCTCTGACGCGGCCGACACCCAAAGGCTCATGGACGAGGTCGCCTTCTTTGCTCCCAACCTGAGGTGCGCTATTTTTCCCGACTGGGAAACACTGCCCTACGATACTTTTTCACCCCATCAAGACCTGATCAGCGAACGTTTGGCCACGCTGTGGCGCATCAACCAGCGAGACAAAGCCGAAGGCGCAGACTTGGTGTTCATTCCGGCCACCACGGCTTTGTACCGCTTGGCACCACCGTCATTTTTGGCTGGCTACACGTTTCAATTTAAGACCAAGCAAAAACTGGACGAAGCCAAACTCAAAGCCCAACTCACTTTGGCAGGCTACAGCCATGTGAGCCAAGTGGTCAGCCCCGGTGAGTATGCGGTGCGCGGTGGCCTGATTGATTTGTTTCCCATGGGCTCGCAAGTCCCCTACCGTGTCGACTTGTTTGACAACGAGATCGACTCCATTCGCACCTTCGACCCTGACACCCAGCGAAGTTTGTACCCCGTACCCGAAGTGCGTTTGTTGCCAGGCCGTGAATTTCCCATGGACGAAGCGGCACGTGCCAAGTTTCGCAGTCGGTGGCGTGAACTGCTGGATGGCGACCCCACCAAAAGCCGCATTTACAAAGACATCGGCAACGGCGTGGCCACAGCGGGCATTGAATATTATTTGCCGCTGTTCTTTGAAGAAACCGCCACGGTGTTTGACTATTTGGGCGCTGGCGGCCCAACACCGGCCACGCTGGTATTGCATGGTGATTTAGAGCCCGCGTTTCAACGTTTCTGGCAAGACACCAAAGAACGCTATCGGTTGGTGCAAGGCGACCCTGAGCGCCCTGCTTTGCCACCTGAAGCTTTGTTCTTATCGGCCGAGCAGTTTTACACGGGCACCAACCAACATGCGCAATTGGTTTTGCGTCCCAGTGCCAGAGACACTGCGGGTGACAGCCTAGACAGCAACGCCGACAACACCTTGGCACAGCCCCTGCCCGACCTCACGGTAGTTCGTGGCGCAGAAGAGCCATTGGCAAAACTGCAAGCGCACATTCGGAGCACCCCCAGCCGCGTTTTGATATTGGCAGAGAGTGACGGCAGGCGTGAAAGCTTGCTCGACTTCTTGCGCGCAGGCGGCGTGAACCCACCGGCGTTTGACAACCTGCAAGAGTTTCAAGCCAGCGATGAAAAAATGGGCATTGCCACAGCTGCTTTAAATTCTGGCTTCCATTGGTTTGAAGCTGGCATCGATTTGGTCACCGAGACCGAATTGTTTGCAGCAGGCGTGATCACACGCAGGCGCAAAAAACAAGAGCAAGTGAGCGATGTTGAAGCGCTGATCAAAGATTTATCAGAGCTCAACGTAGGCGACCCCGTGGTCCACAACGCGCACGGCATTGGCCGTTACCGCGGCTTGGTAAACATGGATTTGGGCGAGAAAAACGCCGACGGCACACCTGCGCTGCAAGAGTTTTTGCATTTGGAATATGCGGACAAGGCCACGCTGTATGTGCCCGTTAGTCAACTGCAACTGATTGGCCGCTACACCGGCGTGAGCGCCGATGAAGCGCCCCTGCACCGCTTGGGCAGTGGTCAGTGGGAAAAAGCCAAACGCAAAGCGGCCGAGCAAGTGCGTGATTCTGCAGCAGAGTTGTTGAACATTTATGCTAGGCGTGCAGCCCGCGAAGGCCACGCCTTTAGATACAGCCCGCAAGACTACGAAATATTTGCCAACGATTTTGGCTTCAGCGAAACAGCCGACCAAAACGCGGCCATTCATGCCGTCATTCAAGACATGATCAGCCCACGCCCTATGGACCGCCTGGTGTGTGGTGATGTGGGCTTTGGCAAAACCGAAGTGGCGTTGCGTGCCGCATTCGTTGCGGTGACAGGTGGCAAACAAGTGGCCATCTTGGCGCCCACCACCTTGTTGGCAGAGCAACACTTTCAAACTTTGAAAGATCGGTTTTCAAAGTGGCCTGTGAAGGTGGCTGAAGTATCGCGTTTTCGTTCTACCAAAGAAGTGAATGAGGCCCTCAAAGGTTTGGCCGATGGCACTGTGGACATTGTGGTGGGTACGCACAAACTGCTCAGTGAATCAACCAAATTTAAAAACTTGGGCCTGTTGGTGATTGACGAAGAGCACCGATTTGGCGTGCGCCACAAAGAAGCCATGAAAGCCATGCGCGCTGAAGTGGATGTGCTCACACTCACAGCCACCCCCATTCCCCGCACATTGGGTATGGCGCTGGAAGGCATTCGCGATTTGAGCGTCATTGCCACCGCACCTCAGCGCCGCTTGGCCATTAAAACCTTTGTGCGCAACGAAGGCATTGGTGTGATTCGCGAAGCGGTGCTGCGTGAACTTAAGCGCGGTGGTCAAGTTTACTTCTTGCACAACGAAGTGGACACCATTGAAAACCGCCGCCAAAAGCTGGAAGAGCTATTGCCTGAAGCACGCATTGCAGTGGCGCACGGTCAAATGCCCGAGCGCGATTTGGAAAAAGTGATGCGCGATTTTGTGGCCCAGCGTTACAACATTTTGTTGTGCTCCACCATCATTGAAACCGGCATCGATGTGCCCACCGCCAACACCATTGTGATTTCGCGCGCCGACAAATTTGGTCTGGCACAACTGCACCAATTGCGAGGTCGTGTGGGCCGAAGCCATCACCAAGCCTATGCTTATTTGATGGTGCCAGAAATTGACGCGCTCACCAAAAATGCTGCGCAGCGCTTGGACGCCATTCAACAAATGGAAGAATTGGGCAGCGGCTTTTATTTGGCCATGCACGATTTGGAAATTCGTGGCGCCGGTGAAGTGCTGGGAGAAAACCAAAGCGGCAACATGCTGGAAGTAGGCTTCCAGCTTTACAACGAAATGCTGAACGAAGCAGTGCGCTGTTTGAAATTGGGCAAAGAACCTGATTTGCTCAGCCCACTTTCAGCGGCCACTGACATCAATTTACATGCCCCTGCGCTGCTGCCCAACGACTACTGCGGCGACGTGCATTTGCGTTTGTCGTTCTACAAGAAATTGGCCACCGCCAAAACATCTGATCAGATTGACGGTTTGTTGGAAGAAATTGTGGACCGATTTGGCAAGCTGCCACCGCAGGCCCAAACGCTCATGGATGTGCATCGCTTAAGGGTACTAAGCTTGCCTTATGGTGTGGTGAAAGTAGATGCTGCGCCTGGCATGATTCAAATCAGCTTCAAGCCCAACCCACCCATTGAACCCATGCGCATCATTGAGCTGATTCAAAAGAACAAACACATTCAATTGGCCGGCAACGACAAACTGCGCATAGAGCGCGAACTGCCCGACCCCAAAGCCCGTGCGCAAATGGTGCGCGACATCTTGCGCTCTTTGGGTCAGCCTAAAATTGAGACAGTGGAAGGATAAACAAGCATGAGCAACGAGCGAAGCCCCCCTACTTTTCAAGGCATGACCGTGAAAGGCTTTACGCCGCCTTTGAAATTAAGCGATTTCAAACTCATTGCCTTCGACATGGACTCCACACTCATCAACATTGAGTGCATCGACGAAATTGCAGACGCTGCAGGACGCAAAGCCGAAGTGGCGGCCATTACAGAAGCGGCCATGCGGGGTGAAATTGCAGATTACAAAGACAGCTTGCGCAGACGTGTCGCACTTTTAAAAGGTGTGACGGTGGCGCACATGGAAGAGGTTTTGAACCATCGCCTGCAACTTAATCCAGGTGCAGAAAATTTGGTCAAGGCCTGCCAAGCTGCTGGCATGAAAGTGCTGCTGGTCTCAGGTGGATTTACATTTTTCACAGACCATGTGAAGGACAGGCTCAACATCAACTGGACGCGCTCCAATGTGTTGGAAGTGGAACATGGTGAACTGACAGGCCGCATGGTGGACCAAGACTGGGGCGACATTTGCGATGGTGAAGAAAAGCGCAAGATGCTTTTGCAGACTTGCGCGCAAATAGGCATAGCAGCCTCACAAGCCATCGCCATGGGCGATGGCGCCAACGACTTGCCCATGATGGGGGTGGCAGGACTGTCTGTGGCCTATCACGCCAAACCCAAGGTGCGCGAGCAGGCCATGGTGGCCATTGAACAAGGCGGACTTGATCGCTTGTTGGAAGTTTTTCAAGGCAACAGTTAAAGCCAAGCCCTTAGGCCAAGCGATTGACCTGCGGCAACCCCGCCTCCACCGAAAACTTGGCTAAGGTTTCTATTTTGGTTGTGGGCTGGCGCACATCGTCAACCACCTTGAGCTCTGTTTGAATTTGCTTGGCCGTGAACTCCACCACGCCATAACCTTTGCGCTCGCTGTCTGCAAATACAAAGTGCGGGTTTTCAGCCAAGCGTGCGGCCAACCTTGAATTGCCGGCAGAGCGCGCCGTAATGCCAGCGCCACAAAACTCGACGCCAATTTTGGCACTGTCGTCTCTATAGGCATCGGCCATGACGTGGCCCACCCAGTTTTCATGCGTATCGCCGCCAAGCAGCACAGGATTTTTGAGTGCATGGTCTTGCATAGACTGCGTCATGCGTTGGCGTGCAGCAGAGTAGCCATCCCACCCATCATTCCACAATGAGTAGCCTGCACCCAACTTGTAATCACGTCTGCCAAAAATAGTTTGCTGTGCAATGACATTCCAAGTGCGCGCATCGCTTTTGGCCTTGGCAAAAGATTGGTCTAGCCACTGCGATTGTTCTGCACCCAACAATGTTCGCTTGGGATTGAGCCATTCTTCGCATTGCGCCGTATCAACCCAGCCAGAGCCATAAGCTTCGTTCCTGTTGCACACTTGTCGGTCACGGTATTGCCGATCGTCTAGCAAATAGATGTTGGCCAATTTGCCAAAGGACACTTGGCCGTAAATGCGAAGTTCTGCGCCACTGGCCAAACCTTCAATGGACTTGGTCAATGCACTGGCCCGCAATGGCATGTGCTCATAAAACGCCTGGTAGGCCCTTGCACGCTGCGCAGCAAAATCAAAACTGATGTTGCCACTTTGACCGCGTTGCAAACCAGCATAGTCATTAGAAACTTCGTGATCGTCCCAAGTGATGAGCCAAGGGCATTGCGCATGCATAGCCTGCAAGCTTTTTTCACTTCTGTGCAGTGCGTATCGGTCGCGGTAATCAGACAGGCTGTTCACCCAGCCGCCCGATGGCAAGCGCACTGCATTGGCAGCACCGGCATATTCATAAATGTAATCACCCAAGAACAGCACCATGTCTAAGTTTTCTTGGCACATGTGCTCGTAGGCACTGAAGTAGCCATGCTCCCAGCGCTGGCATGAGGCATAGGCCACGCGGAGTTTTTGGACCATGGCTTCAGGGTGCGGCAGCGTTCTGGTTCTGCCAACAGTGCTTTGTACATCGCCAATTTGAAAGCGATAGAAATACCACCGATCGCTTTGCAATTGATCAAGTTCCAAGTGCACTGAATGCGCCAACGCGGACAGCGCCACCACTTGGCCAGCGCGGCGATTGACTTTGAAGCCTTCATCGTCCGCCACTTCCCATTGCACCGACACATCGCTTGCGGCGAATTGCGAGTTGCCACTGGCTGCATCTGGCATGAGTCGGGTCCACAACACCACCGAGTGGTGATTGGGCGATCCACTGGCCACGCCCAGTGAAAAAGGGTTGTGCCTTAAAGGTGATTGCGCCATCGACAGGCTGAACGAGACAGGTGCAGAAGCCAAGGCCGCCCATTTCAAAATATCTCTTCGGGTATTGGAAGCTGGTGTCAGTTGCGATTCATTGCACGGCGATGTCATGTTGCTGCCAACCATTCTTGAAGCAAAGCCGTAAACTGCTCGGGCTTGGCACTCATCACCCAATGGCCCGTGTCAAATTCTTCTACTCGAGAACCAGGATGGGCTGCAATTTTGGCAAGCCACTCAGGTGAATGAAACATGAACGGTTTGCGGCGGCCATAGACATACAGCATGGGGCGAGCCGTAGGCAATAGTTTGAGCACATTGGCTGCTTTGTCAAAGCCACCCAAAGAGCCCATCCACTTCATGGCATAAGGAGAATTCATGCCGCTGTGCATATCGGCCAGCGGACTGAGGCACCTCAAAGCTTGTGCCATGTAACGCGTCATGCGGTTGGCCAAGGCTCTTCCTGGCGATGCAAACCAGCGCGCCATTTGCCAAGCAAGGGCCAGCCAAATTTGATAGCTGAACACACCCCATTTGGCTTTGACAGCCCAAGACGAAAGAAGCGCATGTGAATTGTGATCACCCACATCAACGGCCACCATGCGCTTGACTCGCTCTGGGTGTTGCGCTGCATATTCATAACCAAACACACAGCCCCAATCGTGTAAGACCAAGGTGACGGGTTTTTGCGGGCTGACAGCACTCACCACTTCATCTATGAAACTCACCATCTCAACCAACGATTTGGCTTGCATGGGTGCTTGAGCATCAAATGCGGGCAATGTAAAGCGCACGCATTGGTGCGTGTCACTCAGTGCTTGTACGGTGTCGTTCCAAAGGGCCAAGGTGTCGGGCCAGCCATGCAACATGACCAAGGTTTCGCAGCCCTTGCCTTCAATTTGAATGTCAACACCTTGAATGTTCATTGCCTTCAAGCCGAAGCAGAGACAGAGGCATCCATGGCTTGCTTCAAACGATCAACGCCTTCCAAAATTTTGTCTTCACCCACCGTGGCAAAGCTAAAGCGCAATGTGCTGTGATCTGGGTTTTGGCAAAAGAAAGGCGTACCCGGCACAAAGGCCACACCTTTTTCGATGGCCATTTTGGCAAAAGCATTGCCGTCTTTCACTTTGCCGCCCGCACCCGTGAGGTTGGCCCACACAAACAAGCCGCCTTGGGGTTGTACGAATGAAATTGCGTTGCCTAAATTTTGGCGAAGCGCGTTGCACATGGTTTGCGCGCGCAATGCATAAACCTGGCGTACTTTGTCTAAGGTGGCTGGCATACGCCCTGCCTTGAGGTATTGCGCGGCTGTGGCTTGCGCAAAGGTGCTGGTGTGTGCATCGCTGAATTGCTTGCACATGACAGCACGGCTTAAAAGTTCGGACGGTGCAATCATCCAACCCACACGCAGACCTGGGCTTAAGACTTTTGACAAAGAACCGCAGTGCACCAACCAATCGCGACTGCCAGGCACTTGCGAACTTAAGGCCAGCAAACTAGGAGGTGGTGCGTCATTGAAATACAAATCACCATAGGGGTCGTCTTCCACCATCAGCGTTTCATACTTGACGGCCAACTCTAGCAACTTTTTACGGCGCTCTAAGTTAAGCAACGCACCTGTAGGGTTGCCAAAGGTGGGGATGACGTACACAAATTTGGGGCGGTGTTCGGCTATGAGTTTTTCGAGAACCTCGGTGTTGACGCCATGGCCATCCACCGGCGCAGAAATGAGCTCTGCACCATACAACCTAAAGCACTGAATAGTGGCCAAAAAAGTGGGGCCTTCCACAATGACTTTGTCTCCGGGGCTGATCATGGTTTTGCCAATGAGGTCGAGGGCTTGTTGGCTGCCTGTGGTCACAATGAGTTGCTCTGAACTTAAATCTGTGACGCCCTTTTGAGCCATAAAGTGCGCCAACTGCTCGCGCAATGGACCGTACCCCTCTGTGGCACCATATTGAAGGGCGGCACCGGGTTCTTGGGTCAAGGCCAAAGAAGAGGCCTCGCGAATGCCTTCCACGTCAAACATGGCGCTGTCTGGGAAGCCACCAGCAAAACTGATGATGCCGGGCTTGCCCAGAAGTTTGAACAACTCCCGAATGGCTGAAGTTTCGACATTGTTCAAACGATCGGCAAATTGCAATGACATGGTGTATCTTCTCTTAAATACGGTTGATCAATTCTCACATTTTCTCTCATGAACGCACACAACATCGAACTCTTTTTTCACACCCTGAAAGAAGCCAACCCCCTGCCCACCACCGAGTTGGCCTACACCTCGGTGTTTGAACTTGTGACGGCGGTGCTGCTGTCGGCCCAGGCCACCGATGTGAGCGTGAACAAAGCCACCCGCAAACTCTTTCCAGTAGCAAATACCCCAGCGGCCATCTTGGCTTTAGGGCAAGAAGGGCTTGAAAAATACCTCAAGACCATTGGGCTGTACCGAAACAAGGCCAGCAATTTGCTGAAAACATGTCAAATCTTGATCGACCAATACCAAGGTGTGGTTCCACGCTCAAGGGAAGCACTTGAGTCCTTGCCGGGGGTCGGCCGGAAAACGGCCAATGTGGTCTTGAATGTGGCCTTTGGTGAACCCACCATGGCTGTGGATACGCACATCTTCAGATTAGGCAACCGCACCGGCCTTGGACCCGGTCAAAATCCACTGGAAGTAGAGTTGAAACTTTTAAAACGAATTCCAGAAAAGTACTTGGTCGATGCCCACCACTGGCTCATTCTGCATGGCCGCTATGTGTGCCAAGCCCGCAAACCTTTGTGCCATCAATGCGCTGTTTCGGCTTACTGCGATTTCAAGCCTAAAACGACCCGCTAAAAAATTACTTCGGCAAAGCCACCCAACGCGTCACGCCTTCGTCTTGCCATTCACGCCACTGCAATCGGTTTTGAAAAACAGCAGACAAGGCTTGGTGCGTGTCCTTGTCATTGGGTAAACCTGAGTGCACCCATCGGCCCTCTGACATCACCCAAACCCGATCGGCCTGCAGTGCCAAATTGAGTTCGTGCAACACACTCACCACTGCAGCGCCAGTTTCGGTCAGACAACGAACCCACTCCAACCAATCTGCCTGATGCGGCACATCGACACCTGCCAAGGGCTCGTCCATGAGGTAGACCTGAGCTTGCACGGCCAATGCGCGCGCGAGCAAAACACGTTGACGCTCGCCGCCAGAGAGTTGCCCCAAACTGCGCGTGCGCCAATCCCAGGCCTGCACTGTTTTCAAGGCCACTTCCACCACCGCATGGTCTTTGGCACTGGGCGTTGAAAGCCAAGACTGATGTGGCAGGCGCCCCAGCATGGCCACGTCGTAAACCGTCAGATCGTCTTGGCCCGCTTCAGCTTGGCCCATCCAGGCCATTGTTTGAGCGCGCTCGCGGCGGTGCCATTCAGCCCAGGGCTTGCCTAACAAAATGACCTCACCTTCGGCAGGCGCCAAACCCGCCAAGGCCTTCAGCAAGCTTGATTTGCCAGCGCCATTGGGGCCCACCAAAGACACCCATTCACCCGCATGCAAAGTCAGCGACACATTGTTCACTGCTGTGAATTCGCCGTGCATGACATTGATGTTGCGGGCTGTTAATGCCACTTCGTGCAGAGATTTCATGTGCCGCCTCCTCTGCCACCTGCGGGCTTAGAAATCATGCCGCGCATCAAATACAACATGTAACCGCCACCCAAAATAGCGGTCAAAACGCCCACAGGCAATTCAAGAGGCGCCATTAAACCTCGCGCCAGCAAATCGGCACCGCCCAACAGCACAGCGCCCATCAGGCAAGACAAGCTGAGTGTTTTGCCATGCACGCCCTTCACGCGGGCTCTGACCAGATGCGGCGCAGCCAAGCCCACAAAAGCAATCAGCCCTGTTTGTGCCACGGCCGCTGCTGTGCACAAGGCCAACACGCCCAACAACACCCAGCGCAAAGACTTAACGGGCAAACCCAAACTGAGTGCGGTGAACTCGCCCAAAGCCAAACCATCTAGCAAAGGACTGGCCGCCACCGAAACGACCCAAGAAACAAGCAGCACAACCAACATGAGTGCGCAAGCAGGCCAGCTGACATAAGCCGTAGAGCCCAACATGAACGACTGCACCGAACCTTGAATTTGAGGAAACATGACCAGCAGCAATGAGGCAATGGCACCAAACACCACCCCCACCACCACACCCGCCAATAACAAACGCAGCGTGTGTTGAACACCCCACGACAAAACCAAAGTCAAAGCCACTGCCAACCATGCACCCATGAAGGCCATGCCCGTGATGCCCACACGCACGAACCACGGCGAGACATCGATTTGACTGAGCATGACCATGCCAATGGCCACACCCAAACTGGCGCCCGACGCGCTGCCTAACAAATACGGGTCGGCCAAGGGATTTCTAAAAAGACCTTGCGCCAAGGCACCCGCCAACCCCAACAAAGCGCCTGCCACACAAGCGCCCAATGTGCGCGGCAATCGAATGTCAACAATCAAACTGGCATCAGCTTGAACTTCAGCCCAAGCCCAACCTTCACTGCCCACCAGTGCGCCCGCCATGAGCAGCAACAAAAGTAACAAGCCCAGCTGCCAAGCCAGATTCGTAGCCGATGCAACTTTGCGGGCATTCATTCTGGGTAAATCCGTTTCAAACAAGCCACCATCAATTCCGCAGCATCACGAATGCGTGGCCCTGATCGCACAATGATGTCTGACTGGTCTGGCGTGAAGCTGCATATTCTTTGCTGCGCAATGGCTTCAATTCGGTGCCAACCTGGCCTTTTTTTGAGATCGGCGGCAGCACGCTCACCCATGAAAATAATTTGAGGATTGGCCTTGACCACAAACTCAGGATTGACTTGGGGGAAAGATCCCATCGAGGGTGTGACCACGTTGACCAAGCCCAGACGCTTGAGTGTTTCCCCAATGTAAGAGGCCTCACCTGCTGCAAAATAACCGGTGCCTGCTTCAAAGTAAATGCGTGCGCCTTTGGCTGACTTGGGCACGCGTGCCGCAGCGACTTCTAATTTTTGCTGAATGGTTTGCCAAAGAAGTTCAGCGCGCTCTTTGGAGTTTGGCAAGTGCAATGCACCTGCAATTTGCAGAATCACCCGGTGCATGTCCTCTTGGCTTTGCGGCTCTAAAGCCACCACCTTGATGCCCATCGACTCCAAGCGCTGGGTGACGCGCGAAGAACGTGCCAGAAACACTAAATCAGGTTTGAGTTTGACCAAAGCTTCAAGCTGTGTATCGTCTAAGCCACCCAATTTTGGCAATGTCTTTACCCGCTCTGGCCAGTTACTGTATCGGTCAACGCCCACCAGCAAATCGCAGGCTTTGAGTTCACACACAATTTCGCCCAAGGAAGGCAACAAAGTGATGACACGTTGCGGTGCTTTTTCAATGACCACAACGCGGCCGCGGTCGTCGGTTAAGGTGAAGGGTACCATTGCATTTTGTGCAAACGCGTTTGCTGCAAGTAGCAGCATGCCAGCAGAGCAGCCCCAACAAGCTACCCCCGCCAACAACTGTCGCACACATTGAAGAGCACCCTTTTGCATGACTTTGTTCCTGGCAAGCTCTTAGTACTTAGGCGTCCACTTCAAGCCAGCAAACAAACCGCGCTTGGGCATGTTGTAGCCATAGATGCTTTGGTAGTTGGCATTGCCTGCGTTTTCAATGCGCAAGTTAAGGCGCAACTCAGACGTGAGTGCTTGGCTGGCTGTCAAATCTACCAGGCTATAGGCTGACAAAGTTTGGGCAGCGTCCGTGCGTTCACCAGAGTAGCGCAACTGAACACCAGCATCCCACTTGCCCAGTGTTTGCGTCAGACCGGCTTGAAGCAAAGTCTTGGCGCGTCGGGCCAATGGCTTGTGCGTGACTTCATTTTGGGGATCTTGGGAAGTGGCACTCAAGCGCCATTGCTGAGGCGCCCATCCAGCCACCACCCATTGCCCCGCCAAGGCCACTTCAACGCCTTGGTTTTTGGCCTTGGCAATGTTGGTTCTTGTCCAGTTGGCATCGTTGTCGATCATGTCGGTGTATCGATTTTCAAAAGCGGTGATACGCGCATTCCAAGTGGCTTGTGTGTATTGCATGCCCAACTCTTGCGACCGGGCTTGTTCGGGTCGGAGTAGCGCATTGCCGCCCCATGGGTAGTACAAGTCGTTGAAGGTGGGTGCCATGAAACCAGTTGAGGCGCTGGCTTTCAAGCGCAACTCAGGGGTGAGGAAATAGGCATAACCGGCATACCAAGTGTTGGCGTTGCCAAAATCAGAATACTGATCTTGCCGCACATTCAATTGCCACTGCTGCTTTTCTACTTTACCTTGATAGCCCAAGCGCCATGAATTCACAGAACGCTCAGTAGGGTTGTATTCAGTGTCGCTGGCAATTTTTTGGCGTGTGTTTTCATAGCCCGAGGTGAGGGCATGGTTGGGCCAGAGTGTCCAGACTGCGCCAATGGCAGAAGTTTTGGATTGTGAATTCACATAATAAGGATAAGCCGTCAGGGCTGCATTCAACTTGTCTTCCTGCTGCCCCACCGATACGTCCCATTGCAATTCTTTTGAAGCTTTGTAAGTGGCATTGAGCAAGGCATTTCGCAGCACACTCTTCGATTCATCCACTTGATGGGCTGGCCCCCACTGGCTGTCGTATTGCACTGTGGCATGAGTTTCTCGCAGCATTAAACCCATGCGTCCCGATTCAAATTCTTGCGATAAATTCACTGCATTCGAATGGCGTGTGTAGCCATCACGGTCGGGATTGGTGTCGGGTCTTTGCAAAGGATTGAGGGCGTTGAAACCACGCGTCTGCATGTGCTCGGTTGAAGCATTCACACCAAAACCTGATGCCCATTTTTGACCTGCACTGACTTGGGTGTTTCTGAAGTTTTCAGAGCCCACCTGCCCGAAAGCCTCGAGCCATGGGCCTTTCAAGCCATCGCCAGAATTTTGCCGCGTGAAAATTTGGATCACACCGCCTAAAGCAGCACTGCCGTAAAGGCTGGACACATTGCCCCGTACCACCTCAATGCGCTCAATGCCACTGAGGGGCAAATGCTCGAGTGCCGCCAAATTGAAATTTAAATTGTTCATAGGCAAGCCATCGACCAACACCAAGGCGTGCCTTGATTCGGCACCGCGCATGAACAAGGTGGCCACACCCCCCATACCGCCCGATTGGGTGACTTCCATGCCCGCCAGTTGCAAGAGCAAACTGGGCACGTCTTTGGCCTGTGAACGCTCAATGTCTGAGCGTGTGATGACGGAGACATCGGGCAAGGCATCTTGCGCGCGTTGCATCACTCGGCTGGCCGTGATGACGGTATCGGGTAAGAATGTTTGAGAACAAGCCAGAGTAGGCAAGGCCATGCAAGAGACAAGCGCACTGAAACGAAACCTAGAAAATTTCATGATTCAACCAACAAATGTGTTCTCACCGCCTTCCCCGACAGTGCACGAACGATAGACCCCTCTTGCGAGGGACCGCCTTGTTGGCCGGTATCCGGGCTAAGCAGAGCAACCTTCATCACCTTCCCAAGCGCCTGTTTCAGAGCACTCAGTGGCAATCGATGAAAGCGGGGCAAAAATGCCCGTCTGCTGACCGTTGCGGGGGCAGCGCAGGTCAAGTTCACCCCGTGGGGGATTACTCTCCTGCTTCCCGTTGAACTGAAGTTTGTGAACCAAACCTCGAGCACCAACAAATGCCATTGTAAGATGTGAACTTGCACCAAACCTACAATGAGTGACATTACAATTCCTCTGACATGACGAATCCCACCACCGTCGACCAGATTGCAGACCGGGTGGAGCACCTTTTGCTCCGCCACGAAGAACTGCAAAAGACCAATGCATTGCTGCATCAGCAAGTGTTGGCCCTGTCTCACGAGCGCGATCTGCTCAAGTCCAAATTGGCGGCTGCACGCTCGCGTGTCGACGCCCTGATTGAGCGTTTGCCCCAAAACACCCCCTCTGACGCCGACTCATGAGCAACAAACAACTCGAAGTTCAAATCATGGGGCAAAGCTATCTTTTGGGCTGCCCTGAAGGTGGTGAAGCCCGTTTATTGGCGGCAGTAGACAAAGTTGACCAAGCCATGTGCAAGGTGCGCGACGCGGGCAAAATCAAAGCCCGCGATCGAATTGCGGTATTGGCCGCCCTTAACTTGGCCTTTGAGCAAGCTGAATCATCCGCAAGCGCAGAGACTCAAACAGCCAAACAGCCGTTACAAGCTGCCGCTTTCAATGATGCTGACAATGACCGCTTGGGTCAGTTGCTCAAAAAACTCGATCAGGCCCTTCACAAAGACGGCCAACTGATCTAAGCCTACAATTGCCCTGTCTGCAGTGCATGCTGGGCTTTATATTTCCTTGAACCAATGCTCTTAGAGCCCGGGCTTGGAACATCGTCTGGTGAGCGTGATCATCTCGCGTCAGATGAACCCAACGCCAGTCTGACCTTGCCC
>Ga0214921_10003619_pt1 | contig 23451 bp, 18 predicted proteins | sample LL1505_MetaG_FD_177992 | JGI IMG/M metagenome (GOLD analysis project Ga0214921, IMG submission 177992) | Freshwater microbial communities from Lake Lanier, Atlanta, Georgia, United States - LL-1505 | ecosystem: Environmental > Aquatic > Freshwater > Lake | place: USA: Georgia | collected...
TAAATTTTAAGTTTTTTATCGCAATATATATATTTTTTATATAAATATATATTTTTTTCTAATTATTAATTATAGATATGTTTGATATTGCAGAACTTGTAAAGAGAGTTATTAAATATTTAGTGGAGGGTTTGATGGTTGCTATTGCAGCCTACGCTATTCCTAAACGTTCTTTGAATATTGAAGAAATTGTTCTTCTTGCCCTAACTGCCGCTGCTACATTTAGCATTTTGGATACATATGTCCCTAGCATTGGAGTGACTACTAGAAGTGGAGCTGGTTTTGGGATTGGAGCTCGGCTCGTTTCCTGGCCAGCGTAAATTTTTACTATAATATGATAATAAAATAAATAAAAATTGAAATCATATTTAGTAAAATATTATAAAGAAAAATGAGGTATAATAATGCCACACTGATTGAATATTGTTCTAGCAATAATATTCAATTAACAAATGAATATAATCATGTTAAAATAATAAGAGAAAGTTATATTGAAGGAAAATGTATAATAGAAGGTTGTTCAAATAATTTTAATAAAAATTTTAGACAATTAGTTAAAACAGGAGCATATTGCAAAGGTTGTATGGAAATAATTGCAACTAATAAAATTAAAAATTCTCTTGTTAAATGGAACATAAAAATTTTGCAAGATTTTTGTAATGAAAATCAAATTATATTATTAAAAGACTATTCTGAAATATTTATAAATAGAAACACTATTATAGAAGGGTTTTGTTTAAAAGTGAATTGTAAAAATATTTTTAGAAAGTCATTTAGACAGCTTATAAAAATAAATGGATATTGTGAATATTGTAGTAAAGAAAATGGTAAACTAAAAATCGTAGAAACAAATATTAATAAATTTGGAGTAACTTGTGCATTATTGAATGACAATGTTAAAGAAAAATCAAAAAATACAATGCTTACAAAATATGGAGTAGAACATAATTCTCAATCTGAAAAAATTAAAGAACAAAAGAAAATAAAAAGTATAGAAAAATATGGAGTTGAACATCCATTAAAATGTCCACAAATAAGAGAAGATATAAAATCAACAAATTTACTAAAATATGGTTATGAAAATCCACAACAAAATAAAGAAATTCACGAAAAAACACTCAAAACAAATTTTAAAAAATATGGAACAAATTATTATTTACAAACAGATGAATGTAAAGAAAAAATAATTCAAACAAATCTCATTAAATATGGGGTTGAACATCATTCACAAAATGCAGAAGTAGCAGATACATTATTGAAAAATTCATACAAATTAAAATATTATGAATTGCCATCAGGAAAAGTATTAGAATATCAAGGTTATGAAAATTTTGCATTAGATGATTTATTATTTGTAGAAAAAATAAAAGAAGAAGATATTGTATCCAAAAGAAGTTTAGTTCCTGAAATATGGTATGAGGATAGTAATAATAAAAGACGAAGACATTATGTGGATTTTTATATTCCATCACAAAATAGATGCATAGAAGTAAAATCATTATGGACAAATCAACAAAAAAATAATGTTTTAGAAAAGCAAAAAGCTGGTAAAAATTTAGGATATAATTATGATATTTGGATTTATGATAAAAAAGGTAATAAATTAAATATTTTATAAAATAATAAGAAAAAATTTATTATATTGTTGGGATGAATTCCCAATCAAGTTCTTCGCAAATTTTTTTCCAAATAGCATCTTGTTCAATTAATTTTTCGCGGTCTTTCAACATAGGGATTTCAGCCAAATATTTTTTTTCTCCAAGAAGTTCAAAAAGTTGATATAAAACATAATAATAATGCAAAAAATTAACACGATAATCAGGGCAATGTTTAGAATAAGGGTATTGTATTTCCATAAAGAAATTACATAATGTTTCTTCCAAATCTTGACTGATAATAGGTGGTTTAATACCAAGCTTATCTTTTATGAAATTAATATGTTCATAATATTTATTGTATCCTAATTTTTTGAGTAAAGATTTGGTTTCGTAATAACTAAGTTTATTAAAATCAATGCGTTCCTTTTTGATTTGTTGTCTTAAATTTTCAATTACTTCTGTAGGAATTTGTGTAGTTTCTTTGCCCTGGAATTGTGCTAATATTTCTTTAAAATGGTTGATTTTTTTGTAAGCATAAAAGCATACTTCTTTTGGAGGTTCTTTGTAAGAAGGTTTTTCATTTTCAATCAAATATTGAAAATTTTGAGAACAGTGATTGCATATAAGGACACCTTCATCGTCTAATGGTATCAATTCGCCTTTATGACAACCTTGACATACATCAGTTGGGACAACAAAATTTTGAATATCAATAAAGGATTCATCAATATTGCTTAGGTATTTTTGAAAAATATTATTATTTTTTTCACTATTGGAAGTAGTATCATCTTTATTTAATTTAAAAAATGTATCCAATAACTTAGTTTTTTTTTGAGTATTTTCAAGATTAGAAATATTTTTTTTATTTTCAAAATATTCAAAGATATATTTAGAATTATCCAAGAAATAATCTTTTTTGGATTGTTTAAGGAATCTAATATTTTCATTAATTTCATCAATTCTATCTTTGCATTCCATGACTTCTTCAATAGATAAATTAGAATTATTGGAAAGTTTTTCTCTCAAAAGCTGCCTTTCAGATTTTAATTTAGGAATAGTGACTTGTTCTTCTTTATTGAAATTATTGATGAATTCACGATGTTTTCCATCAAGAGTAGTAGAGTTTTTTCCACTAACCTTTATTTTTTTTGTATTTTTAGGTTTAAAGGAAAGCATAATCTTATAATATAGATATTGACAATTTATTTAATTAATTATTATAAAAATATATTATTTTAATATTGGTTTAATATTTATTTTAGTTTTCTTATTTTTAATAAATGGAAAAAGAAATGAAAAATATAGAGCTGAATATTGCATTGAATAATAAAAATATAACTATAGATAATGCGACTTTTCAAAAAATGATGTTTTTATATAATTCAATTAATGATGGTTGGACTATTAAAAAAAGGGACGATTCATATATTTTTAGCAAAAATCACGAAGGGAAGAGAGAAATATTTCAAGATTCTTATTTAATGTCATTCATGAAGAATAATATGGATATTAATAAAATATTAACATGATAATATCTAGTAAAAATTGAGAATTTAGGTTAATAATATGTTTTATATATTATTAAAAATTAATTAAAATTAAATAAATTAAAATTTGGAAAATTTTTTTCTTTAGCAATAGTATAACTATGGGAGGTGGTTTAATGCAGCTCGTTGCTTATGGCGCTTAACCTGGAAATATATCTTGGGCGCCAACAGTGAGCTACCGTTATGGGTCACATATCTCCATAATGGGTAAATAGTGTAAATATGTGGTTAAATATGATATTTATATTTAACATATAACTCGCTAGTGAAAATTGTTGAATAATTAATTGAAATACATATTGACAATTTTTGCAAGACTTTCAAATTGCGGGAACTTCCTTAGAGCTTCAACTACTTCTTATATTGTGGTGACACATATAATACCTTTGGAGAAAGACCATTGGCATAGTAAAAATGTTGAAGATTGGATGATCCGCAGCGAAGCAACTTATTTCGAAAATAATTTAAAGTTATTGCTTAAAATAATATAATGGAATTTGGAGATATTTATTGTTTAACAAGTCCATCAGGAAAAAAATATATTGGTCAAGCCGTAAAGAAACTGAAAAACGGAAAAAAATGGGGATATATAAATAGATGGAAAGACCATATTAGAGATTCAAAGTATAAAAATTGTTGCAGACTTTTAAATAATGCTATTAACAAATATGGATATGAAAGTTTTAAAGTAGAATTAATAAAAGAATGTGCAATTGAACAATTAAATAAATATGAAAAACAATATATTTTGGAATATAATACATTATCTCCCAATGGTTATAATTTAACAGATGGTGGAGATAACTGTGTTCAATCAGATGAAACTCAAATATTAAAAAGAATTAGTATGATGGGAAAAAATAAAGGAAAAGTATATCCAAAACGTTGTAGAAAGCGCATTGAAGATGATACTTTACCAAAATATATAAGACATTATATTGATAGTTCTAAAAAAGAAGGTTATAGAGTTTCAAGTCATCCATCACTAAAATCAAAATCATTTTTAAGCAAATCTTTGACAATGGAAGAAAAATTACAGTTAGCAATAAATTATTTAAATGCTGTAAATGCAGAAATAAGTTGAACGTTCAACGAGTAGACGGAAGTCGGGGTTTAATGATAGTACTAGCAATACTTGAAAACTCCTAAGGTGTATTCTAACCCTATAAGAAATTATAGGGATATTCGCAAGATGTTTACCTTAAAAGCCTGTAGGGTAGAAAAATGTTGGGGAATATCGAAAAAATAAGATATTCGCAAAGCCCTTTGTGGATGCCTTTTACATCTTTTCACATTTAAATGTTGAAAATAATTAACCATTATAACTCAAACCTCCTCCCAAATGAAATGAGAAATGGTGTAAAAGAGTACCACTAACGTTAATCAGGGAAATTAGTTATTGACTAATTTGAAAAGCCCTGGTGAGAAAATCAAATTGCTTGAAACCCCTAAAGCTTATTCTACTAAACAATTTTTGTGAGAGAATTGTGGCCAAGACAAAAACCTTGGGTATAGTAAAAATGAATAAGATGATTTGAACAGTTAATTTCAGTTCAAAGAAATGGGCAATGAGCATCCAAGCTTCTTTAATAATAATATTTTTGAACAATATAAAATAATGCGCACATAGTAATATAAATGATGGATGAAATAGAATTAAAAATGTGTGATAAATGCAAAGAAATCAAACCAGATGATAAATACAGAAAATACTGTAATAATTCACTTTCAAAAACTTGTAAAAAATGTTTGAATGAAATGGATAAAATAAGAAAGAAAAATCTTAGACAAAAAAAAGCAGAGACTTTTTTGGTAAAATGTGAAAAATGTAATGAAGAAAAGGTATTAAAAGATTTTGCAAAACTGAAAAAGTTCTATAAAAAGAAGATTTGTAATTCTTGTTATCCAGATTTTTTAAGAGAACAAAAAACAGAGTGGTGTAAAAATGAAAGATCAACAAATATTAATTATAGATTAAAAAAATCATTAGCTGCGCGTTTAAGAAATGTTCTTTTCAAAACTGATACAACTATGAATTATATAGGTTGTAATATTCAATATTTGAGAGAATGGTTTGAATTTAATTTCACTTCAGAAATGAATTGGGATAATTATGGGTCTTATTGGTCAATTGACCACATTATACCTGTTTGTAAATTTGATTTAACAATAGAAGATGAAAAGTTGAAATGTTGGAACTGGACGAATTTAATGCCAGTAACAGTAAAATTCAATTCATCAAAAAAAGAAATAGATATGAATCAAATTAATTTTATATTGGAAAAAATAAAAAAATTTAAAGAAGAAGGTTCAACGACTAAATGGTTTTCGGAAGAGCTTGTATTAAATAAAGAACTTGCAGAAACAAAAGCAAATATAGGTTCTTCATAAGATATAGTCTAATCCTTATTGAAAAATAAGGTAGAGGATATGTACAGGTAACCCTCAGATTACTTTCTGGAAAGTAACATACCGTCGCTACACAAACTTTGCGATTGAATCCATTGAGCAAACTTTCAATGGACAGGCCGATTTCGGTCGTCGTGTGCAGTGCATTATCAGCCGTAATGGTGATCTTGCCCACCGCACATATCTTCAGGTGACACTTCCTGAAATCAACCAACTTATGGGTAATAACACAGCTGGTCCTGTGTATGCTCGTTGGTTAGATTTCCCTGGTGAGCAGCTCATTGCTCAAGTTGAGGTTGAGATTGGTGGTCAACGCATTGATCGTCAATACGGTGACTGGATGCACATCTGGAACCAACTTACCATGACTGCCGAGCAACAACGCGGTTATTTCAAGATGATTGGTAACACCACTCAACTTACCTTCATCACTGACCCATCGTTCGCTGATGTTGATGGACCTTGTGATTCCCTCGCTCCTCGTCAGGTGTGTGCCCCTCGTAACGCCCTCCCTGAGACCACTCTTTATGTTCCTTTCCAATTTTGGTTCAACTCCAATCCTGGTCTCGCCCTTCCTTTGATCGCTCTCCAATATCACGAAGTTAAGATTAACCTTGATATTCGTCCTATTGATGAATGTCTTTGGGCCGTTACATCCCTCAACTGCAACACCAACCCTTACACAGGTTCTGCTGGTCAATTCAATGTTGCCACACCTGTTACTGCCACAATTGCATACAATCAATCTCTTGTTGCTGCTTCGCTCTATGTTGACTATGTTTTCCTTGATACTGATGAGCGTCGTAGATTTGCTCAGAACCCTCACGAGTACCTCATTACTCAGCTCCAATTCACTGGTGATGAGTCTGTTGGTTCTTCCAGTAACAAGATTAAGCTCAACTTCAATCACCCTGTGAAGGAGCTTATCTGGGTTGTTCAACCTGACCAGAACGTTGATTACTGTTCGTCTCTTCTTTGCGACACCACACTTTTCAAGGTTCTTGGTGCTCAACCTTTCAACTACACTGATGCCATTGATGCTCTTCCTAACGCCATCCATGCTTTCGGTGGACCTGCTGAGACTGCTGGTGCCAATGCCTTCATTGATGCTCGTGGTCTTTTTGAACAGGCTGGAGCTCTTGATAGTGCCATCCCTGAAGGTTTCACTGGTTACTGGCACGGACCTTCTAACCCTTACAATGAGACAAACTTTGGAGGTCCTGCTGTTCCTCTCAATGTTGCTGAGCTCTCTTCGCCTGAGGCTACTGCTGCTGCTCTTGCCCAACTTGGTCTTACCAGCACCAGCCAACTTGGTGGTCCTCACATCACTGGTTCCAGCGTTTCTGATGCTGGTACATTCGTCCTCACTGAGACCTCCCTTGACATGCACTGTTGGGGACAGAACCCTGTCGTCGTCGCTAAGCTCCAACTTAACGGCCAAGACCGCTTCTCTGAGCGTGAAGGTTCCTACTTCTCGTGGGTCCAACCTTACCAGGCCCACACACGCAACCCTGATGAAGGTATTAACGTGTACAGCTTTGCATTGAGACCTGAGGAACATCAACCCTCAGGAACTTGCAACTTCTCCAGAATTGATAACGCCACCCTTCAGCTTGTCCTCTCCAACGCTACCGTTGAGGGTACCAAGACTGCCAAGGTCCGCGTGTATGCTACCAACTACAACGTCCTCCGTATTATGTCTGGTATGGGTGGTCTTGCATACTCCAATTAAGCGAGTTGTTACGATGTTTCGTGTCATATTTTTTCATATATTTTAATAATTAAATTAATGCATTTTAATTATTAAAGCAAAAAACAATATATAGATTCCATTCTATAATAAGTATAGTATGAGCGTAGATATAGTAAATCTCATTGAATGCAATCCAATTACCAAGTTAAATGGTAATTATCAGTCAAAAATGATTGAAAAGGTGAAAATCCGATTCAATGATTATGAACAACAGATGTTTGTGGCAAGTTTTTTCTGTTATTTAAATTATGATTACAAGAATGATTTTGTAATTGATCTAGATAATGTATGGGAATGGTTAGGGTTTGGTCAAAAAGTAAATGCAAAACGTGTATTAGAAAAAAATTTCACAATAAATAAAGATTATAAATTATTGCTTTGCCAACTGGCAAAGCAAACAACTAACACAAAAGGAGGTCATAATAAAGAAACATTTATGTTAAATATTGATACCTTTAAAAAATTTTGTTTAAAAGCAGAAACAAAAAAGGCAGATGAAATCCACGATTATTTTATCAAATTAGAAGGAATATTACAAGAAATTTTACTTGAAGAAACAACAGAATTAAAACAACAGTTAGAAAAACAAAAAAATGAAATGAACTTGTTAGAAGACAAAACAAAACAAGAATATGAAAATAAATTAGCTAAACAAAAAATCTTAGAAAGAGAGAAAATATTATTAAAGGAATATGCAACTGCTGGTGCTATTTTTTATATAATAAAAATTAAATCCTTTGAAAATGGTCAATACATTGTTAAAATTGGTGAAAGTCGCATCGGTATTACAAATCGTTATAAAGAACATAAAAGTAAATATCCAGAATGCCTTCTATTAGATTGCTTTGCCGTTAACAAAAGCAAAGATTTTGAATCTTTTATAAAAGAACACGAATTAATAAAGGATAGTAGAGTGAATGATCTACCAGGTCACGAATCAGAGCTTGAATTATTTCTAATTGGGAAGAAACTTTCTTATCAGTCATTAGTAGGAATTATAAATATTAATATAAAGTATTTTAATCATAATGATACACATAAACTAGAATTAGAAAACGAACAACTAAAATTAAAACTTGAAGTACAAAAAGCAAATGAAGAAAATATAATAGGACAAGAATTATTGTCATTAGTAAAACAATTATATCTGAAAATAGATAAACTTGAAAAATCTAATAGGGAAGTCCTTGAAAAGTTGAATGTATCACAAACCAAGTTAGTAACTGGTTTTCAACAACCAATACCAACATTAGGTCCACGATTACAAAAAATTAATCCTGATACATTGCAGTTAGTAAAAGTGTATGAATGTGTTACAGAAGCAATGAATGAAAATCAGCAAATAAAAAGACCTAGCATAAATAAAGCGATTGTAGAAAATACAGTTTATAGGGGTTTTAGATGGTTACTTGTTGATAGAGAATTAGATCCAAATATTATTCATCATATTGAACCAACCAAACAAACTAAGGTGCAAAATTTGGGGTATATTGCAAAATTAAATAAAGAAAAAACAGAAATTCTCAATGTTTATTTAGATAGAAAAACAGCTGCACAATCAAATGGATATGAATCATTTTCGGCTCTTGATAATCCAGTCAAAAATTGTACACTAACTAAAGGTCACTATTATATTTTATATAATGATTGTGATAATGATGAGAGGGAAGAATTTGAAGAAAAATATGGAGAACCGCTTTTGTACAAAGATGGAATTGGACAATATAACACATCAAATGAACTTATAAAAGAATTCACATGTAAATATGATTGCATTAAACAGTTAAAAATGAGCGATAAAACACTTGCAAAAGCACTTGATAAAAATTTACAATACAATAATCATTATTTCAAAAGTATTGGTTCAAAAATACAATTCATATAAAAATATTCAAAATTTATATGGGTTTCTCTTTTTTATATTCATATATAAATGGAAGTCATTAAGAAGAGATACATAGGAATTATGAACGAATACGAAAGTGAAACGACTCTGGCTGCTAAGGCTGGTACTAAGGCTGGTGCTAAGGCTGGTGCTAAGGCCGGTGCTAAGGTTTATGATGAGAGTGGTGGTAAGGCTGGTGTCTGGATGGCGGCTAAGGCTGGTGCTAAGGCTGGTAAAAAGGCTGGTGCTTTAGCTGGTGCTGATTCTTGTATTAATGCTAGTGCTCGTGCTCGTGATAGTGCTCGTGCTAAGACTGGTGCGAAGACTAGAACTACTGCTTTAACTGATGCTGATGCTTGTATTAAGACTGGCGCGAATGCTGGTGCTCGTGCTGGCGCGAAGGCTGGTGCTAAGGCTTATGATGATGCTGTGGTTGCTGATGGTCATACTATGCGTTCTATGTGGCGTAGGGGTTGGCCTAAGGCTAATACTGAGTCTGCAGTTGAGTCTGCAGTTAAGGCTCATGACTCTGTAGTTGAGTCTGCAGTTGAGTTTGAGGCTGATGTTTGTATTGCAGAAATACCTCCTGCTTTTTTTATGGAAGAAAGCGATTTTAAACCTATATCCCATCTATATACAGAGGTTTTCCGAGATGGTAATGGTGTGGAAAAGAAATTTGAATTAAATAAATATAGTTATTATAGGGGTATAACGATTGATATGAATAAAATTTTAAAAAAACTTCTTGAAGATAGAGACAATAGAGTTGAAGATACAGCCAATAGAATATTTGTAACGATAAAGAAAGGTCAATCTCAGCAATTTTTTGTCCGCTCTGATTATTGGAAAAAAAAAAGTAATTATTTAGGAAATTACACATATGTAAATCAATCTTTCCGAGTATTCATGGACTACCGTAGTGGAATGCATCCAAGAGGAATAAAGGGGGTTGGTAAATATATTCCAACTGATAAATGCAATATTCATACATATTATAGGGAAGTACCCTACCACTTGCGCTATAGTGAAGAAGAAGATATTAATAATTGTATTGATAGTATTTGTACCCTGTCAGGTGGAAAATCAAAACATAGAAAATCAAAACATAGAAAATCAAAATGTAGAAAATCAAATAATAGAAAATCAAGAAAAAATAATAGAAAATCAATTAATAAAAGCCAATAAATTTATTTTATATAATTCAATTTAAATACAAAATTATATTATACTTAATATGGAAAAATCAAATACTTTTCTTATTTTTGGCGCAAATGGATGGATAGGAAATCAGGTGACAAATTATCTCTCTTCACAAGGAATTCCTTTTATAAAAGCAGTAGCAAGAGCTGGAGAGACAGAATCCATCATTCAAGAACTCAATGCTAATCCACAAATTACACATATTATGAGTTTCATTGGTCGCACACATGGTATTTATGAAGGACAAAAAATCACCACTATAGATTACTTGGAGAAGCCAGGAAAACTGGTGGACAATGTTAATGACAATTTGTATTCTCCACTCAACTTGGCACTCTTATGCAAAGAACGCGGACTTCATTTCACTTATTTAGGAACAGGATGCATTTTTGAATATGATGAGGAGCATCCATTTGGTCAAGAAGTCAATGGATTTACTGAGAAAAGCAGACCGAATTTTTTCGGTTCAGGTTATTCAGTTGTCAAGGGATTCACAGACCAATTAATGAATAATCAAATATTTGAAGACACCGTCCTCAATTTGCGCATTAGAATGCCGATTACAGATGAAGTCAATGAGAGAAACTTTATTACCAAAATTACGACCTATCAAAAGGTATGTTCCATACCTAATTCAATGACAGTTTTAAATGATATGATACCGATTATGGTAAGACTTGCAGAAAGACATATTTGCGGACCAGTAAATCTAACGAATCCAGGTCTCATCTCTCATAATGAAATTTTAGAAATGTATAAGGAATTAGTAGACCCTAATTTTACTTGGACAAATTTCACAATAGAAGAACAAAATCAAATTTTAGCATCTAAGAGGTCAAATAATTTCTTGGATACAAAATCTTTAGAAAGTCTTGAGCCAAGTGTTAAACCTATTAAGGAAGCAGTAAGAGATATTTTGATACAAATGAAAGAAAATATAAGCTATAAAATATAAGCTACAAAATAAAATGATTTTTATATTATTTAAATTAAATTAAATAAAATAAAATAAAATAAAATAAAATAATATAAAATAATGAATATCCTTGTGACTGGTGGTTGTGGTTTTATTGCTTCTAATTTTATTAATTATTATTTTAATACAAATACTGATGCAAAAATAATTAATTTAGATGCAATGTATTATTGTGCTTCTGAAGATAATGTAATAGAGGAAATTAGACATTCAAATAGATATAAGTTTATTAAGGGTAATTTATGTTCCATTGATCTCGTTAGTCATATTTTAATAAATGAAAAAATAGATGTTGTTATCCACTTTGCTGCACAATCCCATGTTCAAAATTCATTTAATGATTCATTACAATATACTCAAGATAATGTTTTAGGAACACATACCCTCTTAGAAGCGTGTCGTCTTTATGGAAAAATCCAAAAATTCATACATATTTCCACGGATGAAGTCTACGGTGAGTCTATGATTCAAGAAAATGAAGAAAAGAAAAATGAAAACTCTATTTTGTGTCCAACAAATCCATATGCTGCTACCAAAGCTGCCGCTGAACTCATTGCAAAATCTTATTATTATTCTTTCAAAATGCCAATTATTATTACAAGAGGTAATAATGTATATGGCCCTAATCAGTATCCTGAAAAGTTGATACCTCGCTTTATACAACTTTTACAACAAAATAAATCCGTTACTATACAAGGTGATGGTACTAATCTTCGCGCTTTTTTACATGTAAATGATGTTTGCACTGCTATTGAAATTATTTTGGAAAAGGGTATTATTGGAGAAATATATAATATTGGAAGTGATGACCATTTGGAATATAGTGTTACTCAAATTGCTCATAAATTAATTAAGCTTTTGAAAAAAACAGATGATTGCAATAAATGGATAACTTATATTGAAGATAGACCTTTTAATGATAAGCGTTATCATATTAGTAATGACAAACTTAAAAAGTTAGGTTGGACTATAAAAACTGATTTTGATGAAGGATTAGAACAACTTGTAAGAGAAGATGTTTAATAAGTGGATATCTAATAACTGGATATCTAATAACTGGATATCTAATAACTGGATGTCAATGTTTTTAATATTTTTTTTAAGAGTTTATCATCCAATAAAGTGTCATCATATGCAACCATTTCATTATGTTTTGAAAATTTCTCAATCAAATAAAAATAATCTAGATATGGATATTCTTCATCATAAATATAAATATTATGAATTTCAACATTATAAGTATACTCATCCATATTTTTCTTATTTAATTTGTTTGTTAAACATTCAATGAGTGAAATTAATGAACTCAATCTGCTATAATGATACACATATTCATAGTTCAATTTCTCTCCATTTCCTGACTTCAAATCTCTACGAGTACCATAAAGATAATAGTTTTGTTCAGTCTCATGAAATAAAATAATCATCTTAGAATCAATATTCCCATCCTTTTCAATCTCAGTCAAATGCAACGCTGTATATGATGTGACTGACATTTTCTTACAATAATATAAAAAAAATATTTATATTGTTTTTTATATTATTTACATAATATTTACAGGGATGAACTTGTAATCGTTCTGAACAATTTATTCATATTTCTAACTTCAGGTTTATCTATTTCAGGATAGAATAATTTTTGAATATGTTCATCATCTCTCAATCTTATAGAGTAATCTTGTTGAATATTGTTACGACCAATACGACCAAATGCCTGAATAATTTTTTCTTGTGTTAATATCAAATCTTTGCTCAAATAACCATGACAGAATTGATAATTTGTGCCATAAATATAGTCACTTGATGCAAGTATTAAATATAATTTCTGTTGGTCCGCAAGCTTCTTCATTATTTCCATATAAGCAATACTTGTATGACTACTAAACACACCAATTCCCATAAGCAACAATATTTTCCAAGTGTTTTCTACATCTTCAATCGCCATAATATCAAGAACGATTGGTTCATCAATATCGCTTGTAAACGAACGAAGTGTATCTAATCCATCTGCCCATTTTTTAAGATGCAACTGTTTGTTTGGTATAAATGTTTCATTTAGTTCAGCATTTTTTATCATAGATTGTAAAGATTCTATTTCTATCCGAAGTTTATCTGCACCAATATCACATTTACCATTCTTGCCATTTTTCTCTTCATTTTTCTCTTCACTTTTTTCACAACCCTTCTTTTTTGAGCTATAAGAATCATCCTTGGTCGCACCCTTCTCAGTAATATCTTCTAATTCATTTTGCAATTTGCCAATTTTTGCATTCAAAATATTATTAAACTCTATTCTTTTCATAATTTCATCCATTACTGAAGCAGGAATCGCAGCTTGTTGAATACAAAATTTTGCAACTTTGTCTACATTATTGGCTAGAAATATTGTTGGTCCATCTGTCAATGTATATGAATCCTTTGTTGTAACATAAATCGCACAGTTACCCTCTTCGGTTTCATTATTTTTCATATGTTGTTGCATACTATCTTGCATACTATATGTTCTTTCTATTGCTCCTCCTTTACACTCATTATTATTACCTGATAGGCTTGATAAGCTTGATAAGCTTGATACGCTTGATAAGGTTGATAGGCCTGATAGGCCTGATAAGCTTGATGTACCTGATGTGCCAGGACCAATACTAACAGACTTGCCAATATATTTGTAAACAGCCTTACCAGTCAAATCTACTTTATCATTTGGCATTATTCTCTTAACACGATTACGCTTCATTGTAGAATAAACCATACCCCAAGTTCCTCCGATTACCTTTTTCAACAATTCCAAATAGTGAAGTTTTATTCTCTCCATTGTTACATCTTCCAAGCTCAAGAATTTCCTAGAAATTTTTGTATTGGAAGGAATGAAGTCGTTCTTTTCAACATACATAATAAATTCTATTATTTCCTTCAAATCAAAGTACCTCAATAATGTCAAATTACTTTCGCAATGTTTCACTATTTCTTGAATTTTTTCAAAGTCCTCGCTCAAATAATGAGGCAATACTACATAACCATATTTATTAATAACTGGAATAGATTTCTTACAATCATTACTCACAATATTATGTATTCTAGCACCATCAAATTTCTCCTTGAAATCACCTATTGTACTAGTGAGTTCATGTAATTTTGGTAAGGTAGCAGAAGACAATATCATGTTCGGAATTAAATTTTCACTCCAATTTTTCTGAATAATTTCATGTAATTCATGTTCAGGATAATCCAATGTAATAGTTGGCTCATCCCAATAAACAATTATTTTCTCTTTAGGATTGAATGCTAACATATAATACATTGCTGGTAAATAAGACTTTACATCACAAATCATAATTTCTACCTTGTCTCCAACACTATTATCTACCTTTCCAATTCCACCACTACGCTTATTTTTTATAAAATCCTTCGCCGCAAAATAATGCAGACGAATATCATCCGCACTTGCACAACCAAATGCAAATGCAATTTTCTTATTTATTGAAATTGCAGCCCTCGCTAATGCTAATCCAACATGTCTAGCAGCACATACAAATATAATTTTGTGTTCTTCTGAGAGCCCAATTGGTGTTAATGTCTTGCCTGTTCCTGTTGGAGCAATATATAAAACCAACTTAGGACCACTTGTCTTCATAATGGTGAAGACATCCTTTTGATGTTTATACAATCTGTTATCTTCATATTTCAATAAAATCATATTTTTTTCAATATATTCAACACCATTATTAATCACTTCTCTAATATCTAATTCTGGTTCAAATTTGTCTATTATCCAATTCACAATTGAAATAACATGGTTGTTCAACTGTGAAATGCTATTACGGACCAACTTGAATAATGTGAAGTAATGAAACATCCATTTAGTTTTTTTCCCCTTTTTATGATACTTTAAAATAGCCTCTACTTCTTCTAGCAGCAAATATTCAAAGGCATTTTCTGGATTCATTTTTTCAGGGTCGTTTTTTTGCAAACGAATAATGTCAGCCTTCTTGATTGTTGGTGACGAATTTGCAGTAATAATTAATGTGGTACAATCATATTTCTTAATTAAACTTTTCATTTTCTTTCCAAAATATGTATTATAAAGATAGTCTTCCATTTCAGAACTATATTCAATTTTTAGAAAGTTAATCAAAGAAGTATTATCATTTTGATGTATATTCACATTTTGATAACCGTTCTTGATAAGGGATAAAACAGATTGCTCTTTTTCGCCCACAGGAACTTCAATCGCATTCCATTCAGATTTAGAAAGTTTAGTTTGATTAAGCATCATTTTGGAGATTTGGATTACTTTTAAGTTGGTTTGTATTATAATTTGTAAAGGTCTCTTTAACTTATTTTTTTAAATCAATTTTTTTATAAAGGTTTGCAAATTATAATTACACATTATAATTAGTTAAATAAAAAAATTGAAATCATAATGAACTAGATAAATAGTGGTACAATATAGCGAACACCCCAACAAAATCAAGAATGATGTTTTCCAAACCTTCAGTAAATCCAAGAATTGTTTCTATTGATGGTAATATTGGTGCAGGAAAGAGTACACTTTTCAATTATTTAAGGGAGAAATTTGCGAATTTAGATAATTTTGTGTTTATAGATGAGCCAGTACAATTATGGCAATCTATTTGTGATGATAATGGTCGCAATTTGTTAGAACTGTTTTATGCAGATTCTGAAATTTGGTCATTTTCGTTTCAAATGGCAGCTTATATAAGTCGGTTGGCGCTGTTGAAAGAAACACATGAAAAATATCCAAATGCGACAATCATTACAGAGCGTAGTTTAAATACTGACCGCCATATTTTCGCGAAAATGTTATATGAACAAGGTAAAATTCACAGTGTAAATTATAAGATTTATTTGAAGTGGTTTGATACTTTTGCGAAGGATTATCCTGTAGAAAAAATTATTTATGTAAATACAAGTCCAGAAAAATGTTATGATAGGATAAAGTTAAGAGCACGAAATGGTGAAAATGTAATTCCTCTGGATTATTTGAAGTCTTGTCATAATTATCACGAAGATATGATAAATTTATTTGATAAACAACAAGTCACAATTATTGATGGGAATAAAGAGATTCAAGAGGGTGAAAATACTCTTCATCAATGGTTTGAACAATGCGAAAATGCACTCTACGAATATATGCATCTGTAAACTTTTTGGAAATTTATAAGAGAATTTTATAATGGATAAATATACATGAGAAATATATATTAAAAAACAATATAAAGAGCCCACCCATTCTTTATATTGTTTTTTTCATAATAATTCAACTACTCATAACTATAATGTGCTTACTAATCGTGTAATTGTACCTCCTATAGTATCAACCGCACTACCCTGTATCGTGGCTGGGTCCCAAGCTGACCTGACTTCACGACCCCTAAACCATACTCTAATTGAATCAGAAACATTAGCTGCCCAGTTAGTCGTGTCATTTGCTTGTCTTATGGTAATGGGTGTACGACTGGTACCAGTAAACCAATCTCTTGAAAATGCAGTACCAATAGTAAATACTCTACCCCACTGTGTATCATTATAATAAATCAAACTCCTTGTCGCGAGGTTGTTTTGTGGAAATCCTGAAGCTGCATCAAATATTTGGAATGCCCAACCAGGATATAGTAAATACCCATTGCATACAGCCTCTAAACCACTAGCAAACTCTAAAGTTGTGGGAATTCCCACTAAACTATTCAGACCTGAGGTTTGATCACCATTCATCTTATAAACACCGCAAATATTTGTAACATTATAAATATCTGTAGATGGTACAGTTACAGTAGTTCCATTACCAGAAGCATCATAACCACTATCTAAGTAATTACTCATATATAAATATAAATATAAATATAAATATATATTATATTCTAGTAAAATTAACACAAAAATTTATAATTTTTCAAAAGTAAATAGGTAAATCGTCTCTAATAAATGTTGCATTACCATTTTTGTCCCATTTTACAACCATAGCAATAATTTCAACGCCACCTTTTTTTGCGATTTGAACTGCCTCTTTATATTCTGGGTCAAAACTACATGTTTGAAATCGTTCAACATCATCTCTTTGCACAACAAAACATAATATACACCGAATTGGCTTTTCTGGCGTTGTTTCACTCTTGATAAGTGTTAATTCTTTCACATGTTTCAATGCACGAGGACTTATTGTATCAGTGCTTTTTTTTCGGTAACCTTCTGGAAAATATGCAACTTTTGAACCAAAAGGGAATGACTTATAATCAGGTAGTTCTTGTATTTTCTTTTTACTTGTTTTGCTACTTGAATTGCTAGTTGATTTGACCTTCTTTGATTGTGGTATTTCTTCATAATTTGCAATAGGAACATTCTTGATTTCTAGAATAAAAGGCACACCTGCTTCATCCATTCCTGTAAAATCAAATCGAGAGTCCACTTTATCCTTAATCTTAATGACTGTTTCTCTCCTAAAGGACTTTGGATTTTGAAGTGAAGAGAGAAAACCTCCCTTTAATGCTGCTTCTGCTAGTTGTTCTGCTAATTTGGGATAAATGCCCACGACACATTCTTCACCAGGATGGTCACAATCTCTAACAATGGATAAACAAATACGATGAGTGCATTTTTTATTTTCGGAGTTTTCATCACTTGTTGATAATTTGGTCATTAAAACAGTTGCATCTTGTTCAGCCATACCTCCACAACCAAGGGAAGCACTATGTGCCAATATTTCTCTCTTCATTTCATTTTCCAAAATAGAAACATCAGCAACATAAGGAGATTTGATATGCTTGGATGGCCTTTGTATAACTGTTCCTTCAACAAGAGGTCCTAATGATAATAGAATGTTTTCTAGTTGCATTGTAAATAATTGTAATACTAAATAATAAGTATTATAATTAAATCAATTTTTTCAAGTATCAATTAATGAAATTCATAATAATAAGGAGTAATAGAAATATTAGGAGGAATCAAATTGTTAATGAATTGTGAATATAATTAGAAAAATATATTCAATAAAATTGAATTATAATTATATTAATTATATTATTATACAATTTTTATTAAGATGGAAAAAGGTACAATTTATTGTAGAGATAATGTTTGGTTTAGAATGGAAAATGTTATAAAATTAGGAATAGCATCATTTGCAAAAGATAGAAGTAGCACATATATTACAAGTGAAGTTGAAAGAGGAGAATATGTACTTGTAATAGAAATACCATTAGATAAGATGAAATATATTGATAAATGTTTAAAAAATTACTTTAAATCGTACAATATTTATAAAGGCGGAGGAACTGAATTTTATAATAGATGCATAATTGATTTAATTGAACTTTATTTACAAAAATTAAATATTGAATACAAAGTATTAAATGAAGAAGAAATAAATTTAATGAATAGATGTGAACGTGTTAGAAATATATCAAATGTTGATAAAATCAAAAAGATATTTAATAAATTAAAAATAAAGAATATTATTCAAAAATATAAAATTAAACGAACTAAAAAAGGGTCAGTAGATGAATTATTATCTATGATTGAACCCAACAGCCATCAGCAATATATATTAGAAATGATTGAAGGTTTCTATGAATTAAATAATATTGGAAAAATAATTTGGGCTTGTGGTCTTGGAAAAGCTTTGTTAAGTATTTTAATAGTAAATTTATTAAAATTTAAATCAGTATTAATTGGTGTACCTGGCAATAATTTACAAAAACAAGTAGCAAAGGAAATTTTAAAAATATTTCCAAATAAAAGTAATATATTATTTGTTGGAGGATATGAAAATGAATCAACCACAGATAAAATAAAAATTATGCAATTTATGAATAATGTTAATTCTGAACCGAAATTTGTGATTTCATTATATCATTCATGTCATTTATTAGTTGATAAAGATATTATGTTTGAATTTAAAATTGGAGATGAAGCTCATCATTTAGTTGGTATTGAAAAAGAAGAAACTAGAGGGTTTCGTTTATTTCATAAAATAAATTCTTCAAAAACACTCTTTATGACTGCAACAGAGAAAACTATTGAAACGCGTACAAATAAAGTAATATATTCTATGGAAGATGAAAGTATTTTTGGGAAATACATTGATATCAAATCAATACATTGGGCAATAGAAAATAAAAAAATAACAGATTATAATATTTTAGTTTTGAAAAATACAGAAGATGAAGTTGATGAAATTATAAGTAGTATAGGATTAAAAGTAATTAATAAAGAAATATTTATATCGTGTTATATGTGTTTAAAATCTTTTGAAAAGTATAATGATTTAACACATTTATTGATATATAATAATACAACAGAAGATGCAGAACTATGTAAAATATATATAAATGAAATTTTATCATTAAATATTTTATCAATTTCAAAAGAAAAAATTTATAATAATTCTCTTCATAGTACTAATTGTAAAAAATGTTATAATTTAGACAGTGAAGTTTGTAAATTTAAAAATTCATCTTATGGTATTATTTCATGTGTATATATTTTTGGTGAAGGGTTTGATTTACCAAAACTAAATGGTGTATGTATTGCTGGAAATATGGAAAGTGAAATTAGAATAGTGCAATATTTATTAAGACCAAATAGATTAGATTTTGAAAACCCCAATAAAAAAGCATATGTTATTATACCATATATTGATACAGATGATTGGGAAACTGAAAATAAATCGTATGAAAAGGTTAGAAATATTATTTCACAAATGAGAAATGTTGATGAAAATATAGAACAAAAAATATTTCTTTCAATTGGTAGAAAAACCCCTGAGAAAAAACCTAAAAAAGTAGGTGAACAAAGAATTTGTTATCAAGATTATATGCTTGAAGAAAATGTTGATGAGTTAACTAAAATTAAATTGAAATTAAGATATAGTAAAGCATTAGGTTCTAAATTTACAGAAGAACAAGATGAATATAACTATGTTCGCTCTATTAATTCCAGTTTAAATATAAAATCTAAAAAGGAATATATTCAAAAACAAGACATTCATAGTAATTTTATAGCTTCTCCTGAAGAATATTTTAAATCAAAAGGAGTATGGAATAATTGGTATGATTTTATGGGTGTTGATACAACAAAATTTATTCAATCTAATCAAGAGTGGATAAATTTCTGCAAGGGAAAAAATATTAAATCATTAGATGATTATTATATGTGTTGTGAAGATTATGATATTTTACCAAAAGAACCAGCTGACTTTTACAAGGATTTTACTAATATTCCTTCTGAATTAGGATTTAATAGAAATAGAAGGAATTAAATTTATAATAGTTTGTCATGATAAATAATCATTTATTGATTTATTTTTTGTTCTAACAACTTTCTTCGCCTTTTTTTTTACAACAATAACTGCATTTTCTCCAGTATCAACTATTTCTGATAATGGCTCTAATGATGAATTTTCCAAATTTATAATCGTTTTTTCCGGCATTGCCTCTTCTCTTAACTCCTGAATAAGTTGTTCATATATGACTTCATTTGTTTCATTAAACAATCTATCGGTCCAATATTTAATTTTACTATCAGATGGAATAGGAATAGAAACCTCTCCCAATTTATCTGATTTATACCTTGGATATTGTGATGCTTTGCATATAGTTTTTTCAAAACTATCTGCCATCAAATATAACATTAAATATACAAAATATGCCTTATTTGTATCATAAGTTTCTAATTTAATAAGAGCAGTAGTGAAAACAAAATTATCGATATCTATATTTTTAATTTTATCATTTTTTATGAATAATAATTTGTCCCTTTTAGGTCTTACACATGATATTAAAATATCATTTTGTTTAACAAAATTTTTAATATTACTCTGTATATCGGCTCTTTTTGTAGGTTTAAAGCTAAGAACATTATTAAATTCTACATTGTTAATTTGAACAACATTATATTCTTCTTTTGTTAATTTTTTAGTATTATGATTAATTTTACACAAATCCTTAATTTTAACATGAACATAACCATGTCCTAAGGAAATTTTCTCTTTATTATAATCTTTTCCATTTAAAGAACATATTTTATTTATTAATATTTCTTCTCTTGTTGCTATTGAAATAACCTTATCGCTTACTCTTACAATATCCCCTTTGTTTTCAGTAATAACAATATCACCAAACACTTCCTCAAATTTATCTTCTGTATATCTTTCAACAACTAAATCACTAAATTTCACCTCAGATGTTTTTTCTTCACTATTGTCAAATATTACAATTGAAGTTTTAGTTGATGTATTTTCAAATTGGTCTTGAGGAATGCTAATAATTTCCCTCACATTAAATTTTTCAACTAAACATTTTCGCAATTTTATATATATATTATTTTCATTAAAGAATACACCTTCTTTTAGAACACCAATTGCAGTTCCTTCATCTTCTACTATATCCATTAATAGCATCAAAGAACAACTTTCCTTATCATTACCTGTTAATCCATTGTCTTTTGCAAATTTTTGAATTCTAGCACTACACATAGAAACAGAAACTTTAGATTTTTCATTTTCCCTTTTATCCTGTTTTTCCTGAACATCTATTTCTTTAAGTTGTTCTTGTCTGCGTGTTCTTAAAACTTCATCTGTTAATGTTTTTAATTCATTTTTAATATATTTTTTAACTTTTTCTCTTTTTTGTTGTTTTGTATTTTTTTTATTATCATCACCTCCATATGGAGGATTTGTAAGTGGGTATTTATATTTTTGTCCATTAAATTCATCTGTAAATGAATTTTTATATTTCAAATTTTTCATATTAGGTAATACACCAGTTAAACAGAAGAATTCTAAACCTGCTGATTTAATGACATCTTCATTCATGTCAAAATGTGAAATTTTATTTATTTCAGTTACCCAATTAATTGATTGTGGATATTTTTCATTTAAATAGTTAATATATCCAGTAGTAAAACCTCCAGAACCTCCAAACATATCAATCATAGATGGAATTGTTCCATCTGGATTAGTAGTTGGATTTAACCTTTTTAATATATATTCTACAATATGTCTATCGGTAAAATACGCACCCAACTCACTAATTGCTGTATCATCTCTTCCAATGAAGTATTCATAAATTTTACCAGATAATAATACATTGCAAGTTTTTTCAATAATAGTAATTTTATCAATTTCTTTTATAAGATATACAAATACAGAACCCTTAATATTTTGTGGTATTTCATAAAATAGAAGTTCTTTCAATTCACTATCGCAAATTGATTGCAAAACATTTCCAAAGATTAATTCAGCCAATTGTTCGTCTTTATTTTGGGTTGCAAGACTTAATAAATATGAAAATTCACAATCTGGTTTTTTCAAACTAATTTTATCAAGTAATCCATGTTCTTGAATCTTTTTTAATCCATAAAGTATATTAAATACCTTTAATGCATTCATGCCATATCCAGCACCATTATTTCTAAGATAGTTATGTATTTCATGTATTTTTTCTTTTAATGCTTCTTTGTTTGAAGCACTAATCATCTCGTTTTCAAATTTTTCTTTCAAATCCTTTTGAGTTTCAGTCATTTGTTCTTCCGTTATATCATTTGTATTATTAAGTAATGTTTGTTTCAATTTTTTATTATTTATTGCTGAGTTAAATTTATTAAAAGGATTATATATTGTCGTTTCATTCTCTCTTATAATATCTTTAATATTATATGTTTTATATTTTTCTTCTAACTCTTCATTAGTTAATTTAGATAATTTAAATTCAAATAAATCGCGTTTATCTTTATGTTTTTGTGTTGCAATATGTGATTTATGATGTGAAATTTGGTCAGGGGTTGTTTTACATATGTCACATGAATAAGTTTTTTGGTTTAACATATTATAAGTTATAAAATATATTATTTATGTAGTTTTATTGTATATGTTTTATTGTATATGTTTTATTTTAACATAAAAAAGTTTTTATAAATAATTTCGATAAATTGTGGTTGTTGTATAGACTTTATTGAACCCAAATAAATCACATGCAAATCACAATAAACATCTAAAATAAAAATAAATTTTCATATTTATTCATTAAATACAATAAAATAATAACAATTTTAACAGTGAGTACAGAGCC